>TARA_R100001369_G_scaffold89715_1_pt1 | contig 10586 bp, 4 predicted proteins | sample TARA_R100001369 | Tara Oceans TARA_R100001369 (sample SAMEA2621528) | marine metagenome | biome: marine biome (ENVO:00000447); feature: surface water layer (ENVO:00002042); material: "saline water (ENVO:00002010), including plankton (ENVO:xxxxxxxx)" | depth 5 m | reverse complement strand
TAAGCCTTTTGGCTATATCGATGGCTACCAAAGTGGAACAGCTATTAAGGGCAGCGGCTATAGTGCTCATAAGGGCAGAGAGTAGCGCTGCCGCGAAAATACCCTTGATCCCGATGGGCAACAGTTCATTTATCAGTACGGGCAAGGTTTCATTACTGCTGGTTATTTTGTCCTTAAACAATACGTAGCCAATAACTCCTGGCAAAACCATAATAAATACGGGAAGTATTTTTAAAAATCCAGCAAAAATAGGTCCTTTTTGGGCATCGTCCTCACTTTTTGCAGCCAATACACGTTGCACAATGGTCTGGTCCGAACACCAATACCATAGACCTAAAATTGGATAGCCTAGGAATATAGCGTACCATGAAAGCCCAGAATTACCGGCATTTTCTCCAGATCTTAGCATGCTCAATTGATCGGGCTTTATTCTATCCTTAAATTCGGCTAGGGTGTGAACTCCTATGTCGGGTAGTGCGTTGATGGCAAATATGGTCAGTATTACAGCACCAATGATCAATACGACGGTTTGGACGGTTTCAGTAATTACCACTGCTTTTAACCCACCTAGGATGGTATAGGTAGCGGTAATGACCGATATTATTATGATGGAAACATATACATCGATCCCAAAAAATGATTTAAATACTATCGCCCCTGCGTAAAGGCTCATCCCAATGTGTACAAATAATGCCCCCAATATGGCCATAAAGGCCAAGAATGATCTAGAGGGGGAACTGTATCTTCTTTCCAAAAATTCCGGCAATGTGGAAATTTGACTCTTGAAGTAAAAGGGGGCAAAAATAAGCCCAAGGAAAATAAGTACCACAGAGGCCATCCATTCAAAATTACCCCAGACCAAACCGTCCTCAAAGCCCGAAGCTGCCAAACCTACCAAATGTATGGTGGAAATATTACTGGCAAACAGAGCGGCACCAATTATAACCCAATTTAAACTACGTCCGGCCAGGAAATAATTATCAGACGTCATTTTAGTCTTTCCTGTGGACATTATACCAAGAACTAAGATACCCACTAGGTATAACAAGATTATAATTAGATCAATTGTACTCATATAGGTTTAGTCGTTATAGGCCCCAAAATCGAAATCCTTGTTCCTAAGGGGTTCAAGATATTGTCTTACACTATCAATCATATCTTGCGCTACAGGTTCCTCGATCCAATCAATATTTTTGTTTAAAATACTTCTTTCGTTACAACTAAAAAGGGTAGTTGGAATTTCTGGGTTGCTTAAAGCGTATTGAATGGCTAGTTTTTCAATTGGGACATTGTTTTCCGCACAAAAATTAAGTGTTTTGTTTATCACACACAAATCTTTATTGTTAATTGGATACCAATCAGGAGGACCTTGGTGGGTCAGTAATCCACTTGCAAATGGAGAAGCACTGACAAGGCCCATTCCCTTGGACTTAATTTTAGGCATTAAACCTAGAAGCTCGTCATTGATAAGTGTGTGGTGATTATGCACCAATACGGTGTCCAGTGCATAATTGGGAATAACTTTATTGAGCACATCCATAGAATAACAGGAGATTCCAACGGCCCTAATTTTCCCTGCCTTTTTCAGATCATTTAGTGCTTCAAGGCCTTCGGTTAAAGCCATTTCCAAATGCTTTCCTTTATTATATTCAATGTCATGTAAAAAAAGCAAGTCTATATAGTCGGTCTGTAGCCGTTTTAAGCTGCCCTCTACCGATTTCAATATGGCATGGTAGCTAAAATTTAATTCTGGAGGTAAGGATGATATTTTTCCAGCCTTGGTGGAAAGGATTATTTCCGAACGCTGTAAATCTTTTAAAGCCTTGCCCAATAAAGTTTCCGAAGTAACCGGGCCATAGGCTGAGGTGCTTCTGCCATACGCCGGGGAAGTGTCAAAATAGTTGATGCCCCTGTCAAATGCAGCATGCACGGTCTTTATGGCCTCATCTTTTTCCACCCCATTGAACATACCGCCAATTGCCGAAGCTCCAAAGCCCAATTCGCTTAATTTTATATTGGTTTCACCTAAGGTATTGTACTTCATACTTAGTTAATTTTGTACTACGATTTTTATGTCTTCATTGGAATTGGAAGCTTTTTTCATGGCTTCAGGTATTTCGTCAAAAGGAAATCGTTTTGTAATTATTTTTGTTAAGTCTATTTTTTGTTCTTCCAAAAGTTTCAGGGCCAAGGTGTATTCTTGGTTAAAGCGAAATGAGGGTTGAAAAGTAAGTTCATTTTTCATGAAAGAGGCAAAAGGAAATTGCGCATTGTCATGATGCATGCCCAATTGAACTATTTTTCCTCCCTTTTTTACAAACTTCACGGTATTCGTCAAAATAGTACTGGCACCGGATGCCTCCAACAAAATGTCAAATCCGTTGGGGGCCAAGGAAAACAGTCCTTCCTCAAAATCGGGCTCCAAAGGATTTAGAGCAGCAGTTACCCCTATTTCGGATGCTTTTTCCAAAGCAGCTGCTCTTATGTCCGTTATTACTACGGGTTTGGAAGTGTATAGGGATGCTGCCATATGGCATAGTTGTCCAATGGTACCTGCACCGGTAATAAGCACAGATTTTCCCTCTAGGTCTCCAGCTATGGTGAGTGCATGTAGTACCACCGAGAGGGGCTCCAATAAAGCCGCCATTTCATAACTTATAAAATCCTTTAGGGGGACACAGTTTTCGGCCGGAATTTTAACGTATTCTGAAAATCCTCCATTGAGATGGGGAAAAACACTGGCCGATCCCAAGTACTTCATGGAAGGGCAAAGATTTTGTTTTCCAGCTTTACAATGGACACAGATTTTACAGGGCCTGGAAGGATTAATACTTACCCTGGTCCCTTTTTTCAATTCAGGATATAAGGAAGATTCTTTTTCTATTTCTCCTGAAAGTTCATGTCCCAAGGCAAAGGGTGCTTTGGGAATGAAATCCCCAATCTTGCCATCCTTATAATAATGGATATCCGAACCACAAATGCCCACCGATCTTACCTTTACGATAACTTCATTTTCGTCAGTATCTTCAGGGTAGGGGATATCACAAAACCGTATATCGGTTTTTCCGTACAATAAATATGATTTCATATTTCTGTGATGGTGTATGTTTTACCCTTTACGGTGTTGAATTCGATAATTTTGTTTGCACGTTTTTTAACACTGACTGGTTTGCCATCCAGGAATACCTTTACCTTTTTGTTGGTTTTTAATCTAAACCTTTCACCTACTTTTGAAAGTACTTCGGTGGAGATAAGTTCCTTGTTTTTCCAACTGAAGTCTAGCTCAAATCCACCCCTGGCGCAAACACCTTTGAATTCGCCTTCGGACCATTCGGTAGGAAGAGCGGGTAATAATTCTATGTATCCTTCATTGGATTGGATGAGCATTTCCGTGATCCCGGCGGTAACTCCTAGGGAGCCATCTACCTGCAAAGGTTTTCCGCATTTTGCAAAAAGTGAGGCGTAGCATTGCTCTTTTAAATATCCCTTGAATATTGAGTTGGCTCTATCCCCATCGTTTAAACGGGCCCAAAGGGCCATTTTCCAACCTCTGGAGAAACCAGTGCCACCGTCACCACGTTGTTCCAGCACCTTTTTAACCGGTCCTATAAATTCTGGGGTACGGTTGGGAGAAATAACATTACCGGGATAGAGGCCGTATAAATGTGAGAAGTGACGGTGTTTGTCTTCCATTTGTTCGTAATCCTCCGTCCACTCCTGAAGCATACCATCCCTGCCTACTTGGGAGGGAGGAAAGCGATCTCTAGCCGCAACTACCGTTTTGGCATAATCACGGTCTATATCCAGTATTTCGGAGGCCTCTCCATAATAGGCAAATAGATCCTTTAGTATTTGCATATCCATTGTGGCACCGGCTACAATGGTGGTGAAATAATACATTCCGGTAACCTCGTCATAAAAGTATTCGTAACCCTCACCTTTAGGTGGATTTTCGGGTGAATTGGAGGGATTGGTAACCAACCAGTCCTTTCCGGGGTATTCCACAAGGAAATCCATGAAAAAATCTATCGACCCCTTGATGATTGGGTATACTTCTTTAAGATATTCTTTGTCCCTAGTAAACAGATAATGTTCCCATAAATGTGTAGTCAACCATGCGCCCCCAACGGTGTAGGTTCCCCAGGTTGGTCCGTCCATTGGGGCAGCGACCCTCCATAAATCTGTGTTCTGATGAAATACCCATCCACCTGCACCGTAATGTTCCTTGGCTACCTCTGCACCCTGATCGGTAAGTTCCTTTACCATGGTAATTAAAGGTTCTGAAAGTTCAGATAGGTTGGCCGTTTCAACTGGCCAATAATTCATTTCGGTATTTATGTTGGTAGTGTATTTTGAATCCCAGGCGGGGTTCATGTCATTGTTCCAAATTCCTTGAAGGTTGGCGGGCTGTGTACCAGGTCTTGAGGAAGCTATTAGAAGGTATCTTCCAAAATTATAGCAGAGGGTGGCCAATTGTGGATCTGGCTCTGTTTGAATTTTGGACATACGTTCGTCCGTTGTCAGATATGAATTATTAGTGGTTGGAAGCGTCAGTGAAACCCTATCGTAATATTTTTTGTGGTCCTCAACGGCGCTTTGTTTCACCTTTGTAAAGGAGCTGCCTTCCAAATGGGCCATCATTTCCTCTACTCTGGCATGTTCGTTTGCACTAACGTCCTTATAATTGATAAAGTTGGTTGCGGCTACAAAATAAATAGTAACTGCATTGGCATTTTCAATCTTTAGTCTACTTCCTTTTAGGGTCATACTGCCTCCTTCGGGAATGGCTTTGATTCTAGCCTCGTATTTTAATTGACCATCAACACCAAGGTAATCGGCCGACTTGCCGGTTAGTTTTAATTGGTCGTTGCCCAAGCCGTCCATTCGAAAGTAATCTGTGGCATAGTTGGAATGGGAGTTGTTTCTTACCCCCCTTAATTCGGCATCCAAGGAAATGCTCCCCGCTTTGTCTGCGGATATGCGCACGGCAATGGTTTGGTCTACTGCCGAAGCTATTATTTCCCGTGTATAATTAATACCGTTGGCTTTGTATTTCACGGTAGCGATTCCCGTTTTTAGATCAAGGGTCCTACTGTAATCTGTGACGCTATCTTTCCCGAAAAAAAGATGTAAGTTGGCCATGGACTGATACTTCTGTTGTTCTACGGGGTATCCCATAAGAGCGCGACCAAATAACTTATGGGCTTCTATAGGTTTACCTTCAAAAATGAATTTCTGTATTTTGGGAAGTTCTTTGTAGCCTCCTTTTACTACTGTGGAATAAGGGCCTCCTGTCCAATAGGTCTCCTCATTGAACTGAATTTTTTCCTCTCCATGTTTTCCATAAACCATTGCGCCCAGCCGACCATTGCCAACAGGAAGGGCTTCTTCCCATATAGAGGCAGGTTCATCGAACCATAACATATTTGCGGGGTCAATTTTTTGGTCGTTTGCTTGTAGGCCTGTAGTTGTAATCCCGGGAGATTGGCCAAGAAGCTGAACTCCCACAAAAAGAATTGAAAGGAATAGTTTTGATTTTAATTTCATATGGATAGAATTATAAGTAGTGTTTTTTGAATTTTTCGAAATGTTATTAGTGGGTACTTTACTGGGCGATTATGCCGGATTCCTTTTTCTTTAAATTATTTGTAGTAAGAGCATTATCAAAAAAAAGGAGTAGCAGCGTATGATGTTCTGCTACTCCATGACTAACTCAAACTAACTCAATAAACAATGTATTTTAAATGTTCCAATTGTAATTAGTATTCCTGGGGATAACTAATACGATCAATTTTTTTTAAACCTCAATAATCCAATAATATTCAAGTTGGACCTTGAAAGTTAATGTTTTGATTATTATTAATATAAGTTTAATAATGCTGTAAATTTAAGAATTTTTAAGTAATTAATTGCAAATAATGTTAGCTCTACACTATACTATTTTAACAATATTGAAGATTTTTACAGGTCAATAGGATAACAAAATAATTAATATTATTTTGTAACACATTGTTAATGAAATAATTAAAAAATTGATAGTTTATAATTTTTATATTGACTTATTTTGATATCGGCCTTATTAATATAATATAAATAAGTTTTTATGATTGGGTCAACGGATAAAACTAAAGTTAATTTTATGTTCTTTATAAAGTAGTTGATTTATGTGTTGTATTGGGAGGAATAGAGGTTTGTGATAATGTGCAGTGATTTTTATTGGTCTTGTTTGGGGTTATAGATGCTTTTATATGGGTCCAAGGATGGAGTAAAAATAAGGGCAGCATAAATATTCTTATGCTGCCCTTTATGAAGTCCATGACTAAATCTTATGTTTTTATGGATTATTGAACGCCTGGACGCTTGTCCCACCACATTTGGGTGCCATAAAAAATATCTTTCTCTACTATGTCGAACGGAAAATTTGTGTTCAATGATTTTTCCGAATCGGGATAGGCCAGCCTAAGGGGATGTCTGTTATGGGAACCTGTATAGTCCTTGGAAACCTCTAGGATTAATGGTACATCTGTTCTTCTGACTTCTGCCCATCCCTCAACACTTTGCTTAAAAAGTGAAATCCATTTTTGTAAGCGTATTTTGTAAAGGTTGGAGGTGGTGCCGCTATCCCATGCAACTTCTGTTTCTGCTAAGAAGGTTGCGATATCGGCAGGCTCAATTCCATTTTCTTCCAAAGACATGGTAACACCGGTCTCATAGGCCGATTGGGCTGAGCCACCTGTTATTAAGTTGCGCTCATAGGCCTCTGCAAGTATAAAGTATACCTCGGAGGTATTCATAAAAGGGGAAAAACCTGCAGGGTTATTGCCAAACCTGTCCCCAATATGGGAAACATTATTACCGTTATTAAGGGTGTCATTTAATTGGTTGGGGCCAAATTCATAACCTCTGTAATTCCCATATTTGTTTCTATCGGCATAGACGGGCATTCTTGGATCATCATTTTCCAGCAATGCTGTAACCAATGCATTGCTTACACGGTAACCGTCTGTTTTGTTACCGTCTGCAGCCCCCATCCTGGCATACCAAGGCTCTACGTCAGGTAGAACCCCTGGCCACCAGAAATATGCATTGTCGTCATTGGATTGCATAATAGGGTAGCTATTAGGGTTCTCTACTACGCTCGCTATTTCTAATTTTGCGGCCGATTCATCTGCAGAGGACATTCTAATGGCTACCCTTAATCTTAATGAATTACAGAATTTACGCCATTTTGATATATTTCCCTTAAAGAGAAAATCCCCTTCGCCAAGTTCCTCTCCGTTTGTGTCAAAAAGGTCGGCGGCAATTTTGAGCTCGCTAAGGATTTGTTGGTATATCTCTTCTTCGGTATCATATTTAGGATAGATGATTTGGTTCTCTTCTAAAGAGAAAGCTTCTGAGTATGGAATTGATCCCCATAAATCAGTTGTTTTGTGGCCCATGTAGCTTTTGAGGGTTAGGGCTGCGGCATATAAATTGTCGTTGCCTTCTTCTTTTGCTAGTTTCATGGCTTCAACGGCATAGGTCATTGAGGCGTACATGGCATCCCATTGACTGTTGTTGATACCAACTCTGTATTCATAATCGCCAGCACCAATTGCGGCGTTGTAACCTGAGAAAGTCCCCGCATAGTAGACGTCAAGTCTTTCTCCAAAAAGTATTTGTGATGAGTTTAGTAATGATTTTCCCAAAACATTTGACGCAGGAACTTTAGTCGCGCTATTGGGACTTATGTTCATGGTTTCAAACTCCTCTGTACAGGATCCCAGTAATAGCGTAAATAATAGCAATACCAGAAATGAATTTTTTGTGTTTATTTTCATAATAATATTTTTTTAGAAATTAGAAACTAGCTGTTAATTTAAACCCATAGCTTCTTGCGGTTGGGATTTGGAAATTTTCATAACCAATACCAGCTTCTCCGCCGCCAAAACCTACTTCAGGGTCGATTCCGTAATCTTTGGTGTCCTTATCTCTGTAGAGAATGGCTAAGTTTCTTCCTACTAGTGAAAGGTTTAATTTGGAAATGGAATTGATTTTAGAAACATTAAAATTATATCCAATTGCCAACTCCCTTAGTTTTACATAAGTAGCATCCAGAATGGAATATTCGTGATTGTTCCAAACCCAGGAACCATTAAAATAATCTTGGGCCGAGACACGAATATTATTGGGTGTACCATCTTCGAATACTCCGTCAACAATTAATCCTGTTTCCCTAACATTGTTCTTTACGGTGTTTTCGTAGGCTCCAGTTGGGTATGAATGCCATGCTGTTGTGCTGAACATATCACCCCCAATTTGGGCATCTACCAAAAAGCTAAGGCTAACACCCTTATAGGAAAAGGTGTTGGTAACTCCTCCGGTCCAGTCAGGTGTTACATTACCAAGCTTTACGGCTGCGTTTGTGGTTGTGGGGATGCCGTTGGCGTTTACTACAATTTTTCCGTTATCGTCCCTGACAAATGGTAGTCCCCATAGAACACCCCATTCTTCGCCAGGTATACCTAATGTTTTTACTCCACCAAAACCACCTGAAATTTGGTAGGATTCCAAATTGCCATATAGTGAATTGACCATACTTTTGTTCTTTGCCCAGTTAACTACAATATCCCAGTTAAGACCTGATGGATTTTGAAGTATATCTGCTGATAACATTAGTTCTACTCCTTTGTTTTCAATTTCACCGGCATTTAACAACATTCCATTGTATCCTGTGGTAGTGGAAGTGGTTACAGAAAGGATTTGATTAACAGTTGTTTGTGCGTAGTAGGTAAAGTCCAAAGCTATGCGGTTTTTCCAAAAACGTATGTCAGCACCTACTTCGTAGGAAGTGGTTTCTTCAGGTTTTAATGCTGTTGGTGGTAGAGTTCTGGAAGGGGTGAAAACGGATACACCGTTAAATGTTCCTGCCGAGTAGGTGGTATTTATTTGATAAGGGTCCGTGTCGCCACCTACTTTGGCCCAGCCTCCTCTTAGTTTGGCATAAGATAGTACGTCCGATTTTAGGGACAAGGCCTGGGTTACATCAAAACCAGCACTAACTGATGGATAAAAGTAGGACCAGCTCTCTTGGGGCAGGGTGGAACTCCAGTCGTTACGGCCAGTTATACCTAGATAAAGTACCTTCTTGTATGATCCATTCAAAGCAAAGTAAGCACTGTTTGTTTCATATTTACTTTCGTACATTCCAGTGCCAGGGGTGCCCTTAACGTTGGATATAGTATATAGATCTGGTACGGTAAGGTCCGAGGCACTTAGGCTTATGGAGTTGTATAAATTGGTTCTTTTGTTAGCTCCAATCAATCCGTCCACTCGAAAATCACTGAAAGTCTTGTCAAAATTTAAGGTAACATCTGTGTTGACTTCCTTCTTGTTGATGTGTGTTTCACTAAATTGTCCTCCAAGACCTAATCTTTTATTTCTGGTTGTTCCAGCTTGGGTTATGCTTTTTCTTATTTCATTGTAAAAATCAATTCCCACTTGGCCGTTAGCTGTTAGCCAATCATTTATTTTGTAACTTAAAGCAACGTTACCATAAATTCTTTCCCTATCAAAAGCATTGGTATTTCTTAGGCCGTAGAATGGATTGTCTGCATTGAACATATAATCATCATTGCCCTTTTCATAAAATAGGTCTTTTGCGTACTGTGTTGGGAAATCTCGCTGTAACCAGGCGAATATATCTGCCCAACGATAACCGTTCGCTGGGAGGTTGTCGCTTTCTTTTTTAACGTAGGTGAAATTCACCGAAGCGGTTAACTTATCGGATGGTGTTAGGTTGACATTGGTCGAAAGAACATTTTCTTTTTGTCCTGTATTATCTATCATACCATCCGTGTCTATGTTTGTATAAGAAATTCTTCCGGAGGATTTTTCGCCGTTTGCGGTTACGGATACATTGTTTTGAATGGTAACACCTGTGTCAAACCATTCTTTAATATTATTGGGTCTGGATATCCAAGGACTGTTTGGACCGGTAGACCATTGGTCCAACAGTAGTCCTGCATCCAATCTTGGTCCCCAGTTTGTTGGGTAAGAGTCGTTTATGCCGGCTCCATTTCCATTCACATAATTGTATGCAAATTGTTTGGCGTATTCGTTATAGCTCAAATTTGTATTGTTGGTGGTGTTGTATCTATTATAAATAAATTCACTTCCATCCCTTCCCCCTCCGTATTCATTTTGTAGGTTGGGGAAGTATGAGGCTTTGTCTAAAACGACGGAGGAACTAAAGTTGACTCCAAGTGATTTGCCGTCTTTACCTCCTTTTTTTGTGGTGATTATGATTACCCCATTTGCGGCACGACTTCCGTAAAGTGCAGATGCATTGGCTCCTTTTAATACCGAAACGGATTCGATGTTGTTAGGGTCTATATCCGATGCGGTGTTCCCCCAGTCTACACCACCTGCACCAGCTAGGTTAGGTGATGAATTGTCTATAGGGGTGCCATCAACAATAAAGAGTGGTTGATTTCCTGAAAATGATGAATTTCCACGAATTACTATCCTGGATGATGACCCAACTGTACTGCCTCCGTTGGTTACCTGTATTCCCGCAATTTTCCCGGAAAGGGAATTTATTACAT
>TARA_R100001369_G_scaffold92612_2_pt1 | contig 10591 bp, 7 predicted proteins | sample TARA_R100001369 | Tara Oceans TARA_R100001369 (sample SAMEA2621528) | marine metagenome | biome: marine biome (ENVO:00000447); feature: surface water layer (ENVO:00002042); material: "saline water (ENVO:00002010), including plankton (ENVO:xxxxxxxx)" | depth 5 m | reverse complement strand
GGGTTCAGGGCCTGCCTTTGTCGGTAGACAGGCTTGCCCTGAGGTTTAATACCTGTTATTGGTATAGTCTTAAATCTCCCTTTGGGAAAAGTATGAATTCTCCCTATCCATATCCCCATAAATGGAAATGTAAAAAGGAATAGGCAAGTATTTGTTATGTGGTGGGGGTGTAGAAAGAAAAAAGTACCATTAAGAGGGTTTATTTTACGACCAGCTTTCTGGTCATCGTTACTCTGTTTTCGGTAATTTGCAATACGTAAACTCCTGGTGCCAACTTTGATATGTTCAAAAGGGTATTGGTTATCCGGTCCTGTAAGACTATGGTTCCGAAAACATCGTAGATTACTACGTCCTTTACCCCATTATGTTTTGTGGTGATATGGACCACCTCCTGATATGCCGGATTGGGGTATAATTTGAAAGTATTGGTTTGGGTAGTTCTGTCTATTGGCTCCTCAACGAATTCCTGTGCAGAAACGGCCATAGAAAATACCATGAACAGTAGGGTGTAAAATATTTTCATAGGTTAGCATTGATTTGGGATCAATACAGTAAATGTAGGAAAACATGTTGGGAAGTGGCAATAAATGTTGTAAACGGGTATTTTTTGTAGGTGTATCCTTAATTTTATGTATTGCACTAAGGTGATAAGGGTTAAAAATCAGGTAAATAAGGAGGTTGTGCAGCTATTGTACCTTGGTAAATGCTATTTTATAATTAGCTTTCTTGTTGCTATTTTGTTTTTTTCGTTGACCCTTAACATATAAACACCGGCGTCCAAATCATTTACATTTAGTTCCGAACCAATAATGGTGGTTTCAAGTACTTGGGAACCAAAAATATCATAAATGAAAATTTGTTTGGGAGCGTTCAGGGAAGTACTGATATATACCCTACCATTGGTGACAGGATTGGGATATATCTTAAACCCAGGAATATCGCCTCCCCCAACATTGCCTTTTGGATCCTGTCCAAAGGAAATGGAGATAAAAAGTAAGGATATAACTAAGTAGAGTTGCTTCATAGAAACTATTACAACAAATAATATACCGTAAATGTAAGAATTTTAGATGCAGCACGTCTGCGGTTGTAAAATTTATACGTAAAAATTCGATGAAATGCAAAAAGAGGCCAAATTCTATGTTAAAAAACACAGAACTTGACCTCTTTTTTATTAATTAAAGCCTTCTAGATTAAAACTTAATGTTGTATCCCAGTGAGAAAGATCTTCCTGGACTTCTTTTTGAGAAGGTCTTATTTTCAGCCTTGTAGGACTCATATTCACTTTCTACGTCATCATCCAAAAGATTGCTTATTTTAAAACTAACACTTTGATTTTGGTTTTCTCCAAAACTTTTGGAGAAGTTAAAGTTTAGATTGTGAAAGGGCATGGTATACACGTCTGGTACAAATCCATTGCCCACTACTTGCAATGTTTTGCCCTGTACATTGTAGTTCATTCCCATTTGGATTCCGTTTTCCGCGCCTTCGTAGTTTAATCCGGAATTGATAAGGAAAGGTGACTGTCCCTGTAATTCCCTATCATTGCCCAAAGTTTCACCATCCCTAAGTCCCAAGGTTCTAAGATTACGCTCACTTTCGCTATAAACTTGGGTAGACTTAATGATGGAGGTATTTACATTTAGACTAAAATTTTGAAGTGCTGCTGCAAGGAACCCTAAATTTTTCCTTAGTTCAAATTCCAATCCAATTACGTCCGCATCACCAAGGTTTTGTGGGGTAAAGTTATCGGATGAAGATTCAAAGTACGTAAGTTCAATAGGATCGGTGAACTTTTTATAAAAGCTGCTCAATGCGATCATCTCTGCACTTTCTCCAAACCATTCTACCCTAAAATCGAAATTGTTGATATAGGTTGGATCCAGGTTAATGTTTCCAATAAACGTATTATTGGATAATGGGTCGAAAATCTTGGCTATGGAAGCTTCCTTAAAGGATGGTCTTGCCGTAGTACGGGAATAGGACCCCCTTAGGTTTACCTCTTCGGTAAGCTCATAAATTAAATTGGCCGTAGGGAAAAGGTCAAACTTATCTATTATGGTTTCGTTGTCATAAATAACTTTTTCAGGGTCATTAATGTCCTTATTGTCCTCTCCGGTATATTTGGATTCAAATTTCTCCACCCTAACACCAAGGATAGTCCGTAACTTTTGTCCAAGTTTAAACTCGTTGGATACATAACCTGCTATATTTTGTTGAGCTGCCTCATAGGTGTTGGCCGGTTCGGCCACCGAGATGTCCGGGTCAATATAGGAACCGGAATTGTTGTTGACGGTCCAAAGGTTTTCTTCCAATAGGATGTTGTCTGCAATACCATTGAACTTGGTAGTGGACCCATTGTTCTCGATCTCAAAGTTCAATATACCAAAATCCCTATTCTTGTAGGAACCATAGGCACCAAATTTTAATTTGGCGTCTTTTTCCAGAAAATCATATTTTTTTGTAAAATCCAATTTGGCAACTGCATTTATTTCTTCCAAATCCCTCCAGATTCTTTTTGGCTGGTTGTTCTGGGGAATGGAGTATACGCCATCCTCTACCCTAAAAGATGTAGTTCTAATGTCCTTGTCCTGAATTTTGGACATGGTAGGGGAAAGTGCCCATTCCGTAGTCCATGAAGCATCTTCGCTGGAGTGTATTCCGCTAAGCAATGCGTTGGTGATGGAACGTTGGGTATATTCTAAGTTATCTTTTGAGAAATTAATAAAATCCGTGAAATTCAGGGTCTGGCTAAAGTAACCTGCCGTAGACTCTCCATTCTGAATATGAAGGAGATTAAGTTTGTATTTGGATTTTTCAGTCTTAAAGGAAGTGCCCAAAAGACCGCTTACCAATACATTGTTTCTGCCTAAATCCCCAGTCTGTGTTCTGTCGGTTTCTAGTTCAAATACAGATGTGTCCGCGTTTCTTCGGTAGAAATTGTTTTCCGCACCTTCATAGAAGGTAGTGGTATTTTTATAGGATAGGGAAGCCAAAAAGCCCAATCGGTTCTCACCTTCGCCTACATTGTATTGATTGCCCGTGGTAAATCCAAAACTATAGTCCATGGCACTATTTGCTTTCATTGCCGATAGTACAGGATTAAATTTTTTGGTAATGGCCGTCAATAATGGGTTGTATTCAAAAGTACTTGGAATTTCCTGATTTCGGTTAATTGGAACACTTCGGTTTCCGTTGTCGAAGCCCAGGAAATCTGTAGAGCCTCCTTTATAGTCCAAATAGTTTTCGTTAAAATGCATATCAGGATTATAACTACCGCCTAAGGAAATACTGTGCTCTTTTTTGGTAGGATAGTCCTTGGTAACAATATCAACAATACCACCTGTAAAGTCGGCAGGTAAATCGGCAGAAGCAGATTTAAGAACCAAGATGTTGTCTATAATATTGGTAGGGAAAATGTCCAATTGAATGGTGTTTCTGTCCGGATCCAATCCTGGAATGTCCACCCCGTTCAAAATAGATTTGGTATAACGATCGCCCAAACCTCTTACGTAAACGTATTTTCCACCTTGAACCGATACCCCAGGCACCGATTTTATGGCGCTGGCTACATCGCTGGAGCCCGATTTTTTAAAGGCTTCGGCCGATAGTCCGTCCAAAAGGTTCACCGCTTTTTTTTGGATGCCCAAAACGGCGGTTTCTGTATTCTTTTTAACGCTTACGGAAACTACAACTTCATCGAGACCTTCGGCCAGTGTTTCCATGGTAACATTTACGTTGGTAATCTCATTGGCCTTAATGACCACATCGGTTATTTCCACGGTTTTATAACCAAGGAATGAAAAAGAAAGGGTGTGGGTGCCTTCTTCAAGGGTAAGCTTATAATTACCATCAAAATCGGAAGTAGTTCCTATAGTAGTGCCTTTGACCAGAATATTGGCAAAAGGAACAGGGTCTTGAAAATCTGCATCGATCAATGATCCGGTTAACTCACCAGTTTGTGAAAAAATGAATTGAAAAAAAAGAAAAGTAAAAGTTGAAAGTCTAAGTGAATATTTCATAAGTAATTGATAATTAAATCGTAATAAACCAAATGCCCGCCACTGGATATGGGCGAGCATGGTTGTTATTTTATAGGGGTGTATTGTTCCGAATTAGAAACTCAATCCTGTTTTTGCATAGGCATAAGTCCAAGAAAAAACGCTAAGGTCTGCACCTACTGTTTGGGCACCAGCGGTAACTTGGGTGGTCCAGTTAGCAGCTCTTTCCGTAAATGTTGGGTCTAGTATGATAGTTGACTGCACATCGTTACCGGCATCATCTTTCAATACTTTCTCAGAGAAAATACTGTTGTTGAAACCTACAATTTGCCAAGCTTCAAAGGTTAATTTGCCATCCAAGAAGTTCTGGGCTACGTCGTTGGCATCCAATTCAACATCTTTTCCAGCTTGGAATCCAATAGCATAGATGTTTTTGGTAGTACCCATAGCATTACTTCTGTAGTCTGCATATTCTCCGTCAGCAGCTGTGGAGCTTCCAACTATGGTAGTATTCTGAAGGGTGAAAGAACCTGTAATGGAACCTTCGGGGCCATCTATTTCGAATGCATGGTCGGAAGCCTCACCTGAAACTACCAAAGCATTGTCTATAGTCCCTGAATAAGCTTGGTCAATATCCAAGGCATCATCACCTTGGGCCCAAACTACTAGGTTGGATGCGTCAACGGTTCCACCGAAAAATTCGATACCATCATCAACATTCCCTACAACTTCTATGTGGTTGATTTTTGTACCACGACCTACGGAACCTAAGGTTAGACCATTTATTTCGTTTCCTTCTCCTATCAAGGCACCACCGTGGCGTATAGAGATGTATTCCAATTCGCCAGAATTGTCGTCGTCGTTTAAGGCATCACCAGGACCGTATAGTCCAAAAGTGTCATCTGCAGGAATACCTTCTATTTGTACTTCGGTAACATCGTTTTTAAAAGAACCAGTGGCTCTTCCCAAAACAATTAAACCTCCCCATTTTCCTCTAGCGGTTTCGTCCAAATTGGTTCCGGCAGTTTGTCCAACACCTATATTGTCCTCTTCAGCTGTAAAGATAATTGGCTTTTCGGCAGTACCTACGGCCATGATCTTGGATCCTCTTTGCACAATTAGTGCAGATGCCAATGAACCTGAACCGGCTTTACCTTTAATGATAGTACCTGGCTGAATGGTCAAGGTTTTTCCAACCCCAACAACTACTTTACCTGCCAATATGTATATATTGTCTGCAGTCCATGTGGTATCGGCAGTTATTTCTCCGGATACGGTTATGATTTCTGCACATGATCCTCCTACATCGACTCCGGTTTCGTCTCCGTTCTGGATACCATCCTCACAAGTAGCGGTGGCCTCGGTACATGGCTGACAGTTGGGTCCGCCACAATCAACACCGGTTTCTCCTTGGTTTTGAATCCCATCGTTACAAGTAGCTACTACTTCAGCTATCGGTGGTTCGTCGTCATTAGTACATGATGTAAATGCTAAGGCACCTATGGCCAATGCGGATAATAATAGTTTTTTCATTTCAATTGAATTTTTCGGTTTCATTTTTTTCGAGTTCACTTGTTTTATTTAAACATGGCAAATAAATGGCCTAACTGTAAAAGTCGCGTTACCCTCAGATTAATAGTTTGTTGGCTTAATGTTATCTAAATGTTACTATATTAAATCCATGTTAAGAGGTTTGGTGTAATAGTATTATCTTTACTTTTGGGCGCGAATAACCAATAAATATTAAGGTTAAACGGGCATGGTTTAATAGGTCGCAATTAAAGGTTGTGATAGATTTCACTAACCGACCTCCCAAAGGAAATAGGTTGCGGATGACCGTTTAAAGACAAAAAAAATAAAGCATGAAAAAAAAGGACATTAAGATACTTTTGGTTGATGATGAACCGGATATTCTAGAAATTGTAGGTTACAATTTATCTGCCGAAGGCTATGAGGTTTTCACTGCAAAAAATGGAATCGAAGGGGTTGCAAAGGCAAAAAAGAAGAAGCCCCACTTAATTATTCTAGATGTAATGATGCCCGAGATGGACGGTATTGAAGCCTGCGAGATCATAAGGCGAACCGAAGGTTTGGAGGATACTCTGATCACCTTCCTCACCGCAAGGGGCGAAGACTATTCCCAAATGGCCGGTTTTGATGCGGGTGCTGACGATTATATAACAAAGCCCATTAAGCCTAAGGTTTTGGTGAGTAAGGTAAAAGCCTTGCTAAGAAGGCTTAAGAATGAGGAGCAGGAGGTAGAGGACATCTTTAAAGTTGGTGAGATCACCATAAATAGGGAAGAATATAAAATTGTTAATCAGGGAGAGGAAATTATTCTTCCCAGAAAGGAGTTCGAACTCTTGGCGCTATTGACTTCCAAGCCGAATAAAGTATTTAAAAGGGAGGTTATCCTGGACAAGGTATGGGGCAATGAAGTAGTGGTAGGCGGTAGGACCATTGATGTCCATATTAGAAAACTTCGCGAAAAAATTGGTGACGATCATTTTAAAACCGTAAAAGGGGTAGGGTATAAGTTTGTGTTATAATGGTAACGAGGATTAAAAAATCGTATAGGTTTGCCCTACGTACCACAATTCTAATTTCATCCCTATTAACTATAGTCTTGGGGATATTTTTGTGGAACAGGGGTTCCATGGATTGGCAGCTCCTGGCAATTATTGCGGTAACTACCTCTTTTGTTTCATTTCTCGTAGTACAATTAAGGATAGAAAAATTCATCTATCGTAACATTGAGCGCATCTATAATGATGTATCCCTGTTGGAGTCCACCTCACTGGCTCCCAAGACCATAACCACAGATATGCGGTCCTTGACAGACGAAATAGAGAAGTTTGCCAAGGACAAAAAGATTGAAATAGATACCTTGAAGATCCGGGAAGAATATAGGAAGGATTTTTTGGGGAACGTTTCCCATGAATTAAAAACGCCTCTATTTACTGTCCAGGGTTATATTTTAACCTTGTTGGATGGCGCCATGGACGATAAAAACCTGAGAAAGAAATATCTGCAAAGGGCCAATAAGGGGGTGGAGCGACTTATTTACATTGTTAAGGATCTGGACTTGATAACCAAATTGGAAGTTGGGGACCTAAATTTGAAGATAGAGGAATTTGATATTTTGGAACTGGTGCGGAATGTTTTTGAGCTTTTGGAAATGAAGGCTGCTAAAAAGAATATTACCTTGACCTTTGATATGGACTATACAAAACCCATCTATGTTAAGGCAGATAAGGAAAAAATTCAGCAGGTAATTACCAACCTAGTGGTCAATTCCATTAAATATGGACAGCAGAACGGTACAACCGAGGTAAGTATAGAGAATTTAATTAAAAACAAGGTCATTATCCGGGTGACCGACAACGGCGAGGGAATTTCCAAACAACACCTTGCCCGAATATTCGAAAGATTTTACAGGGTCGATAAAAGTGGAAGTAGGGCTGAAGGCGGCTCTGGCTTGGGATTGGCAATTGTAAAGCATATTATCGAGGCCCACAACGAGAAGATCTACGTAGAAAGTGTACTCGATATAGGGTCCGAATTTTCCTTTACCTTGGAGAAAGCCGCCGCGAACTCCTAACCCCTGTATTTTTTGGTTTTCTTTTTTTCATGGCAATATAGTGTGACGCCCTAGGATCATAGGCTTCATTGTATATTTGGTTGAATATGCGCTAACTTCTTTTTAGTAGTTTTCCGTTACCTTGAACAATTCTAAATAAAGGGAAGCTATTAAGTTATTATCTTTAAGTGCGACCTAGTACTTATCAACCGAAATCCTATGGAACACATTGTTATTATTGGTAATGGAATCTCTGGAATAACGGCAGCGCGCCATATTCGAAAATTATCCGACAAAAAAATTACCATTATTTCCGCTGAGAGCGATTATTTTTTCTCTAGAACCGCTCTCATGTATGTGTATATGGGGCATATGAAGTTTGAACATACCCAGCCTTACGAAAACTGGTTTTGGAAAAAGAACCGCTTGAATTTGGTCAATGGATATGTATCAAAGGTAGATACCACCAATAAGAAGCTAATATTACAAAGTGCGGAGGAAATTGGTTATGATAAACTTATTATTGCCACAGGCTCCAAATCCAATAAATTTGGTTGGCCCGGACAGGATTTGAAAGGGGTACAAGGGTTGTATTCCAAGCAGGATTTGGAATTGTTGGAAGCCAATGCGCCCAATAATGAAGTCTGTAAAAGGGCGGTAATCGTGGGTGGCGGATTAATTGGGATCGAATTGGCAGAAATGTTAAGGAGCAGGGATATCCCAGTTACTTTTTTAGTTCGTGAAAGCAGCTTTTGGAACGGTGTCTTGCCTGAAGGGGAGTCCCAAATGATCAATGAGCATATTCTGGAACACCATATAGACCTGAAATTGGATACTAATCTAAAGGAAATTATTTCCGATGAAAATGGTAGGGCAAAGGCCGTGGTTACGGATAAAGGGGAGACCATACAATGTACGGTGGTAGGGCTAACCGCAGGGGTTACTCCAAATATTGACTTCCTAAAAGGTTCTGGGATAGAAACAGGTAAAGGGGTAAGGGTCAATAACTTTTTGGAAACCAATATAGCCGATATCTATGCTATTGGCGACTGTGCCGAACAGCATGAGGCCATTGGCAACCGTAGGCCTGTGGAAGCCGTTTGGTATACGGGAAGAATGATGGGGGAAGTTTTGGCGCAGACTATTTGCGGAAACAAAATGGCCTATAATCCTGGGCATTGGTTTAATTCTGCCAAGTTTTTGGATATAGAGTACCAAACTTATGGATGGGTATTTAGTGAGAAATCCAAAAAAGACCATGAACAACATTTTCATTGGCGACATTCCAAGGAAAAAATATGTGTCACCATTGCTTTTCACAAAGACACCCAACAGTTTTTGGGGATAAATACTTTTGGAATTCGGATGCGTCACGAAATTTTGGATCGATGGCTTACAGAAAAAAGGAGTATAGCTTATGTGATGGAATATTTAAAGGATGCCAATTTCGACCCAGAATTCTATGCCCAATATGAGGAGAATATAGTTTCCCATTACAATTCACAGTATGGTACCGGGATTACCCCTAGGAAGAAGAGTTGGCAACGAATTTTTAGCAACATATAAGATTTCAAGATGCAAATAATAAAGAAAATCGGGCTTTTCATTTTTTTAATTGGCCTAACCATATTTACCATACTGCCTTTTATTGGTGAGTTTAAGGTAACCCCTGCAAGCTTGGATCAGATAATTCAGGAAAAAGGAATTTCGAGCGAAATTTTCATTCAGGGGATGGAAGAAAATGTGGTTGGCGAAGAGTTTCAGGGCATGCTTTCATTATCGCCCCAAATTGCCCAGATTCTAGAAACGGCCAATGCCCAGCACAGAAAGGACAAGGAATATAAAAAGGTAATTTATACGGGAGCGCATGAAATGGCTGCTGCGGTGGGCAAAGCGTCAGGTAGTGGGTTTATTGTTGAAAATAAGGGGCTTATGTGGTTTTTGACCTTTGGCCTGGGCATATTGGGATCCTTGCTCTTTATTATTCCCAATATTGTTTTATTGGGCAAAAAAGGGATTAAGAACAATGGCATTTACCATGAGAATGCTACCAATAGGGGGTGGATTGCCTGGATGGTCTTCGTTTTTCTGGTTTCCTTTTATTTGGTGCTTTATTTCCGTTCGGAATATGCCGTTAACTGGACCTACCTAGTAGATCCCATCAGCGAATTCTTAAGTGGTAATCCGGCCGGACATTGGTTTGTATACGGTTTTATGTACTGTACGGTGATGACCGTAATGGCCGTGCGCATGTACATTAAGTATAGGCATAATATGTATCAAATGGTACGTACTACCTCTGTCCTGTTCTTTCAAATAGTCTTTGCTTTTCTTATTCCGGAAATAATGGTAAGGCTACAAATGCCGTATTACGACTTTAAAAATGCCTTTCCATTGGATTATGATTTCTTTTTCCAATGGAATTTAAAATCCTTGTTGAACAGCGGGGGAATAGGACTCTTTATTCTGGTTTGGGGTATTGTACTTACTTTGGTAATTGTACCCGTTATGGTCTATTTTTTTGGAAAACGATGGTACTGTTCCTGGGTATGCGGATGTGGAGGATTGGCAGAAACCCTTGGGGATCCGTATAGACAACATTCCAGCAAGTCCCTATTTTCATGGAAAGTGGAAAGGTGGTTGGTGCACGGGGTATTGGTCTTTGCCGTGGCAATGACCTTGATGACACTCTATAGTTTCTTTACGGAGACCGGCACTGTACTGGGTTTAAAAACACAGAGTGTACAAAATACCTATAGTCTGTTGATAGGGGCATTTTTTGCAGGTGTTATCGGAACAGGATTTTACCCCATTTTTGGGAATAGGGTATGGTGCAGATTTGGTTGCCCTTTGGCCGCCTATTTGGGATTTGTCCAAAGGTTTAAGTCGCGCTTTAGGATTACCACCAATGGCGGACAGTGCATTTCATGTGGTAATTGTTCTACCTATTGTGAGCAGGGAATAGACGTCAGGGCCTATGCCCAAAAAGGTGAAAATATTATCAGGTCCA
>TARA_R100001369_G_scaffold5169_1_pt1 | contig 10601 bp, 11 predicted proteins | sample TARA_R100001369 | Tara Oceans TARA_R100001369 (sample SAMEA2621528) | marine metagenome | biome: marine biome (ENVO:00000447); feature: surface water layer (ENVO:00002042); material: "saline water (ENVO:00002010), including plankton (ENVO:xxxxxxxx)" | depth 5 m | reverse complement strand
CCCGCCGGTGCGTTTGTTCAAGCTGCCAGACTTTCAGCTAGGTCGGGAAGAACAGCTTCAGGGGCCCAAGCGGCAGTGAGTGCAGTGACGAAGTCCAGGAGAAATTTTTCGGCTTGGGCTCTGTTCGTGAACGGCTGACCTGTCCCTTTACCAAGGATGAGAGGATGGCCGACCGGCGCGTCGTGAAGGACAATGTCGGCATTCCAACCACCGTTAACTGGGTAAAGAACGGCCGCCTGAATATTTTCCGGATGCCAGTGTGGCAGGCCCCGACGCAGCGCAGGGGACTCTTCATGGAAAGTGGCGGGAAGGGCATCGACGTGGGTCCTGCGCTGCGCCATTTTGTGCAAACGACGTAAGCGATCCATGCCGTCAAAAAGCTGCTGATCAGTATATACATGTGTGGTCATAGATGTGGTCATAGAGTTTTTCCTTGAGGTCTTGGTTGGCTCACATCGCTCAGGCAAATGAGGGCATAGCTGAAGCGATGTGAGGGTAGGGCGGCTTTAGGTGCGCAACGCCGAGGGGGTCTGCGCATATGCGAGGAGCCGGGCTATCATCTCTACCCCTGCCCAAACGGCTTCCCCGTAGGTGGGATGAGGCAAGGCGTCCGGGGTGCCCAAGACATCCGGAGATCCATAGTAGGCCGAAGATTCTGGCAGCGGTGAGTGCAGCAGAAGATCAGCGACCCATCCGCCATCACGTCGAGTAACGATTAAGGCTCGAAAGTTCTGCGGGGCTAGGTGATGCACTACCTTGTCTAGCCGGGCACCGAAGGGCAGCTGGCCGGTTAGGCCTTTTCTCTTAAATACATCAAGTAGTTCAGCGAGTTGGGATTCGCCTTCAGCGATTTCGATTTGAGTGAAGCGATCAGTGTTCATTCGGAGTTCCTTTTGGATGTACGCCAGTTTCAATGGCGAAGAGGGTTTTTGAGGTTGGGGTTTCTGCTGGTTTTGAGTGGCAACCGGCTCGTCATCCCCTGCCTCGCCAGCAGGGCAGGGGTGACGCGGCGATGCCGCGAATAGAGTCTTCTTTATTTTGGATTTTTTAGGTGCGCTGCTTGGTGAGCTGTCACCATAGATCGAGCAGTTTGGCAGCGAGACTCTGAGCCTTCGTGCGCAAAGCGGGCAGATTTTCCGTCTCTTAGGTTTCAGGGACTGCCGGAAGGGGCGTGCCAAAAGCAATCAGGGGCCGCGTTCCTGTGTGGACCTTCAGCCACCTGCCGCCCACTCGTGAAAGCCCCTCAATCCAGAACGCGCGCGTCCGAGGCAAAGGGGGGTTTCTTCTATTAGTATACTTATAGAGGTTTCCCCCTCTTGGTCAGAGGGGCTTAGCTGGCCGCTGATGCAGGGCACCAGGCACCCTTGCTGGCCAAAATCGCCTTCGCTCCATCGGGTACTAATGAGAGCCAGATGAACAGACCTCAGCGGCCTGATGGCCGCACCCGTTCGTTAGAATGTCTGATGATGGCCCTGTCATCCCGAGGGAGCACAGCTTTTTAAGCATGTGCACTGGCGGGTACCAAACGAAGGCGTTGGGGTTTTGCCAATCCAGAACGCAGGGCCAAAGGTTGCCTGATCTCGATGTGATTTTCAGAAAAGCGCCTTTTTTTATGAAAGGCGTTTTTCAAAAACCTCAATCGATCCCCCGGCCTTTCTGTAAATAAACAAAGGAAAAGTTATGACAGACACTCAAACACATTCGCGATCCGCCCATGCATCCAATATGCTTGCCATTGTAGAGACCGCACTGTTCGCCAAAGACCGCCTCCCCGCGGTAGGCCGCAATCCGCACGGCCAAGATGTGGCAAGCTTCCATCTTGCTGCCCGTCCTGGAGGTTGGGCAGCAACGATCACATTCAAAGGTGGATCAGCAGGCAGCCCCGCGAAAATCTACCCATCCAAAAAAGAGGCATTTTTGGCCGGAGCAGAAACCTTGTGCCGCATCCTCAGCGGATCCAAGAAGCTGCCATTTGTCGTCGAAGGCGACACGTTGATGGTCGCAGGATACGGCACGGGTGGTTTTCAGGGAATTTTCATGATGAAAATGCCGGCACCCTGGATCTAATTAAGCGCACGGCCGAGCCTAAAATAGGGCTCGGCCAACAGATAACGCGATCTGCGGCGTTCATGATAACGGTTCGAGAACCGCAGTTTCATCATTCTTGATGACCCCAGGTTTCTCACTCACGAAGTGTTTGTCGAATTCTGGCCAGAGATGTTGAGATAATTGCTGTGCACCTTTCGAGGTGGTGAATACAACCGCGTGAGTCTTGTGACCACCACGCATGCTCTTCGAGAGCAGCATGGAAGTTGCAGACAGACCCCTGTCAGTTGCAATGCTTTTCACCCACTGCAACATGACTTCCGAAGGGAGTTTTTTTCTGAATTCCTTTGCTGACTCGAAACTGGGAAACACGTCCTTGGCGTCTTTAGTCAACCCGCTTGGAGACAACCGAATCCCACGCAGCACAGGTCCGTTCGCTCCATCAATCGCACGTTCCAACTTTTGATATTTTTTGGAAACCTGCACATCAGACTTGTCCTGAACGACAGCGTCGAATTTGAGCCAATCATTTACGGGAAGACCAGGCAACGGGACGTTACTAAGAACAAGGACCCGCTTAGGTGTGTCGGTGCTCAGCAGCCTCAGCCGTGCAATTGCCTGCTCAGACTGCGCCTCGCGACTTTGACGAAGCAGGGCCGCCCCGCGTGGGTCCGGATGGCTTCGGACCTTCACATCCACGCGCGTATCGTCTGCGCGCAGAAGGCTGGTCTTGGAAGCCATCAATCTTTCTCCGTCGGTAAAGCTAAGCGGCATGTCACTATCTCCAAAAAGCGCACGCAACTGATCTTCGAGAGCAACGACAGGAAGTTGCAAACGACCCACCAGTATGATTGTGGCGAAGTCACTATAGGTGTTTATGCCCAGTAATCTCGGCCCGAACCACCTGACAGTAGCGCCATGAAGCATCTGAGGCTGGCTTGACTTGTCATTGAAGGTTTCCCCGTTGTCTTCATATAACTTATGCAGAACAGCCTTAGGCGCCACGACAAGCACATCTTTTTTACGAGCGCGTTCTACTTCGCGCTTGATGATCCTGACAATGTCATCTCGCCGTTCTTTGTGCTCCTCGCCCTTGAGTGTTGAGTACGCAAGGGTCTTGTCGCTCACCTGGATAACATGTGCTTTTGGTCGTGTGAGTAAACGTTCAAACTTTGCATTTGCGCAAAAGCGACTGACGATGGTTTCGTCGAGATCTGCATCCAAGAGAAGAATTGGCGCATCAACAGGAATTTCATCTAATTGATGCACTTTTATCAGCGCGCGGTTGCCCGATTGTTCTGTTGGTTTTGCCAGGCTGAGGCGCTCTGTACCGCCCCGACCTATAGTTCTTGCCAACAGGTTAAAAACCAGCGACCGGACCTTAATGCTGTTAGCTTTCGCGTGATCGAACGAGGCTATTTGCAATCGGACGAACTTCTCTGGGAGTCCCGGATCGAGTTCCAAGACCGGCATAGCTAGCCGCTCTGCTGTGCCAAGGTCGCGCAATGATTTTGCTGTTATCTTTTTGTCGCGCAGCGCGAGATGCACCGGTTTCTTATCCCGCAAGGCAGCTGAAACCGTCTTTTGTGTTTTTTCATAGTTATGTTTTAAGGCGTCGTCCTTCAGGTGATCTGGTGTGAACATCCAGTCATCATGAGGCAACGACTCAATATCGATCATCTCTTTCCAGAATTTTTCGTCAATGATCCGCAGCGCAACAGGGCACGACAAAGGTGGTTTTGAGTTCAGATATGAATGAGCCAGAAACACGACGTGTGGCTTCGTGATGGCCTCTTGCGCAAGATAGGGGCATCCCTTGGCGCAGGCCGCTTCGACGATCTTGCCTGCTCGGGTTTCCTCTCGACATAGGGCCCGCGTGACCGATGAAACGTTTTTCGCGATTTCCTTAGCGACATCGGAGCGCGCGCACATAGCGGTGGCCGTACCCGGGTTTAATGCGCTCCTGCCGCGCAGCACGAAACTTGGATGATCGGAATTCAACTCTCTGAAGGTTTTCTCTGCTTCAACGGCCAAATCAAGCGTTGGCACATAGAACAGGATATGACCCCTTTTTAGGAATTCATGCCCATGCTTTGCAATGCACGCTAGCGCTGTACGCGTCTTGCCAAGACCGGCCGAGACTTTGAGGCCAAGGACCGGAGGGGCGTTGTGCTCATCCCATGCATTCTGACCAGAACTGGTCGTTAAAAACCGCGAAATATGTTCCGTGAGTTGCTCTCGGGCCGTCTGGAGGTCGAGCCAATTATCATGTGGAGGTACGCGTTGAGGGTCGGAAGTGTTATCAAGCATTTTGCGCGCTTTTCGCTATAGCAACAGACATCGTGGAGCACGGCTGTCAGAATTTTTGATTTACCAACGCTTAGAAAAGGCGTTGAAATTTGGGTTTGATATTGTCGGCCCCTAGACCCGTCATCTGTGAAACCGGGGCGCGCAATGCGGACTAACTTCTGCACCAGCGTTGCCAGCGGATTGGCGCAGAAATTGGTCGAAAATTTGACCATCTCGTGGCGCGTTGTGTTTTATCTGCCAAGCGTCAGCGCGGTGGGTTTCGGACGTGACCTATCGGTCAAAAGCCGCCAGAGTCGAATGTAACCGTCGAACATTTGGTGTCATGCCGGACATAGGTATTCATTACCGGTGTGACACTTTTTTGATCTGCGGAATTTCTCTGCCAGCAAGGTTCGACCGATTTCCTTGATATGATAATCAGAGGATCGGTCATGACGAACACTACCCTACTACCCCGAGATCTTGCCGGCCGCTTTGGAGGCTTTGGCGCGTTTCAGGCCAAAACCCCGGCACCGACAACGATGTTTACAAAATTGTCCCGCGCAGAGCCCAATCTCAGGCTGGCACTCACGTCAGCCATCGAGCATCTTGTCGAGATCGGGGACGCGCCGGAAGGCGCTCCTGTTCATGCGATGGTTGTTGCGGCCAGTCCCGGGGCTGGCAAAAGTCGCGTCGCGCGCGAGCTACTTGGGCATTTGGCTGGCAACAAACGCATTGTGTTTCATGCACCCACACTGGCGCTTTCCGAGGAAGCAGCCGAGCACGCCCAAGAACTTGACGGGAAAGCCCATATCATTCGCGGACGCTCCGCACCTGACCCAACTACTTCGGGCGAAAAGATGTGCCGAAAGTATCAGCTGGTTGAGCGCGCAATCCGGCTGGGATTGAATATCCGCGAAAGCTTTTGCGAGCAGGGCGACGCGCGCTGTCCACATGCCGACAGCTGTGCTTATCTGAACCAATTCGCTGACTCCAATACTGTAGGGCATCGCTATATGGCGACGAGCTACCTCGGCTTTCCCGACACCGACAAATACGGCGGTATCTTGCGCGTGGTTGATGAAACGTTCTGGGCACAACAACTCTCATTCGTCACCATCAGCATCGATGCGTTTCGCTTGCCTCGAACTTTTTTACGGCACTACACCCAGCGTGGCCGAAAAGAGGACTGGCGCGTTGAAGCACATGCAGAACTTCTGACCGCCGCTCACAATCTGATCGAGACAATGATGCTGGGCCAATCCCCCTTAGAGTTGTCCTATACAGAAGAGGAGTATCGCGCGTTTGCGCGCCTCGAATATTCGGCTCAAGCAGATGTTCCCGCACCTGAACCGGATCAGACCGACGCGCAGCAATCCAGGTTGCTTGCGCGCGGCGAAGATCTCCTAAGAAATGCGTCCTGGTACGCCGCAGTCTGGACGGGCCTCGCCGATGCGAAGCAAAGGATGAGAACAACGACAGAACGGCTGCGTCTTGTGAACGGCCCCTCGAGCTACGCACTTAGTGTCTGCCGCGTACGCCCACAGCGTCATAAACAACCCATGCTCATTCTCGATGCCGATGCAGACCTTGAGATACTTGATGCTCTGGGTATTGAAGCACATCGCAGCACCAACATGGTGTTGCGCCCCCATGCGGACGTTGTCCAAATTCATGATCGGCGCATGACACTCGGAAGTTTGATCAAAGGTCCCGAACTGCGCGAGGACTGGCGCCGAGTGATCCGTCGCGAGGTATTGGCGGATCAGATGGAACAAGGTGGCGGGGTTCTAGTCGGATGCAGCAGAAAGGTGGCGCCGCGCTTCTTCGAAGACGCGGGCCACAATTTTTCAGGACTTCGGGATGAGGAGGTGTCCCAACGGATGCTGCGCACACCGCTACATGGGGCGCACTGGCTCTGGTATGGTGGGCGCGCCCTTGGCACCAATCGATATCGCGACTGCTCGACCGTGATCGCGATCGGTCGCGAAGAGTTGCCTGTTGAAGCACTTGAAGACTACGGCCGCGCCCTGTGGGGGGATCGTGAGGACTCGGATCTGGAGTTTATTCGACCGGATGCAAGCGGCCAACTGCGGCTGCCGGAGGTCGAAGTTCCCTATGAGATGTCAGATGGCAGTGCCGTTGCGGTGCAAATCCCCTGCCATCCAGATCCGTTAATCCGGCGCGTGCAACTTCAGACGCGAGAGCTTGCCACGCGCCAGCTTGTCGAGCGCCTGCGTCTTGCCCGCTCGGAAACGCGCAAGCGCGTTATTTTGGGGTGCAACATTCCGATACCGGGTCTGCCGGTTGATGAGCTCGTGAGCTGGCAAGAGTTTCGGCCGACGCGGCTCGCGGCGGCTTTGATTGATGGTTTGACCGACAAAGGAGGGCTTCGTCTCTCTGGCTCAGGTCTCGTCGAAGATGCCCCGGCTTTGTTTACATCACTTGATGCAGTAAAGGCTTACCGAAAACGGTGTGGGATCAAGGCGGCAGATATGTTGTCCAGCTTGCCTGCGCAAATACGTGACCAACTTCACATAATTGAGCTACAGCAAGCGCGCCCCTATGCGCGTTCTTGCACGGCGCTGATCAAGGCTGACAGTGCGCTCGACGCGCTTCGGCGTGCAGAGGAAATTTGGGGGCCGCTTTCAACGTGCACCTGTGCAGAGGTGCCAATCCAAGCTGGTCTGAAAGGCCACATCACTGGCACGGGGCCGGGGCCAAGTCGGCAAAATATGCGGAGTATTCTGTAATGGCTCGGACCGATTTGTTGCGATGCTCGGGAATATTTTTCAATGCGGGTAAACAGACATCGCTCACTGGTCCAATGCCTCTTGTGAGCCCTGTCCGTGTCCGCCGCAGCCTGGCGCATGCCACCGCATCGGCGCGTCGCCACAGCCAGTATTGGAGCACTATTATGCCTGATCCCCGCATTAGGCGCCTAAAGGATGTCGATATTGGAAAAACGCAATACCCTGTTTGTTGCAAACAAGCGGAATTTTAAGGGGCAGGGTTCCTTCGACCCTGCGCGTCTTCTTGCGGACGCGCAGGACGAAGATCCCCCTTGCTGAATAATAGGGAGGTCGACGCCCATTCCCAGCGACACCTGTCAATCACACATAGCACAAGCTTTAACGCGCAGGCTGCGTTGGTGCGTCGTCCTTTATCCCGGAGCCTCTGTGTTCGCAGGCGCTTTTCCATTTTCGACTTTTCCAAGGATACTACGATGACCGAACTCAACCCCAACACTCGCCCAGTTCTTTCAGCAGAGGTTCTCTTCCGCCGTCTCGCACCAACTGTTGCTGCAGACGTTTCCCAGCAATTGCACCGCGCAGGTCTGGTCAATGCCAATGATCTGATCTTTGCTTTAACCACCGGTCTGCGCAGTTTCGCGCGCAACCAAGGCCTGTGTCTTGCGACAGAGTTCCCGCTGGCTTGGCCCCAAGCTTTGGAGGTCTTGAGGGGGTGCCGCAGTGAGGCAGAATGGGAGACGTTTTTGATGCAAACGAGCACTGCGCCTCAGGTCAAAGGATATAAGATGGCAAAAGGCGCATCTCAGATGATCAGGGTTCTGGAGACATTGCAGCAAACCGCTGACATGAGCCCAAGGATCGCAACAGCGTTTGGAACATGGGTGATCACGGCGGTCGTCATCGCGCATTCGGGCCCCTTGGATGCCGATGTTAGCCTCGAAGAATTGTCCGACTGCCTCTAGACAGCTTAGGTCTCCCTTCCGGCTTTGAGAAAGTCGGAAGGGAGGTTTTTGCGACTCTCAAATTTTTGATGCAAATGGTTCAAATAGCTGGAGCCTATATGATAGTGATCGACCTGCTCCCCTCGCAAAGGGATCGCGTGCAATGACGCGAGATAAAATTGAAAACTTCGCCATTCTGGACTTTGAAGCGTCAAGCCTTTCGCTCGAAAGCTGGCCGATCGAGATCGGTCTTTCGTGGATCGACAAGGGTGCCGTGCAGACGTGGAGCTCGCTGATCAGCCCCGCCGCAACATGGGATATCGATGACTGGTCGCATCTTAGTGCCGCGGTCCATAAGATTGCGTTCTCGAGTCTGGCGGGCGCACCTTCGGTGCAGGTTGTGTCACAGGCCTTTCTGAAAACCCTTGCCGGGCGGCAACTTGTTTCAGATGCTCCCGAGTTCGAAACACATTGGCTCACCCGCTTGCTGCACGCCGGTGGATATGACGAAGTACCCTCAATTGAGAGTTTCGAGCACATATCGTTCGCCCTCTACTCTGGTTATGCTTTGGATATGCTTTACGAAACGCTCGAGCGGCGTGCGGCACCACACCGTGCGGGCCCGGATAGCGCACGACTTGCAAAAAGCTGGCTCAAGGCGTCGAGGTTTTGAAGATAAGGCGGGCCTACTCGGAATCCCCAAACCGAACGCCCGGCATTTGCATAAAATTTCGCAGTGGCGTTTCCGCTGCATAATCGCTCGACCCATATTCTTGATACGACGGACGGACATTGTGTTTTCGTCGTTTGACTACGTCACCGGCGTCTCATGAAAGGAAGGAAACGCACGTCGGAAGGAGACTGTATTGTCGCTGAACATGGCAACGCGTTGCTTGGGATCTGATCAATCCCTATCGCGGCAAACAGAACTCAGGGGTCAAACGGTGAAAGGTTCTTTGACTGTCCGCTCGGAGGAGGTCGGCCCATCAGCCGATGCTCCGAACGTCTTGTCCGCTGACAAGGCGCACTAACGCGGGAAGCAGTGGATTCCCGCGCCGTCACAAAACCTTGTTTTAACGCCAATCTCTGCAACAGAAAAATGCGGATCGCCCAAGAAATGGAAACTAAAGAATGACACAGATGCTTCAGCCAGAGTTCGACTTGCTTGACCCGAACAATCCAACACAGGACGACCTCATTGAAATCCGACGGCTCCTTCTGGCCGATTTGCGGAGACTGAAACTTGAAAAAATTGAACTGACCTATGAAGGCGAGGATGACACTGCGCAGATAGAGAGCTTTAGTGCGATCCCATCCATGGACCTTGCGGCGGACGTGATCCATCGCATTGCGATGTTTGGGTTGGCGTACACCTATTCTGTTAATTTGGGGTGCAAGGATTCCTATGGCAATGAGGGCGTACTGAAATGGGACCTGGCGAATGACAGCATTGATATCTTTCACACAGAGCATAGCGTCTATGCACAAGCCGAAACCCACCGGGACCTCTAGGGATCCTGTAAAATAGGCGCGGGCACGCTCAATAGGGCAGGGAGGCTATCGTGGTGTTCAACATCACAGGACCTTAGCACTATCCCGTATTGATCCTCGAAATTCTGAATCCGAAACATACCGGATTCAGATGACGTTGTTTCTAAGGCCAAGTTGTTGGCAGATTAGGCTTAGCCTTTCAAATTTTGGGATGACCCTTCTGGTACGGCATCTATCAGGGCCGAAAAACAGAACAGGACTTGGCCGCATGCGGCGGGGTTGTCCTTCGTTTCGGCGAGGTTGCCGTTGGCATCGCGCCCGACGCCAAAGCCGGTAGCTTGGCGGCCCGCGTAGGCCGCATCGACACTGCAAACTGACCGCGCCGTCGCTGTGGTCGGTTTCAAAGCACTGCGTGTCTCAACGCATGTCGTGTTTTTTGGGGCGCATGTCCGGGACCTATGTCCCTCCCATGACGCATGACACCCCCCTTTCCAAAGATGACTTGGTCACGTTTTTCTGCCTGAAGCCTGTCAACAACGGCGATTACAGGGCGCTTTCGCGCGTCCTAAGGACGCTCGGCATCCGCTTAGTCGGCGGCACGACACGCTGGACGGTGGTGTGGTCGGCTCTGGGGCTGGCGACGGAACAAGACCTGCAGCGCGCGGCGGAGCTGAGGGAACCCCTGCTCGACGCAAAAGCGGCAGCGGCTCTCATCGGCGTGACACCTTCGATCATCTACCGCTGGTCGAAAGGCAACGTGCCCGCACGGATGCCAGTTTTCCCAAAGGCCATCGATCTTTCAAATGGTCGCGAAAACGCGCGCGGTCTGCGCTGGCGCCGTGCCGAGGTTTTGGCCTGGCACAGCCACGAAACCCTCCCCGTCTATGCGCGTACCGCTCCCGGCTTCGGCTCCCTGATCCCAAAAAAAATGAACCCTTAATAGATGTCAGTTCACCCCTGCGGACACGCCGATTTCCTCCAAGCGACCGAACCTACACGCAAGTGACCGGGACACAAACACCCTCAAGGTTTCACCGGCGGTAACCTTGAGGGCGTCTGTGTCCCAACCGCATTTAAGTGA
>TARA_R100001369_G_scaffold90435_2_pt1 | contig 10614 bp, 7 predicted proteins | sample TARA_R100001369 | Tara Oceans TARA_R100001369 (sample SAMEA2621528) | marine metagenome | biome: marine biome (ENVO:00000447); feature: surface water layer (ENVO:00002042); material: "saline water (ENVO:00002010), including plankton (ENVO:xxxxxxxx)" | depth 5 m | reverse complement strand
CGATCAGGAATCCTTGGTAAGTACTTCCAAAACTTTAATGGGCGTCCCATATTTATGGGGGGGTACCTCTACCAAAGGAGTGGATTGCAGTGGATTTACCAAAACCATTTATTTTTTGAATGGCATTGTATTACCAAGGGACGCTTCACAGCAAATACATACGGGCAGGGAGATAGATGCCGTTAAGGATTTTGATAAGTTGGAACCTGGAGATTTATTGTTTTTTGGAAAACCGGCAACAGATACCACAAAGGAACGCGTAATCCATGTAGGGATGTGGATAGGTAACAATGAATTTATCCATTCTGCCGGAAGGGTACATATAAGCAGTGTAGATAAAGACGCTCCAAATTTTGACGAATACAACCTAAATAGATATTTACGTTCCAATCGTTATCTCAAGGAAACCAAGGACGGATTGATCGAGCTTGCCAAAACCCCTGTATTTAAAGACTGACCTAGACTTATTTTAGGTCTACAGCCATTACATAGTCATCGGCAGTGATATACAACCTTTTTTGATCGGTATTAAAGGCACAATTGGCTGTAGCCTGTCCGGTATGGATTCTGGCCAAGGCCTTTCCTTGGGAATTAAAGATCCAAACGCCACTTGGTCCAGTGGCAAATAAGATTCCGTTGTTGTTTACTTTTAATCCGTCGGGCAAGCCTTGTTGACCTTCTTTTCCAATAAGATCCGTTACCTCATAAAATAGTTTTTTATCGGTGACCTTTCCAGGTTCCGGAAGCTTATATTGGTACCACACGGCATGTTCCGGATCTGAATTTGCAACGTAAAGGACATTACCATCCGGGGATATTCCTATTCCGTTAGGTCGCGAAATGGAGTCGAGCAGTATTAATTCCCCGCTAGTCATTAGGCAATAGATTCCTTGAAAATCCAATTCTTTACCTTCATCATCCATTCTTTTTGGTAGGCCATAGGGTGGATCTGTAAAATAAAGGTTGCCGTTTTTATCGAATGTGGCATCATTGGGACTATTTAATTTCTTGCCCATATAGGAATCCACCAGGGTAGTAAATTCAGATGAAGGAGAATTTAGGGGCGCATTCATTTTGGCTATTTGACGATTCCCGTGTTGCATGAGCACCAACTCTCCATCCTTATTAAGTAAAAGACCATTGGAACCCGGTTCTTCACCTGTAAAACTAGTTCCTGAAAATCCTGAGGGATGCAAGTAGGTGACCGTATCGTTGTTTTTTGGATCCAACTTATAAACCTTGTTATTTGGGATATCTGAAAATAATAAATAATTGCCTTCTTTTATCCATAGGGGTCCCTCTGTCCAGGCAAAGCCACTGGCAAGGATTTCAATTTTAGATTTCGGATCTATGATCTGAAGTGCTTCATCATCCAAAATTTCAATTGAAAATGGAGTAGCAATACCTTCTACAGGTATCGATTTTTTGCTGGATTCTTTACAGGAGGCCCCAAAGAGTAGAATGGAAGCAACGATAATACATGTCAATTTTTTCATTTTAGTGCATTATTTTAACGATTATAGTAATAACGGTCATGGCAGTGCCTCCGAGTACGAATGTACCTGCCGATTGGATCTGATAGCCTTGTTTTACGTTCATTCCTGTAAGTTGGGTGAGTACCCAAAAGAAACTGTCGTTTACGTGCGATACTACAGAAGCTCCTGCACCAATTGACAAAACCGTCATAGTGGCCATAAAGGGGTCGTTAAGACCCAAGGCGGGCATTAAAGGGGCTATTATGGAGGCTGTGGTTACCAAGGCCACTGTAGATGACCCCTGTGTGGTCTTAAGACAAGCAGCCAATAAAAAGGGCAGGAACAAGCCCAATTCCATTCCTGTAAATTCTGAGGTAATGGTATCTGCAATTCCCGAATTCTGCAACATCTTTCCAAAAATCCCTCCGGCCCCGGTTATAAAAATTATGGGGGCCGCTTCCCTTAACGATTCCCCAAACCAACCTGTGGCGGAGAAAATCTTTTCATCCAATTTTTTGGGTAAAACAAGGGATAATAAAACCCCTACCAAAAGAGCAATTACAGGCGTGCCCAAAAATGAAATAATGGTCTTGAACGGGGAAGGTTCGAAAGTAAATTCCGGATAATCCATAACGGACTTAAAGATGATGAGTACAATAGGAATTACAATGGCCAATAAGGATTTCCAAAGGGCCGGTTGTTCCTGTTTGGTAGTCACTTCTTCGAGGATTATAGGAACATGAATTCGGGATGCGAATTTGGTAGCAAAGAAATAACACGCAATTAGTGAAATGCTACTGATAAGCAAGCCCCATATCATAACACTTCCCAAATCTGCTCCTAAGATACCGGCGGCGGCAATAGGTCCCGGGGTTGGTGGCACCATGGTATGCGAAGCTGTAAGTCCCAGTGCAAGTGCCGCAGTGGTACCTGCAAAGGATACACCCGCTTTGGAGGAGAGTACCTTGTTTAGAGGGTTCATTATTAGAAGTGCACTATCTGCAAATACTGGAATAGAAAGTATATATCCTGTAAGGAGCATGGCCAAATGGATAGATTTTGCTCCTATTAGTTGTAAAATTTTGGAGGCGATAACAAAGGCGCCACCAGACTTTTCCAGTACCTTGCCTATGGTAACCCCAAACAAGATAATAAGTCCTATTTTGCCCATAATATCCCCAAATCCATTATTTATGGAACTGATTATGGATTCTATATCCATCCCGGTCATAAAGCCGTAGGCGATGGCCGAAAAAAGGAGAACAAAAAAGGGATGTACTTTAAATTTGATGATGCCTATGATCAATAGGGCAAGGGAAAGTACTAAGGCGATAAGGTAAGTCATGGTTTTTTTTGGTTGGTTATTGGTATTATTCGGTTATTATTTTACCATTCTGTAAAGTTTCCATCGGGTCCTCGCCATATAGGGTTGGACCAATTATGGCCAATTTTTTGGCCTTCCCTTAATTTTTCTTCATTCATTTCAACCCCCAAGCCTGGTTTTTGGAACAACTCTATATAACCATCCTTGATATCAAAAATTTCAGGATTAAGGACATAGTCCAGTAAATCAAAACCTTGATTATAATGGATACCTATACTGTTTTCCTGAATAACGGCATTGGCAGAAACAAAGTCGACATGTAATGCAGAAGCCAGGGAAATGGGCCCAAGCGGACAGTGGGGGGCCAAAGCTACATCATAGGCTTCGGCCAAGGTAGCAATTCGCCTCACCTCGGAAATTCCTCCTGCGTGACTAAGATCTGGCTGGATAATATCGACTACCCCTTCTTCCAGAATTTTCTTAAAATCCCAACGAGAGAACATTCTTTCCCCGGTAGCGATTGGAATACTGGTGTAGGGGTAAATATGCCTTAAGGCATCATTGTTTTCGCTAAGTACCGGTTCTTCAATAAACATGGGTTCATAAGGCGCAAGCTCATCTATAAGCCTTTTTACCATGCCTTTATGTACACGCCCATGAAAATCCAGTCCTATGTCCAGATCGTTACCGAATTCCTCCCTTAAAACTCTAATGTTGTTGGACACCTCTTTCACATCTTTCAAAGATGAAATCCAGTCCATACCACCGGTAGCGTTCATTTTTACAGCTTGGAAACCGGCTTTGACCTTTTCGTGGGCCTGTTCCAAAATAACCTCTGGGTGATCTCCTCCAATCCAGCAGTACATTTTCATTTTATGGCGAACCGCCCCACCCAATAAATCGTAGACAGGAACGCCCAGAAATTTTCCCTTTATGTCCCATAGTGCCTGATCAATACCGGATATGGCGCTCATGAGTATGGGACCACCTCTATAAAATCCTCCACGATAGAGTATTTGCCAAATATCTTCAATATTTGCGGCCGACTTTCCAATGATATGTTGCTGTAGTTCCATGACACAGGCGGCCACCGTATCTGCCTTTCCTTCCACAACGGGTTCGCCCCAGCCAATAATCCCCTCTTTGGTGGTAACCTTAACAAAAAGCCACCTTGGCGGGACCTTAAAAAGTTCAATTTTTTCAATAATAAGTTGTTCCTTCATAATGCTTTTACTAATTCTATAACCCTAAATGGGTCTTCAAAACTACTTTTGGGTTGGTATTTATGTAAATCAATGTCTTTTTTTAAATCTTCGAAATCAAAGGCATAAGGAATAAATATAACTAATTGTTATGAATATTAAGATTCTTGGAGTTTTTAAACAGTCTAAACTAAAGTATAACAGTTTTACCAGTTCTTACAGATTCATCGGCAGCCAGTACAATTTTTAGACTATTTATGGCATCCCGTAAATGTGATGACAGATCAACATTGTGCTTAATAGCGTTCAACAAATATTCCTGTTCCAATAGACAGAGTCCGTCATGATCCGGCTCATCATCGGTTTTAATAAACTCATCTTTTTTAAGGAAATTCCCTTCTTTGGTCAATTCGCTATAATGAAGTTGTAGACTGCCCGTTTTTGTATGTCCCTCTATATCTTGGGAACTATCTTTAGGTTTGTCCGAAATGGAAACCGCTCCCTTAGGGCCAATAACATCCTTGATAAAGACCGCTGTTTCACTCATCATAGGTCCCCATCCGGCCTCGTACCATCCTACGGAGCCGTCTTTGAAACGTACTTGTAATTGACCATAGTTGTACATTTTGTCATCAATTTCCTGGCTCAAATTGGCTCCTATGGCGCTGACGCTAACCGGAACGGATTGGGTCATTAAACACATAATATCCACATAATGAACACCGCAATCCACTATAGGGGACATGCTATTCATTAACTGCTTATGGGTATACCATTTGTCCCCGGAACTTTGTTGGTTTAAGTTCATGCGCATTACCAAGGGTTTGCCAAGGGTACGGGCAACTTCCACAAACTTGGTCCAGGACGGATGTACCCTTAGAATATAACCGACCACCATTTTTCTGTTTTTTTCCTTTGCCAACGCCACGAGTTCCTCGGCCTCTACTACCGTGAGGGCAAGCGGTTTTTCTACGAATACATGTGCTCCTGCGTTCAGACTTTTTCTAACATAGTCGGCATGGGTATCCGGATAGGTATTAATGGATACTACATCTGGTTCGGATTCCTTCAAGGCGGTATCAAAATCGGCATAGGTGGGTAATCCTCCCAATTCCTTGGATAACTTTTCCCTACTTTCAGGTTTGCGGCTTACCAGCCCTACAATTTCAAATTCACTGAGTTGGTGATAGGCTCTGGCATGGGAAATACCCATATTTCCACAACCTACAACAAGGGTTTTTAGTTTGTTCATATTCCTAAGGTATAATATTTCTTAATTTTTTTATTCCAGGGAAAAGGCAAGGATCTTGTTTCCTTTTTCTGTTCCTAATTTTTCCCCACCAGAGGCAACGGCAATATACTGTTTGCCGTTAACTTCATACATGGCGGGCGTTGCAAATGCTGCAGCAGGGAGTTTATATTCCCAGAGTAGCTTGCCATTGTTTTTATTAAAAGCTCTAAAATATCCGTCTTTTGTGGCCCCTATAAACAGAAGTCCGTTTTCGGTAACAATTGCACCGCCATAGTTTTCCGAGCCTGTCTGAGGGAATCCCTGTTCTTTCAAGCTCAATGTTTCCCCGAAGGGAATGGACCATAGGTAATCCCCAGAATTGAGGTCTATGGCATGTAATGTACCCCATGGCGGGGAAATGGCCGGCAGCCCGTTACTGTCCAGAAATTTTTTATATCCGCGGTGTTTATAGGTTGTTTTTATAGGTTTAGTATTATTCTCGGTAACCATTGGTCCAAATTCTTCTCCAAATAAAAACTGTATCAAAGCTTCCATTTCCGTTTTTTCAATTTCAGGGAAACCTGTCATCATACCTTTTCCATTTTTTATGGTCAGGGCAACGGCCTCTTTATTATAGGTCGATTTTAGGTTCAACAGGGATGGATATCCACTGGCAACATTTCCTTTACGGTCTTTTTGATGGCATACAACACAATATTTGTTGTAGGCATATTCCCCTTCAGCCATGCTTGTGTTTAGGGTATCCTTGTCCATTTGAAGGAACCACGCCATTTCATTGGAATTTACGTACAAAACGCCATCTTCGGGATCGGCGGCGGCACCTCCCCATTCCGCAGCACCATCATATCCAGGAAGTAGTAACACAGGATCTAGACTGGGCGGAGCATAGATTCTTTTGTCTGCTGCATTGAATTGGGCCAATAATTCCTCCTTGTTTTCGGCATACGGACTAAGGTCTTTTTCGGTCAATAAATCGGATTGTCTTGCAAATGGCTTGGGCTTGGTGGGAAAGGGTTGGGTTGCCCATGCTTTTTCTCCTTCCAATGTAGATGGAGGTACAGGTATCTCCTCAATATCAAACAATGGCTCTCCCGTGATTCTGTTAAAAAGAAAAACATACCCTTGTTTGGTTACTTGAGCTACGGCAGGTATTTTTTTCCCCGCTCTGGTAATTGTCAAAAGGTTGGGAGGCGCCGGAGGATCCCTATCCCATAAATCGTGATGGGTAAATTGATAATGCCAAAGCAGTTTTCCTGTTTGTGCATCCAAAGCCAATAGCGTATTGGCATAAAGGTTACTGCCCTTTCTGTCTCCACCATAAAAATCTGGGGCTGCTGAACCCGTTGGCACGTATAGGATTCCCGTTTTTTCGTCCAATGCCATACCCGCCCAATTGTTGGCAGCACCAACAGTTTCACTTTTATAGCTATCAGGATTTTCCCAGGTTTCGTTTCCGGGCTCTCCTGGATAGGGAATGGTGTGGAAAGACCATTCCAATTGGCCAGTTATTACATTAAAAGCCATAATATCTCCCGGTGCAGCACCGCTACTTTCCGAGAGGCGAATGGGCATTACAATTAAATCCCGGTAAATGGTTCCTGGGGTGTTGGAGACTACAAATTTATTCTTTGCGCTGATTGGCAATCCGGATCGGAGATCAATTTTTCCATTTTCCCCGAAGGAAGAAATTGGCTTACCTGTTATGGCATTTAGGGCAAAAAGATTGGGTCCTTGGGTGAACAGAATGCGTTTATCATTGCTCTTTGCCCAATATGCCACACCTCTACTAGTGCTATTTGTTAGTTGTAGTGAATCCCCAAATCTCCATATTTCCTTCCCAGTTCCAGCGTGCAATGCCACCGCCCTTAAGGCCGCCGTAACCCCGTACAGAATGGTGTCCACCACTATTGGATTCATTTGCATTTGACCACTATCAGGAGCAGAGTAGGACCAAGCCACCTTAAGCTGCGTTACATTGTCCAAGGTAATTTGTGATAGGGTGGAATAATGGTTGCGATCTGGCCCACCTAAATAGGAACTCCAAGTCTTGTATCTCTTGGAGTCGGTTTTGGCGGAACTATCAAGTTTACAACTTAATAGACAAATTGCCGCTAAGGTTATTATTGATAAATACTTTTTGGTATTAAGCGACATTGGTGGTGGTTTTATCGCTTAAATTAATTAATTTTTAAGAACTACGGGCCTGTAGTTTCATCTTATATTTTTTGACGGAGAAATGATCGTTGTTTCCCTAATTCTTCAAACACCCCAGAAGCCCAATGGTTTGGGTTGGAGAAAAGGAATGGTTGTTTACACTATAACTTTTTTAAGGTTTTATTGAGCACAGGAACAATTAGTTCTCCAAGTTCTTTATATCCTTCCTTGTTATAATGAACGTCATTGTCTCCCACACCATTTTTGTGGTGGATGGCAATGGATTTTTTGTAGATATCGTTGATGATTACGCCATTCTTTTTCATTACGGCTTTTGCAATTGCATTGTATTTGGGTACATCCTCAGTAAATCTTCCGGCTTCATTAACAGGAACATAGGTGGTTGTTACAAATATCAATTTTGCCGAGGTACTGGCTTTGAGGATACTCACCAATTCTTCCAGATTTTGTCTATAAGTTTGTAGGTCATAGGTTATGGTACCCTTAATTTTATCCCTATTTCCATAAACTTTGGAATCTGGATGACGGTAACAAAGATCCCATAAGCCCCAATTAAATTGAATAATATCCCAATCCTCATTACCTATCCAATCCTTGATTTTCTCTAGTCCCGTTCCGGTATGTTGAGCATTTCCAGGATTGTGCATTACTATTGCCTTAGGGGTCATTGCCTCTTTTACCTTTGAAAAATAACCTATGGAAATAGAGTCGCCTATAATTAATATTTTGGGCTCTTTGGGTTTGTATCCCAGGCAAAGAAAAATACATAAGGCTATTAGAAGGTAAAATTTGTTATTCATGCTTTTAATTTTTACAAGAGTGAAAAATAATTAAAAATTTTAGAAAGGGAATGCTGGGGTTGCCATAATGCCCGTATTTTTTGCTTAGTGAAAAACCAACTTGGCCAAAAACCGGGATTGGATAATTATCCACCAATCACAATATTTTATGAATGTCTAGAGAAAATCACTACATTGTTATTGCCAAATAATCAACCACATACAAAATGACAAACGAATCTACCAACCTATCCAAGAGGTTATTTTCCTTGGACGTATTTCGGGGATTGACCATGTTTTTACTTATTGCGGAAGCTGCCGGGTTTCATGGTAGCTTTGGGGACCTTACAGAGAACAACGCCATTTTACACCCATTGGCGGAACAGTTGCACCATCATCCTTGGAACGGGTTGCGGTTTTGGGATCTTATTCAACCTTTCTTTATGTTTATAGTGGGTGTAGCCATGCCATTTTCCTTGAGAAAGCGCTTGGCGAGCGGAACTCGTACGGCCGCTACCAAACATATTTTAAGAAGATGTTTTTTGCTTTTTAGTTTTGGGGTATTGCTGCACTGTGTGTATAGCCATGCGTTGGTTTGGGAACTTTGGAACGTTTTGGTTCAATTGGCTTTCACCATTCTTATCGCTTACGCTATCATGAATCTTCCCCACCGTATACAGATATTTATTTGCTTGGGAATTTTGGTACTTACCGAGATCCTCTATAGGGCCTATAACCCACAGGATCCCTATAATCAGGGACAAAGTTTTGGGTCATGGGTAGATATGTTGGTAATGGGTAAAATAAACGGTGGCGGCTGGGTTTTTATCAATTTTCTGCCTACTGCGGTCCATACCATAATGGGTGTGATTTGTGGTCAATTGTTGATTTCCAACAAATCGGCTAAGGAAAAGTTGAGTCCCCTATTAATGTGGGGAGCAGCTTTACTTGTAGTGGGCTATGGGATGGATTTATTAGGAATAACCCCAATTATTAAAAGAATAGCTACCACTTCGTTTACTTTGGCTTCAGGAGGATGGGCTTTGTTGGCGTTGGCCTTGTTCTATTGGTGGATAGATATTAAAGGCCATAAAAGCAATTGGCTGAAGATCTTTTCTGTGGTAGGGACAAACTCCATATTTATTTATTTGTTTGCCGAAACTGTTGGGTCTCAATGGTTCAGGGATTTTGGTCTAATTTTTACCGAAGGAATATTAGCTCCCATTGGCTTGGACAAAGGATTAATATTGGTTATAAATTCCTTGTTTGTACTCTTTATGTTTTGGTATATCACCTATTTCTTGGATCAGAAGAAGGTTTACTTTAAGATATAGCAATTCAATACCTGGGGAGTATTTGACCGTTATTCTTTTATTTTAGAATGTTCGCATATTTGCCATTGTCATTCAATAGAGCGGTAGCGGTCATAATGGCTTCGTCATTTTGTAAATGATAATCATAAAGACCTTCCCTGTAGAAAAAGCGTTTAAGAATTTCATCCTCCAAATTCTTTTGGATTTCCACCTTGTATTTATCCAATGCCTTCAGTTTATTTTTTTCCATCTCCAACAACAGGGCTTTATACTGTTCCGTGACCTCATTGCCAAAAATAGTGCTATCCTCCCCGGACATAGCCTCTTTTAGGGCCTTTTCGGCCTTTGTTTCAAAATCAAAATTACTTTTGGAGACATAGTTTTTAAAAGATGCAAAATCACTATCCTTATAACTGAAGTCCAATACATTCTCCACCTTGTTATTGTAATAGAAATCGGTTGCGTAGTCGAAAATTACATTATCGGTTAATAGGGCCTGGGTAAGAGGATTTGTTTTGGCGGCGGCAATTTCTATATCTGGCAAAACACCTCCACCATCTTGTACTTTTCGTCCATTTTTGGTCTTAAAATCCCTAAACTGGGTATTTTTAACTGCATTTCCGTTCTCATCCCTATTCCAATAATCCAAGGATTGTATACACCTGCCCGATGCTGTATAATATCTGGAGATCGTTACCTTTAGTTGTGTGCCGTAGGTTAGTTTTAAAGGGCGTTGTACCAATCCCTTGCCAAAACTTCTTGCACCCACAATAACGGCACGGTCCAAATCCTGAAGGCTTCCAGAGACAATTTCACTGGCCGAGGCACTTCTACCATTGACCAATACCACCAATGGTATTTCAGTGTCCACGGGTTGGTTGGTAGTTTTATATTCCCTGTTGAATTTCTTTACTTTGGATTTAGTGGTTACCACCAGTTCTCCTTTTGGAATAAAGAGATTGGTTACATTAATGGCTTCGGTCAACAGTCCACCGGGATTATCCCTTAGGTCCAAAATAATTTTTTTGGCGCCATCGTTTTTTAAGTTGATAAGAGCTTCCTTGGTTTGTTCCGTGGCTTTTTTATTGAATTTA
>TARA_R100001369_G_scaffold24017_2_pt1 | contig 10665 bp, 11 predicted proteins | sample TARA_R100001369 | Tara Oceans TARA_R100001369 (sample SAMEA2621528) | marine metagenome | biome: marine biome (ENVO:00000447); feature: surface water layer (ENVO:00002042); material: "saline water (ENVO:00002010), including plankton (ENVO:xxxxxxxx)" | depth 5 m | reverse complement strand
TCTAAAAATCCTGATGTTGCTCAATCAGTAGGTAATACTCCTGGTGAAGGAATAAAACATTACTTTGAATTTGGTAAAGCAGAAGGTCGTTCAGGCGTGTCTCCAGAAATGGAAAAGTTATCTCCTCTAGATTATCAAGCTTTGTCGGCTAACCCTAATGATCCTAATTTATCTCCTGAAATAAAGCAACGTATGTTAGATGGATTTAAATCTAGAGATGTAGGTAGAGCTACTGGATATCAAGGAGTATTCACTGGACTAGAAGGTGGAGAATCCTATGACAGGTTTAAAACTTCTGTAGGCTCTCGTGAAAATTTTGCAGATGCATATGGAAGGCAAACAGCACTAGGTAAAGAAGAACAGAACAGAGATGCTCCTGAGTTAATTAAAAATAAACTTAATGCAGATTTATATTTAAGAGAGAATATAGATGTATTAGCCAATGCAGAAAAGATGGCCTTAGAATCAGGTATTTCTAGAGGAGACAAAGAAAGATATGATGGCTTTATAAATAAAGTAGCTGAAGATCATTATAACCAATTTGGTAAATCTGAGGGAAGGCAAGCAGCATTTAGTGGAGGTACTGAATTACAGTTACAAAGATTAAAGGCTAACGAAAATGAATTTTTAGATTCAAATCAATATCAAATAAATGCTAATCAGTTAAATGTTACTCCCCAAGAAGCAGCGATAGCTAATGCGAGAGATGCAGTTAAAACTGATGTAGGTGATTTTACTTCACAAGAAAGATATAATTTAGTTGCCAAAGAAAATATAGAAGCTGCACAACAAAAGGAACTTAGCGATAAAGTAAATGCTCAGAAAGGTATCGTGAGTAAAGATGCTACTGTGCAGGGTCAACTAGAAGGATTGATGAAACAATTTGAAGGTGGTGAAATACCTGCATTTGCGGCAGGTGCCATTAGGTCAGCAGAACAAAAACTCGCCTCTAGAGGTATGGGTGCTTCTAGCATGGCAGGTGCTGCAATGGTTCAAGCTGCTATGGAGGCTTCTACCCCTATAGCGGCTGCTGATGCTGAAACATACAGACGTATGCAAGAACTTAACTTAAACAACAGACAACAAGCAGAAGTTCTTAATTCTCAGATGTCATTACAGTTAGATATTGCTAATCTTAACAATGAACAACAGGCTAGGGTTACTAATGTAGCTAATCGTGTTCAAAGTTTATTTACTGATCAGGCGGCTGTTAATTCCTCTAGACAGTTTAATGCCTCTAATGAACAACAGAATGATCAATTTTTTGCTAATCTATTTAATGATACCTCTAAATTTAATACCAATCAGACAAATGGATTAAGACAGTTTAACGCTGGTCAAGTAAATGCAGTAGAACAATTTAACTCAACATTAGCGGATAATAGAGAGCAATTTAATCAGAAGAACTCTATTATAATAGATCAAGCTAATGCAGTGTATAGGAGAAATATTAATACTTCCAATACTTCTATAGCAAATGCAGAGTCTGAATACAATGCAAGAAACCTGTTTAACATAAGTCAAAATGCTCAGAATAGATTATTGACGGAACAAAAAGATCAAGTAAACTTTTCAAGAGTAAATGCATTAAACGAAAAAGCATTTCAAAATAACTTAGCTTTATCATCCTATGCTTACGATAGGGATCTAGAGTTAGCAGGTGATATAGCTACAGGTAGCGTAGTAGGAGATCTTTTGGGATCTGCTTTTGATGCGGGTTTCAAGGCTCTTCCAGGAGTTATTAAGTCGTTTCAAGAATAAACATAAGGGAGTAGAATATGTTTTCAGCAATAGCAAGTTCAGTTATATCAGCAGGAGCTAGTAAATTTCTAGGTAGTGCAACAGGTTCAGGAGGAGCAGCTAGTAAAATATCTCCTCCAAAGTTTCCTCGTACTAAACCTTCCGTAAAGTCTAAAGTTTCAGATATAGGAACAAAAGAGGTCCAGTTCGAGGAGTTTGCGAGACTAGGTACAGCAAATCAAATGGCATCACTAATATCAAGACATGAGAGTTTAATGAGATCTGTGGATACTAGTCAAGGTTCCGTTAAAGGATCAATAAGCCGTTCAACTATAGCATAAAGGTGTAACATGGAAGATAAAGATTTAGTAATGTTTGACGGTCCTATACCAGGATCTTCTTTAACAACAGAGTTAGGTTCAGAACCACATGAACTTCCTCCTGAAATAACAGATCCCGCAGATGCGTATGAAGATTTAGCTAGACGTATGGCCATACCGGAAGCATTTGAAAGAATTGCTGTTGCTGCTGAGATAGGAACTCCTGTAGAACTAATTGCTAGGGCTATGGTATTTAGTGGGTGGGCTAATGGTAAATACAACTTTGATGTGCAATATCTTATATACGGACCTTTCTTTGAATTACTAATGAAGATGTTAGATAGTGCTGGGATAGAATACATTCCTTTAGCTAAACGTAAAGAAGATACACGTTTAAACACCGCGTTGGAACAGTTACAAAAACAAAGGGATAAGATTAGAGAGCTTACAGGTGAAACTACTGAAGAAGATGAAGAAGAACCTGAAGAGTTAGAAGAAACCCCTGACGTTCCTAAACGCGGTGGTATAATGGGTGGAGAAGAATAATGGGGTTATCTACAGGTATGAAAATTGGCATGGCTCAAGGGTTCATGGCAAGAAAAGAAATAATAGAGAATAAACAGACGAAACAAACAGAGGATTTTCGTAAAGTTACTGCTGCTGCTACAAAATCTGCTAATTCAATTCTTAGAAAAGAAGATGAAATTGATAAAGAAGAAACTCAATTAGGATTGATGGTACTTCAAAATGAAGTTTTATCTCCGATATTAAAGGATAAAATGGATTCACTTTCTCCAGCTATGATTATGGAGGTAGGTAGATCATATAAAATTCATAATAAAGCAGGTTCTACTCTTAAATCTATTGCTATAGACTTAAAAAATAAAATTGTTAATAAACATATACAGCTTGATAAAGAAGAAGCTGAGCAAAAATCAAACAACGAAAGACAAGAATTAGAAATAAAAGTAAGTAAAGAGACACCTCGAAAATTTTTAGATGCTATAGCACAGTCATTTTCCCCTAGTGCTTCTGGTGAAGCAGATAGAAAAGTAATTAGTGAAGGCATGACAGAGGAACTAAAAGAAATTAAGGATAGAAATTATACTCTTAAAGAAAGAAAATCTTCATTGGGTTTATCCCCTAAAAAAATACTTACCCCACAACAACAAAAGAATATGACGAGAACAGCAACTGAGGCAATTGTCAGTGGTGATACTAATGTGACAATAGATGGTGATGGTGGGGTTGACTATTCCAATGGAGATAAAGACGGAAAAACGTTTCAAAAAATAAGAGTAGCAAATGCCTTAATTACTACACAATATGATCAGTATGCACCAGAAGAAGTTACAAGTATGCTACAAGCAATGCAGAATTTAGAAGAAGCTGGATATGATTACAGTAATAAAAATGTTAGTAAGTTAATAAAAGATATTAGAATTGATGGCGCTAAAAATGTTATAGAAGAATTAACAGCAGAAGTAATAAAGGTACAGACTTCAACCGGAAAAGTAAATCAACCTGAAGAAATGAAATCAAATGTTGCTTCGTCACCAGAAAATAATCAAACATATACAGGTAAGTTTGAGGACTTAGATAATATTGGAGAAACCGGCAAAGCAATTAAAGATGAAGACGGAAAAATAATAGGAACTGAAAAAGTATATAAAGATTCAAAAGGAAAGTTGGTTAAAGTTACAAGAAATTCATCTTTTGGCACATCAAAAATGGAATATGTCACAGACAATAAAAGGTAGTATCAATGGCTATAACAAGAGAAGACCTAATTAAAAATAATAAATTTCTGGAAACTTTAACCGCCTACGGTTTGAGGAGAAATGGGGATGTATACGAGAGTAAAGAGGAAGCTGTAGATGGTTTCTTAGAAGACTATCGTGCTGTTCAAGCTAATACTATATCTACTGCTAAATTTATGAACTTTGTTAATAACATTGATGATAACAATAAACAAGATGCAGAGTTTAAAAAAAATCTAGGTGAATTATATAAAGTTGTAGATGAAGAAGTAGATGAAGTATTCGGTGATACTACCGCAGGTGAAAAGTTAGATGCTGTTTGGGATTATGCCAAATATGCTATTATAGATCCTATTAATTTACTAGGTGGGGTTGCAGGTAAGGCTATTGGAGCTACTGTTGGTCGAGCGGCAGTAAAAGGATTGGTAAATAATACGTTTAAATCTAGGGTAGGTAACGCCGCTGTAAAGGTAGGAGCAGTCGAAGCAGGTATTGGAACAGGACAAGAAGCATTACTTCAAGAAACAGAAAAAGATTTAGGTGTACGAAAAGAAATTGATTTAGGTGAGGTAGCTACAGCAGGTGCTATCGGAGGTGTTACAGGTGGTGTATTTGGTGCTGTAGGTGCAAAGTTATCTGGTGGCGATAAAGTAGCAAATATAAAAAAAATAGCTGAAGAGAACCTAGAGGATACCGTGCAAGGTAGAGGAGCAAAACGTACCTCTTTAGATGAGGCATTTACTAATTTTGATGATGATTTAATTACAAGTAAAGTAGATGTGACTAAGGAAGCCACAGTAGATGAGTTTAATGGATCTTATATTTTTGCTAAAGGTGATGTAGAAATAGATGAAAAATACTTTCCATTAGGTAAAATTACCTCTGTTGATAAAGACGGGAGAACAGCTCAAGTAGAATTTCTCCCAAAAGGGGATGACGAAGCAGGTTCAATAATAGAAACATTAGACTTTAAAGATATAAAACTTGCAAGTGAATCTCAGACTAATAACTCTGTAAATGAGTATACAAGTAAATATAGTAAATTTTATGATAAATCTGATCCTGATTTTGAGAAAGCAAAAACTGCATTAAAAGATGGTGGGTTATTTACTGATTCGGAATTAGATGAAACCTTTGGAGTTATGATTAATCCTGAAGCAACTAAAAGTATAAATGATGCTATTCTGGGAGTACTTAAAGAAAATCCTACGATGCAAAAGGTTAAGATAAATAGGATGAAAAGAGTAACAGAGAATTTCTCTCAGCTTATTGATATGATAGATGGTGATCCGACTACAGCAGCCGGTAGAGTTATTGACTCTTTTGCAAAAAAGAATATTCCCATAGAACAAATACAAACGTACTATAAAGCTGACATAAGTATTGCTATGACTAAAGGGGGTAATCAGTCTGTAATACAACAATTAAAAGATAGTAATTTTTTACAGGTTTTGCAAGATGCGGCAGATAAAGTAACTCCTGAACAAAGAGGATTATTAAAGATAATAGCCGATGAGAAAGAAGCCGAAAAGAAATTAGCTAGTAGATTCGGTGTTGCAGTAGATGTATGGAGATCTTTTTTAGTTACTCAACCCGCAACAACTATGAGAAATATCATAGGTAGTGCCGCTCGAATACCTGGTCAAACTGCTGAAGCCCAGCTTGATAATTTGTTAATCAAAATAGATAGTAATATACTAGGTTTTGATGAGAGTCTTACTACTGAAGTTTTAAGTAGAAATATATTAGACCTGTCAAAAAATATGTTTAGTCCAGAAGATTCAATACCACTCGTAAGAATGATCTCAAAAAGTTTACCTGAAGTAGATAAAAAGATATTTCAACAATTTGACGATCATATTAAAATAGATGTAGAGGCAGGGGAAAATCTATGGGATAAAACTGTATCAGGTATTAACAAAGCCTCACAATTTGCAAACTTACTAAACAGGCATCAAGACAGGGCTGTTAAATCTGCTAGTTTCCTTAGTGAATTAGATTGGTTAATTAAACAAGATATAAATAGAGGCAGAATTACTGAGGCAGGTATTGACGGTATTGATTCAATGCTAAAGACTAACAAACTTAATTTATTAAATGATGAGATGGTTAGTAAAGCACTAGAGTTTGCTTATAAGATGACGTATCAAACCAAACGAGCAGGTGATGATTTATACTTTGGCGGCAGTTTAATAAATAACTTTCAAAGTTTTTTAAATTCTAGTGCTATCATTAAAACTGTTATACCATTCCCTAACTTTTTAATTAACTCCTTAGTCTTTACTACAAATCGTGTTGGATTAGGTGCTGTTAAGTTAGGTTTTAGTGGAGCCGATGTAATAAAAAGATCATTAGATAAAGCGGGAAATAGAAGTAAGCGTATAGATTTAGAAAGTAAAACAAAACAATTAGAAGGTATGGCTAGTAGTAAAGATCCAGTTAATCAGACAAAGATGAAACAATTATTAACTGAAATAGATGACTTAGATAGATACTTTGGTAAAGCACAGAAAAGTTTAATTAACTTAAAAAGAGGTGTTACAGAAACTATCGAGGGTGGGGCTTTACTGAGTATGGCACTGGCACTAAGGGAATACTCAGGAGGGTCAGAATGGTATCTTATAAAAGATGCATCAGGTCAGGAAAGAGATATGCGACCTTTATTCCCATTTGCACCTTTCTTATTTTTTGCGGATTTAATTTTAAGAGCTAATAAAGATATGCCTATATCAGAAGATTACGTAAAGAATGGTGCCGAAGCAGTGCTAGGTGTCAGTGCTAGATCTGGTGCAATAGGGAATCTAATGCGTAATGGTTATACTAGATTACAAACTATGGATAACGATCCGTTAGCCGCAAAAGATTTAGGTAAAAGTCTTGGAAGTATATTTGGATATATGGTTGGGGGATTTACTACTCCCTTAAGACCAATAACAGATCTTTCACAGACTTTAGGGGGACCGGAAAACTTAGAACGAAGTATGCAACAGAATGCTTTTGGTTTAGATATAGAGTTAGAATGGCCTGTGTTGCAAGGTTTTATAGATCAGGCAGCCAAAGATATATTTAGGGGTACTCCTTTTGAAAGAGGTGTCGTACTTCCTGGTGGAGAGGGTGAAAAAATAGGAGGAGCATTTAAAGACACTCCTAAATATGTATCTGGATCTTCATCAGAAACTCCTGATGCTCCATTGGCTCCTATAGAAAAACAATTAACAGGTGCAACTGTAGCCCCTAAAAAAACTATTGTAGGGGAACAACTAGCTAAATTAGGCATTCCAGAATATAAAACCGTAGCCTATACATCAGTAAAAGAATATAACTATGTGTATAAAAAGATGTTAGGCATAGCAGCTACAAAACTAATAGAGCCATATCTAAGAAGTTCAGAGTATTTAAATGCAACACCTACAGAACAACGTAAAAATTTATATAATATGTACTTTGGTAAATCTTCAGATAACCTGCCAGGCAGGGTAAAGAAAGCTTTTAAATTTAGTAATGTTGGTAAGGTATATAACAATGTTAGACAACTTGTTAATGATCAAATTAAAGAAGAAATGCCTGTTTTATATTCTTTGACTTCATTCAGAAGAGCCAATTCCTCTAAAAATATATCTGAAGCTATAGAGATATACAAAAATAGAGTATCTCAAGTAGGACCGTTATCTTTAAAATACGTAGATGAAAATAAAGATAAGGCAGGTGCAAAAAAACTAAAGGAAAAAATAGACGCTCTTAAAAAAATAATCAAAGAAGAAAATTCTATGACCGCTACTCAAATGGAAGGGCTTCAGACTATTGCACGTAGACAAAATATATTGCCTAAATTAAGTAGAAATAATAATAATAAAGAAGATCTTAAATTTAATGAGGGTGGTTACGTATCGCAGATGGATGAGTTAGGATTTTAAATGGAGTCCTTAGATAGCATATCATTAGATCTTAGTAATTCCCTTGTGCCTCTTATGGCAATATTTCTGAGTTTAGGGATTGGGTTATTTATTAAAGATCTAGTCACAAACTTCATCACAGGTATTAAGTTTAAACTTGATTCTACCTTTAATGAGGGTGACAAGTGTATCGTCGATGGCGATAGAGCAATATTAGTTAAAGTAGGTATCTATGAGAGTGTGTTTTCTATAAAAAATGGTAGAGGGCATGTATGGAGATTTGTTCCTAACGAAAGAATTAAATTCCTAAAGATAGAAAAAATAATAGAAGAACCAAATAACGAAAGCAAGGAGAAATAAAATGGGTGGTTTTCCAATGGAGATATTTACTCTATTAGCATCAACCGTATTAGGTGGTGTTATGAGTATCTGGGGGCAAAATGTTAAGTCCAAACAAGAGCATAATAAAATGTATATAGCTGCCTTAACAGAGGAAAGTAAGATCATTGCTTCTGCACGAGAGCATGGTACAAAGGATGAGCATTTTGCTTGGACTAGAAGAATTATAGCATTGTCTGCTGTATTCTCTATTATCGTACTACCTAAAATAGTACCTCTAATTTATCCAGAGACACCTTGGCTAGTAACAGTTGGTTACTCTGAAATGCAAGGTGGATTTAGTAACTGGTTATTTGGACCAGATAAAGCTATGTTATGGAAATCATTTACTGGCTTTGTAATTACCCCGTTAGATACAAACTTAGTCGCTGCAATCACTGGCTTGTATTTCGGTGCAGGGTTCACCAAAAGATAAAGGGGGAAATTAATCCCCCCGCACTTTAAAATGTTTTAGGATCTATTTTTACTTACGTGCGTTAATGTTTAACTTTAAGATCAACTCTGTATCTTTTCTAGTTTGTACATCTCCTATGGAGCCTAATCTATCTTGAACTACTTTAGGTAGTAATCCAAGGAATGCACAATTAGATGCAGTATCCATAGTACCAAAGGCATACTCCTTACCACTAGGACTGATATAGTTTCCTGTCACGTTATCATAAGGACAACTATCTATTTTACTAGCATAAGCTACTCCTACTGAAGCTATTGCAAATAATACTAATATTATTATACTACCTATTAATTTAACTCTTGGATTTTCTATGTCCATTTTTAACTCCAATCTTCTACAATGTAGTCATATAAGACCCTAGACGATCCAGGGTCAAAGTTGTCAATCTCATAGATTCTTACACGATCATTTGGTAGAGAATGTTTTCTTGCGTACTCTTTAGTGTTTATAAGTAAATCAAATCCATTGTTAATACTACCCCCACTCACTTTTGTAATGATAGCTTTATATAACATAACACATACCTTTTAGGTTGTCAAGTGTATTCTAAATATGCTTGCTAGTAATGTTGCAAGGGCAAATGCATTTATAACCATTAATGCTCTATCATTCCATAACATTCCTACTATCAACCACCCACCTATACCTAGAGAATGAAAATATAAATTCATAGGGTAAACATTATTTGCTGTTAAAACAGTTGATCCCATTAATATTATACTTGCTGCCCACTTAATATACCAATCTACTGTGTAAAGAGGTGTCTTGGTAATAATCTGTATTCCCTTATGTTCTTTTGCCATATTTTGCTCAATTACTAAAAATTATACCTCGTAGGAGAAGGCTGAGAAGGGTGTAAGCAATGTGGCTGGTACTATGTGTCCAGAATATACCTACATCCTCTCTAGCCTAGCTTAATATAGCTCTCATAGGTTTTACCCTAAAATCACCATAGTTTCTTGAGTACATTGTCTTTATGTAATACTTCTCCCATTGTTCCTGAATCTACTATACATAATTGATCAGGTTTAGTGGTTCTTACTATAGCTGCGGTCCATGTTCCTGTTTCAGGACTGTAATATATAAATGTTAGATGTCCTTTACGAGATAAACCACGAAAGATGTTATTTTCTCCGTGTTTCTTTTCAATAAACTCTGTAGCTTCTGAGATGAGTTTACATCCTGGTTCAAGTTTTGCTTGGCTCTTTGCATTGGAAACATAGAATAAAGATATACATAAAGCAATTAAACCTCCTATAACAAACCAGTACCTTAAACTATTATTACTTTCTGTTTTATACATTTTAACCTCCATTATTAGTTAGCGACTAAAGAAACCCAGCTTTGAGGAAATAGCTTTACTATAATATTATGCCACTCTTCTGCGAGATCTCTTATTTCTTTCTGAGCAGTCTCACTACTCCTAAGTAGGTACGCCCTAGACCATGCATACAAAGATCCAGTTACAAAGTATTCTGTATACATTGACTGAGGGAGAACCATCCTAGCTTGTTCTGGACAAACCCCTAATCGTAATAGATGTTCATATGTCCACTTAGATTTATCAATAGATTGCTTGTATTCATCAACCATAAAATTGTTAGAGTTGATGTCTACTTTATCTTCTGATGACCCTTGCTTCCTATCATCAGCCTTTGCCCTCCACTCTTCAGGTACATAAAATTCTGGTTCGTTATCTACATACCTTCTGCTAATTTCATTGTAGCTAAATCCTACTGTATGTTTGAATCTTTGCCTAGCCACAAACAAAGGAACCTTCTCTCTCATAGTAATCATGCAATGTGTGAATGGTGTAAAGTGCCCATTCTTAGCGAGGAAGTCTAATAACTTTTGATCGCCTGCTTTAAGAAACACACCCATCTCCATTACATCAAAAGAAGATTCCTTATTAAAACTAACCCTCGCAGCATTTGCTACTGTTAGGTCAGTACCCATTGAGTCTACTAATGTTGCTTTGAGTTGGCTTGACATCTATAGTACTCCTTGTTGTAACCCCGTTGCCATTCTTTAGATCTATCGGACCCATGATGGAATGGATTATTTTTATCCCTCCTAAATCCACTTCTGCCTTGGTCTAA
>TARA_R100001369_G_scaffold88275_2_pt1 | contig 10668 bp, 8 predicted proteins | sample TARA_R100001369 | Tara Oceans TARA_R100001369 (sample SAMEA2621528) | marine metagenome | biome: marine biome (ENVO:00000447); feature: surface water layer (ENVO:00002042); material: "saline water (ENVO:00002010), including plankton (ENVO:xxxxxxxx)" | depth 5 m | reverse complement strand
ACTCATGGCTCAAGACATTAAAATTACAATTATCGATCGGCAAGGAGTAGCACACGAAGTAGACGCTCCAACCGATATGAACATGAACCTAATGGAAATAGTACGTTCGTACGAATTAGCACCAGAAGGAACTATTGGTATTTGCGGCGGAATGGCCATGTGCGCGTCCTGCCAATGCTATATTCAAAGTGATCACGAACTGCCAGAAATGAGTTACGATGAAGATTTAATGCTTGCTGAAGCCTTCAATGTAAGAGATAATAGCCGTCTGGGTTGTCAAATACATATCCATCCAGAATTGGACGGTTTGCAGGTAGAATTGGCTCCAGAGAGTTAATCCAGAATTTTCTTCGCTTTCTCAAATAATAAAGGAACAAATTTTCGATACGCTTCTTTTGAGGGATGCAATCCATCTGAAGCGACCAATGTTTTATCTTCCAATCCTTTTCTTGTAATTGGGGTTATATTGATAAAAGCAACATTTTCTTTTTCTGAAATTTTCTTTGCAAAAGCATTGTACCTATCTAATTCTTCTGAAATGTTTGAAGGATCATTTTTCGTCTGTCCAAATGGCGTAAACGCATAATCTGGAATGGAAACTACAATCACGTTGTTTTTGTCACCGCCCGTAAAGTGTATGGCTTTGTTCAATAATTCAGGAAATTCTTTCTCATAAGTAGAAAACGGCATCCCTTGATATTGATTGTTAACGCCAATTAGTAAAGTTACCAAGTCGTAATCATTTGTCGGCTTTTGTTGGCCGATAGCCTTTAGTAAATCGGTGGTAGTCCAGCCGGTTTTTGCAATGATTTTTAAATCACCTTCCTTATTTAAACTTTGGTCGAGCTCTTTTTTTAACTGCTCGGGAAACCTACAGGAGTCACAAACACTTTCCCCAATAGTATAACTATCGCCAAGGGCTAAGTATTTATAATCTGAAGTAGTGCTATCATTTTGAACTGTCTTTTTTTGCACAGAACAATTCAGAAATAAAAAAAAGCTTGAAAGTATGGTTAATATGGTATATGTTTTTCTCATTTGTAAAAGTTTTAGGCTTCAAAATTAGGTAATTAGATTATTCGGTTTTATAATCGATTAGTTTTTGCGGTCCTTCCAAAAGAAGTCGGACTACTTTTAAGGTGCCGTCTTCAGTGGTGGAAATGTTCCATTTTACGAGTGATATTTCCCCGTTTTCTATTTCTAATCCTGTAATACTGCGTGGATGCACGCAACTGCCGTCGTTAAAATAGGCAATATCTCCCGGTTCGGGAAAACGTGGACGGTGCGTATGCCCGGTTATGGTAAAAATATTATCATTGTCAACAATCCACTTTTTGGTGCGGCGTTCAACTTTTATAAGCTCTTTATAGTTACGAGCAGGACTCGTAGGATCACCAATACCAAAAACCTGCAATGGCTGCCAAAGGGCTCGAACTAGGAACCTATTAAATTTCCAACCGTGGTAATTTAACCAATCGGCTTGATGGCCGTGCAGCATAAAAATCTCTTGCCCGGTTTTCTCATGTTTTAAAACGAGGCCCTCGGTGAAGGTTATTTCAGGAAAAAGCGGGTCATCTTTTCCAGTAACTTTATTGAAGTAACTGAAAAGATTTTTCTCTACATACTTTTCATTCTTATAGACCATATCGTGATTGCCGATTAAGCGGTACGATCTATTTTCTGCATAGAACTTACGAAGTAACTCGAATACATTTTGGTGAGCTTCAAAAATAGATTGAAAAGTAAGGTTTTCCCATAGTTCGTCGCCATCGCCCAATTCGCAATAGCTAAAACCTTCTTTATAATAATGCTCTAAAGCGTGAAAATAGATGTTACGGTTGTTGGCAAATTCATCTGCAAAACTATTGTCGCCTCTGTGGCAATCACTAAAAATGATAAATTTTGAGTGGTCATTAAAAGAAACTCGTCGAGCGTTCTCGTAGGCTTTTGAAATTCTTTTTTGTGAGGACATTGACGTTTTCTTTGCTTAAAGATACAATTAGCCTCTAATGATATGCAAGTTTGTCGTTTAAAATTTCAGAAAGTATTCCTTCCCAAAGTTGTTCCCTCGCTTGTAATGACTGCACAATGGTTCGTTCTGCTTCGCGCCATTTTTTACCGTCATCACCACAAAGGTTTTTCACCATCTGTAGCGCCATTGGACCGTGTTCGTCTTCGTCTAATTCAATGTGACGGTCAAAATAATATTTAAACTCAGCTAAATCTTCTTTTGGAAAGTTTTTCTGAACCTTTTTAATGATTTCAGAAAACATTTGCGGAATTAAATCCTCTCTTCCAAAGGTAAAAGCAGCGGCTGTTTTATGAGGTTTATTTTCTTCAATGACCGAAAAAGTGTGCCTTAAAAATTTTTGAACGGCTTTTGGTAAATCGGACTGCTCAATTGCTTCGGAAATAGATGAGTTTTGTAACCGCTCTAAAAAACCATTAATTGAATTTGTGTCGGCCTTTGCTTTTTTCATAGCGTCGAGGTACATTTCAAAATGGCTTTGGCGTTCTCCTTGTAGGTTGATATCGGTCTCTTCTGCTATTACAATTTCATTGATTAAATAACGTGTTTCCGGATCACCTTTAGGCGTCCATGGAACATCTGTACACGTTAAGCTATTCTGTAATGATTTAAGAAGCGACATAAAATCCCACACGGCAAACACGTGATACTCCATAAAAGTTTGCAGGTGTTTAGGGGTTTTAATTTCACTATACAAAGGATGCTGAAGAAGGGTGTCGCGATAGGGTTTTATTCTTTTGTTGATTTGGGTAATCATAACTTTCTTTTTCAACAAAACTAAAATGGCGCCACAATTATTGTAGCGCCTTTATCAAAAATTTAATATGGGTATACCTTATTTAAAAGCATTTTCACCGGTAATATCCAATCCGGTAATTAATAAATGAATGTCGTGCGTTCCTTCGTAAGTAATTACGCTTTCCAGGTTCATCATATGGCGCATAATGCTGTATTCTCCGGTGATACCCATTCCGCCCAATATTTGTCTGGCTTCTCGTGCAATTTTTAATGCCATATCAACATTGTTCCGCTTTGCCATGGAAATTTGTGCTGAGGTTGCTTTTCCTTCGTTTTTCAACTGCCCCAATCGAAGCGCTAACAATTGTGCTTTTGTGATTTCGGTAATCATTTCAGCTAATTTCTTCTGCTGTAATTGAAAACCAGCAATCGGTTTGCCAAACTGAACACGCTCCTTCGCATATCTCAAAGCAGTATCATAACAGTCCATGGCAGCACCTATGGTGCCCCAAGAAATTCCGTAACGGGCAGAATCAAGGCAACCTAATGGTGCGCCCAATCCACTCTTGTTAGGCAGTAAGTTTTCTTTTGGTACTTTTACATCTTGAAATATCAATTCTCCAGTTGCGCTTGCACGTAAAGACCATTTGTTGTGAGTTTCTGGTGTGCTGAAACCTTCCATACCACGCTCTACAACTAAACCGTGAATGCGCCCTTCTTCATTTTTTGCCCAGACCACAGCAACATCACAAAAAGGAGAATTTGAAATCCAAAGTTTGGCTCCGTTCAATAAGTAGTGATCGCCTTTATCTTTAAAATTAGTGACCATCCCACCCGGATTACTACCGTGGTCAGGTTCGGTCAATCCAAAAGAGCCCATCCATTCGCCGGTTGCTAATTTTGGCAAGTATTTTTTTCGTTGTTCTTCATTACCATACTTCCAAATAGGATACATAACCAATGAAGATTGTACGGAAGCAGTAGAACGAACACCGCTATCACCACGTTCTATTTCTTGCATAATGAGCCCGTAGCTTATTTGATCTAACCCTGCGCCACCGTACTCTTCAGGAATATAAGGTCCAAAAGCACCAATTTCAGCAAGTCCTGGAATAATGGATTTTGGAAACTCAGCGTTTTGTGCAGCCTCCTCAATAATAGGTGACACGTCACGTTTTACCCAATCACGGGCAGCATCGCGTATGAGCTTATGCTCTTCGGTTAATAGATCGTCTATATTATAATAATCTGGAGCTTCAAAAAGATCTGGTTTCATGGTTTCATATTTTTAAGGAATACAAATGTAGAAATCACGACTTTAACCTCCTACATTTTCAAGTAAAAATCGTGCACCAAGTTTCTATAGGCTTCGGTATAGTTATGGCGACTTATTTCAATAGTGAGATTTTCAATAGTTGGGATGGTTTCAGAAAATGAAAACGCTAGCATACTTCTTTTTTCCTCGGAAGTTTCTGTGCCTCGAACCCTACAAATACGGTTGACAAAAAGTCCTTTGGTTGAAGCTAGTTGGATGAAAATTTTTTCTTCTTTCCTGGGAATAATGGTAGAAAAAGTTCCACTTTCTGAAAGTAGTATTGAAACACTTTCCAAAAGATGCTCAAAAGGTAAGGCTTCGGTGAAGCGTGCCGTATCTCGAGCGGTATTACCTGAGGTATAATCTTCGGAATAAAAAGGCGGGTTAGAAACTATTAAATCGTAGTGTTCGCCAGTCATCTCTTCGGTAAACTCATTCAAATCTGCATGATAACAAAACAAGCGATCGCCCCAAGGAGAGGCTTCAAAATTTTCAACACATTGTTCGTAAGCATTTTCGTCTATTTCAATAGCATCGATAAGCTCGGCAGAGCTTCGTTGTGCGAGTTGTAATGCGATTATTCCAGTTCCAGCGCCGATATCTAAAATAGAAGTAGGGGTATTTTGTAGTGATGCCCAAGCACCTAACAGTACGCCATCGGTCCCGATTTTCATTTCACAACGATCTTGCTTAACGGTAAATTGCTTGAAATGAAAAGGCTTGTTCATAATTATAGATACAATTCTATCAACCCCTCTGGTGCAGTAATGCGGATATCGTTCTTTTCACGATCTACTTTTTCAATTAAATCGTCGCTGATTGGTATCAATACTTCTTTTCCGTCGTGGTCAATTTCGAACAAAGCTTGAGCAGTAGTATCGTTTACACCGGTTATGGTACCGACTATTCCAAAACTAGTGTCAGTGACTGTAAAACCTATTACTTCATGAAAGTAAAATTTATTACCGCTAAGTTTTGGTAGCAAGTTTAAGGGTAAGTACAATTCGGTGCCCAAAAGATTATCGGCATCGGCTTCTGTTTTTACGCCTTCAAACTGAATGCGCAACAGGGTTGATTTATGAAGGGAAAGAGATTCAATAAAAAATGGAATCAAATTTTTGTTATAATCAACAAAAACCGATTCCATTTCTAGAAATTGTTCAGGGTCATCTGTATCTAGCTTTGCTAGCAGCTCCCCTTTAAAGCTGTATTTTTTAACGATTTTGCCTAAGTAGAAACAAGCTGACTTTTGCATCGTTAGGCTACGCTTTATTCTTCTTCTTTTGCAGCTTCTTCAGCAGCAGGAGCCTCTTCGGCTGCTTTTGCTTCAGCTTCAGCTTTTGCCTTTGCTTCTTCTTCAGCTTTCGCTTCTTCTTCAGCGGCTTTTGCCTCTGCAATACGTGCATCACTAACTGCTTTTTCAGCTGCTAAAGCTTCAGCTTTTGCTTTTTCTTCAGCTTCGGTTAGTTTAGTACGTTTTCCTTCAACTTTCTTAGCTTTTTCTTCTAACCAAGAATTGAATTTTTCTTCGGCTTGCTCTTCAGTTAACGCTCCCTTACGAACACCACCTGCAAGGTGATTTTTAAGCATAGCACCTTTGTAAGAAAGGATAGCTCTTGCCGTATTGGTTGGTTGCGCACCATTTTGAAGCCAATTTACAGCACCGTCAACGTCCAACTCGATATGAGCTGGGTTTACGTTAGGATTGTAAACACCAATTTTTTCAAGATATTTACCATCTCTTTTTGCACGGCTATCTGCAGCCACGATCCAGTAATAAGGTTTTCCTTTTTTACCGTGTCTTTGTAATCTAATTTTTAAAGGCATAAATAATTAATTTTTGAGGTTCCCGACCTCGGTTATAATTTTGAGTTTGCAAAGATACGGCATTTTTTGTTTGAAAGTCAACCCAATATGACTTTTTATTTCATTTCTGAAATTTTATTTAAAACTCGCTTTCTGCTTTTATAATTTAGCCGATAAGACTCCTTTTTCAAAACACACGATAGCCTTATTATTTACAAGGGTTAAACTCTGTTAAATTGTTGTAATCTTAGGTTAATTGTTCGTTGAGATAACTTCTATACTCTATATTATAAGTAGTTGAAGATTGATGATGAAAGCAATTAATCACGAACTAAATTTAAATAATTACTATTATGAAGTACACAGAAAATATATCGAAAAGAATAAACGACTTATTAGAAAAAAACTATGATGCTGAAAAAGGATATAAAAAAGCAGCAGAAATTGTAGACAATAACAAGTTGCAACAGTTTTTTAAAGAACAGGCACAGAATCGATACGATTTTGGGCACAAACTTAAAAGTGAAATAAAAAACTTTGGAGAAAATCCTGATAAAGGCGGAAGCACTACAGGAGATTTGCATAGAACCTGGATGGACATTAAAAGTACTTTTACCTCGAATGATGAAGAGGCGATTTTAAAAGAAGTGGAAAAAGGTGAAGAAGCTGCTGTTGAAGAATATAATGAGGTGATAAATGACACGACGTTGCCTCCAACGACAAAAAATATCTTAACAGAACAACGAAACAATGTTCAAGCTACCTTGCAAAACGCAAAACAATTTGAAGCAGTATTGTCCTAAGACTAAATGCTATGAGAAAGAAGAGAGACCGGTTATTTTTCCGGTCTTTTTTTTATGCATACGTTAATAACTCGTGGCAAGTTTCTTTCCTTAACTGATGCTGTTTTTTTATTTTTACTTTTTTTCAGAACCTATTCTGAAAACTTCTTATTTCTGAAACTAGACCGAAACCCATGTACCTGATTTTTGATACCGAGACAACCGGATTACCTAAACGCTGGGATGCCCCAGTAACCGATACCGATAATTGGCCAAGATGCATACAAATAGCTTGGCAGCTGCACGATGCTATGGGGAACGTTGTCGAACATCAGGACTATTTAATACAGCCCGATGGTTTTACAATTCCGTTTGATGCGGAAAAAATCCATGGTATTTCTACAGAATTAGCGCAACAAGAAGGAATTCCTTTAACTGAAGTAGCTGAAAAATTTGCTGAAGCTTTATCCAAAACAAAATTCGTAGTTGGGCAAAACGTAGGGTTCGACTTAAATATTATGGGAGCCGAATTTCACCGTTTGGAAATGCACAACCCATTGCCGCAATTACCCGTTTTAGACACTTGTACCGAAACAACTGCACAATTGTGTCAAATTCCCGGAGGTCGTGGTGGTAAATTTAAATTACCTACACTAACCGAGTTACATGAGTTTTTATTTAACGAGCCTTTTACTGAAGCACACAACGCAACTGCCGATGTGGAAGCAACTACACGTTGTTTTTTAGAGCTCGTTAGAAGAAATATCTACACTGAAAAAGAACTGGATGTTCAACCGGATTATTTCGAAAAATTTTCAGAAGAAAACCCAAAAGAGATTGAACTCATTGGTTTAAAACACATCAATCTTAAAAAGGCTTCTGAAAAAATCAGAAAGGAAATTGAAGCGGCCACCCAGACCGAAACCATTTCTTCCGAAGAAATAAAAGAGAACATTGCCACCCTGGAAGAAACAGCTTTTTCGCACCTTCATAACCACTCACAGTTTTCTATTTTACAATCTACTTCCTCAACACAAGATTTAGTTCAGGCGGCTATTAAAAATGAAATGCCGGCCGTAGCGCTTACCGATACAGGTAATATGATGGGTGCATTTCATTTTACAAAAGCGGTAAATTCATACAACGCAGGTCTTTCTGAAGAAGAAAAACACAAAGAATTAAAAGCAATTGTTGGGTGTGAGTTTTTTGTATGTGAAGATCATCTCAACAAAAATCATAAAGACAATGGTTACCAAGTAGTTTTATTGGCGAAAAACAAAAAAGGATACCACAACTTGGCCAAAATGGCTTCTATTGCTTATACCGAAGGGTTTTATTACGTGCCTCGAATTGACAAAAATGTAATTTCAAAATATAAAGAAGATATCATCGTGCTTACCGGTAGTTTGTACGGCGAAGTACCTGGAAAAATCTTAAATGTAGGTGAACATCAAGCAGAAGAAGCGTTAATCTGGTGGAAAGAGCAATTTGGGGACGATTTGTACGTAGAAATTATGCGTCACAATCAAGAAGATGAAAAACGCGTAAATACTGTTTTAATTGAGCTCGCTAAAAAGCATGAGGTGAAATTAGTGGCTTGTAACAACACCTATTATATTGACAAGGAAAATGCCAATGCTCACGATATTTTACTCTGTGTAAAAGACGGTGAAAAGCAAGCTACACCTATTGGTAGAGGTCGTGGATATCGGTATGGTTTGCCCAACGATCAATATTACTTTAAGACGCAAGAGGAAATGAAAAACCTCTTTAAAGACCTTCCAGAAGCGATTAGTAATATTTCTGAAGTGGTTAATAAAATTGAGTCTTATTCATTGGCAAGGGATGTGTTACTTCCAAAATTTAGTATTCCCGAAGAGTTTCAAGACCCTAAAGATGCTGAAGACGGCGGAAATCGAGGCGAAAACGCATATTTAAAACATCTAACTTTCAAGGGAGCTGAAAAACGATATAAAGAAATAACCCCTGAGATTGAAGAACGCCTTAATTTTGAATTGAGTGTTATTGAAAATACAGGGTATCCTGGTTATTTTTTAATTACTGAAGATTTTATTCGCGAAGCCCGAAAGATGGATGTTTCGGTAGGGCCGGGGCGTGGTTCTGCTGCCGGTAGTGCCGTGGCATATTGTTTAGCCATTACAAATATCGATCCTATTAAGTATGACTTACTTTTTGAGCGTTTCTTAAATCCGGATCGTGTGAGTATGCCCGATATCGATATTGATTTTGATGATGAAGGCCGAAGCCGGGTAATGGACTATGTGATTGAAAAATACGGCGCCAATCAGGTAGCGCAAATTATTACGTACGGAACCATGGCGGCGAAATCGTCTATTCGAGATACAGCCCGGGTTTTGGATTTACCGTTGAATGAAGCCGATAGAATTTCAAAGTTGATTCCGAATATGACCAAGCTGAATAAAATTTTCGGCATGAGCGAGCAGGAGTTACGGAGTAAATTTAGAAGTGATGAACTGCCCAAGGTTAATGAATTGTTGAATCTTTCAGAAGGAGACGATTTAGAAGCTGTAACCATCAACCAAGCGAAAATATTAGAAGGTTCCGTTCGAAATACCGGTATTCACGCCTGTGGAGTAATCATTACTCCGGACGATATAACCAATTTCGTGCCTGTTTCCGTAGCAAAAGACTCCGATTTATATGTAACTCAGTTTGACAACTCAGTCGTTGAAAGTGCTGGTTTGCTTAAAATGGATTTCTTAGGATTGAAAACTTTGACCTTAATTAAGGACACGGTTAAAATTGTAAAACACAAACACAATATAGATCTCGATCCAGACAGCTTTCCGCTGGATGATGAAGAAACCTATGCGCTTTTCCAGCGCGGGGAAACCGTAGGGATATTTCAGTATGAATCTGCAGGGATGCAGAAGTATATGAAAGAGTTAAAGCCTACCGTTTTTGCCGACCTTATTGCGATGAACGCCTTATATCGTCCAGGTCCGTTGGAATATATTCCGAGTTTCATTAGAAGAAAAAACGGTGAGGAAGAAATTGACTATGACCTTCCGGCGATGGAAGAGTATTTACAAGAAACCTACGGAATTACGGTCTATCAAGAGCAGGTGATGTTACTGTCGCAAAAGCTGGCCGATTTCAGTAAAGGTGATGCAGATGTACTGCGGAAGGCGATGGGTAAAAAACAAAAAGCAGTACTCGATAAAATGAAACCACGTTTTATCGAAAATGCTTCTAAAAAAGGTCATGACCCTGAAAAACTGGAAAAAATTTGGAAAGATTGGGAAGCTTTTGCGAGTTATGCTTTTAACAAATCGCACTCAACTTGCTATGCGTGGATTGCATACCAAACAGCTTATTTAAAAGCCCATTATCCTGCGGAATATATGGCAGCAGTGCTTTCCAATAACATGAACGATATTAAGCAGGTTACCTTTTTTATGGAAGAATGCAAGCGCATGGGCATGACAGTTTTAGGGCCCGACGTAAACGAATCCTTCTATAAATTTACAGTAAATGATCAAGGGAATATCCGTTTTGGAATGGGGGCTGTTAAGGGCGTTGGAGGTAATGCGGTGGCCACTATTGTTGAAAATAGAAAAGACGGAAATTATAAATCAATTTTTGATTTAGCTAAGCGAATTGATTTACGAGCTGCGAATAAAAAAGCCTTTGAAAGTTTAGCATTGGCAGGTGGTTTTGATAGTTTCGACACCCACCGTGCGCAATATCTGCATGATGAAGGCGATGGCGTGATGTTTGTTGAAAAAGTATTAAAGTATGCTTCAAAATATCAAGAAACGCAAAATTCATCCCAAGTAAGTTTATTTGGGGAGGCCAGTGATGTACAAATCCCTGAGCCGGAAGTTCCCCCTTGTGAAGAATGGGGAACGATGAAAAAACTAAAATTAGAGAAAGATGTAGTGGGCGTTTATATTTCTGGGCATCCGCTAGACGATTTCAAAGTAGAAATGAAATACTTCACTAATTGTAAAGTT
>TARA_R100001369_G_scaffold92614_3_pt1 | contig 10707 bp, 10 predicted proteins | sample TARA_R100001369 | Tara Oceans TARA_R100001369 (sample SAMEA2621528) | marine metagenome | biome: marine biome (ENVO:00000447); feature: surface water layer (ENVO:00002042); material: "saline water (ENVO:00002010), including plankton (ENVO:xxxxxxxx)" | depth 5 m | reverse complement strand
TATCTTTTGCCCCCTGAATAATAAGTTCGTCCGAATCTTCCATACCTGCATGTTTTAATTCCTTAAAATGTTCAATCAATACAATTCCATTAAGAACCGCAATCCCAAAAAGAGCTATAAAACCAACTCCGGCAGAGATACTGAACGGCATGTCCCTAACAAATAAAAGAAGTATACCGCCAACAGCTGCCAAGGGAATGGCCGAGTAGATAATTAAAGCCTCCCTGATGGAATTAAAGGCAAAATAGAGCAATATCAGAATAAGGACCAAAGCCACTGGCACTGCAATTTTCAGTCGGTCTTTGGCACTTTGCAAATTTTCGAACTGCCCCCCATAAGTGATGGTGTAGCCCGTAGGTAGTTTTATATTTGTTTCGATCAGCTTTTGAACGTCATCCACTACCGATTGAAGGTCCCTGTTCCGCACATTGATACCTACAACGATCCTACGTTTTGTATCATCCCTTGATATTTTTGCCGCTCCCGTGGTATAGGAGATTTGAGCCAACTCTCCCAAGGGAATCTTACCAGCATTAGGGGTATCCACATACAAATTCTTTAAATTGGAAATATCCTGTCTACTTTTCTGATCCAGCCGCAGGGTTAGGTCAAATCGCTTTTCCCCTTCAAAGACGCTCCCCAAATTGGTACCGGCAAACCCCATAGAGATAAGGCTGTTTAAATCGGCAATATTAAGACCATATCTAGCAATCTTTGCCCTGTCGAATTTTACGTTCATTTGCGGAAGTCCTGCAATTTTCTCCACCGTTATGTCTGCTGCACCCTCTACATTCTGAATTAGGTTCCTTATTTCATTTCCCTTTTTATTTAGGATTTCCAGATCCTCACCAAAAACCTTAATGGCAATATCCGCACGCACTCCCGTAATAAGCTCGTTAAAGCGCATTTCAATAGGCTGGGTAAATTCTACTTCCATTCCCGGAATCACTCCCAACGCTTCCTTGAATTTGTCAGCAAGTTCATCCTTGCTTTCTGCAGATACCCATTCCTTTTTGGGTTTCAAGATGATGATAACATCACTCTCCTCCATAGACATAGGGTCTGTAGGTACTTCTGCCGCACCTATTCTAGTGACCACTTGTTTCACCTCTGGAAAATTATCAAGTAGAATCTGTTCTATCTTGGTGGTAATTTCAACAGTTTCGCTCAAAGAGGTCCCTGTTTTCAAAACGGGTTGTATTACAAAGTCCCCTTCGTCCAAGGTAGGTACAAATTCTCCACCCATTGTGGTAAATAAGTATATAGAACCTCCCAATAGCAAAAATGAAATAGCCAACACTAACTTTTTCTTAGTGAGTGCCCAACGAATAATGGGGTCATAAGATCTATTTAAAAAATCCATCAGACGTACCGAAATATTTTTTGGGGACTTGGTAGATGGTTTTATAAAAATGGAGGCGGCCACCGGAACATATGTAAAACATAAAATCATGGCACCTATTAAGGCAAAACTAAAGGTGAGCGCCATGGGTTTAAACATTTTCCCCTCAACACCACTTAAGGAAAGTATAGGAATGAATACAATGAGTATGATAAGCTGCCCAAAAATAGCCGAGTTCATCATCTTGGAAGCGCCATTAAAGGTGATTTCATTTTTTAGCTGCTGTTGGGCCCTTGTTCCCAGCAATTGTAATTCTCCCTTCTTAGCGGTTATTTGATAGGCTATGAACTCAACAATAATTACGGCACCGTCTATAATAATCCCAAAGTCTATGGCTCCTAGGCTCATAAGGTTTGCATCTACCCCGAAGATATACATTAGTGAGAGCGCAAATAGCAAACAAAGTGGGATAACGGACGCCACTACCAAACCAGAACGAAGATTTCCCAACAAGAGGACAACCACAAAAATCACAATCAAACAACCAAGGATTAGGTTCTCTGCCACAGTAAAGGTTGTTTTTTGAATGAGCTCGCTACGTTCCAAAAAACCATTGATAAAAACACCTTCAGGCAAGGTCTTGGAAATTTGGTCTATACGTTCATGGACTGCGTCGATAACCTTTTTGGAATTGGCATCCTTGAGCATCATTACCTGACCCAAAACCTTTTCTCCTTCACCATTTCCCGTTATAGCACCAAAACGGGTGGCACTGCCAAAACCAACCTCGGCTACGTCCTTAATATATATAGGGAGATTGCCCGTTGATTTAACTACAATATTCTCTATATCCTCAAGCGAGGATATAAGCCCTTCGCCCCGAATAAAGTAGGCCTGGTTTACTTTTTCGATATAACCACCTCCAGAAACGCTGTTATTTTTTTCCAAGGCCGTAAAAATATCGGCAGTGGTAATATTCATGGCGTGAAGCTTTTGAGTGTTTATAGCTACTTCATATTGTTTTAAATAGCCGCCCCAAGTATTCACCTCCACCACACCTGGAATTCCCGAAAGTTGCCTCTTCACCACCCAATCCTGAATGGTACGCAGGTCCATAGCGGAATACTTGTCCTTATAACCTGGCTTGGTGTCCAGAATGTATTGATAAATTTCTCCAAGACCAGTGGTAATAGGGCCCATTTGGGGAGTACCGAAACCTGCGGGGATTTTCTCGGAGGCAGAGATTAATTTTTCGGAAATTAACTGTCGGGGCAAAAAAGTTCCCATATTGTCCTCAAAAACAATGGTGACCACCGAAAGTCCAAATTTTGACACCGACCTAATTTCAATTACCCCGGGCAGATTGGCCATTTCCAGTTCCACGGGATAGGTTATGAATTGCTCCATATCCTGAGTAGACAAATTCTGGGAGGTGGTAATTACCTGTACCTGATTATTGGTAACATCGGGAACAGCCCCAATGGGTATTTGGGTTAAGGAATACAGTCCAAAACCTATAATAAATAATGTAAGCAAAAAAACAATCAATTTGTTCTTTATACTAAATTGTATAATATTGGATAACATAATTCATTTGATAAAAAGATTGCAAGCTATTGCAAAACAGCTTGTTAAATAATGATTTTAATCAGTAGTGAATTATGCGTTCTTGGGAGGTTGGAAAATATCGGAATTTTCTATTTGGCAATAGGACTCTTGATAAAAAAAGTTTGAAGTGGTATCTGCCACTTGAGGGGTTTTAGGCACCATAAAATCAGCACCGTTCATTACAAAGGCAGTGGAAATATGGGAACAGGTTTGATGATTGAAGGGCAATTCTTCGTGATCCTTCTTTTCTTCCCTATGTTCCAAATCGTGTTGCGTTTTAAGTTCCCCGTAATGTTTGGAAATAAAAACAAACAAATTATCCCCGTATTTCTGTTTATGAAACTCAGCATGGGTAAGAAAGTCATCGATCTGGGCAACATCTACCATATCCAAATTAAAACTTTGGAAGAGTAATAAAACAGACAGCGTTATGGAAAATAATTTGCTCATTTCTCTAGTAAAGATAAAAAAAATAAGTCTTCCAATTAGGAAGACTTAAACAACTTTTTGGCAAACCTTATTCTATTACCACCAAGGCTTTGATCAAAGCCTCTTTTTTATGTCTACTTAAAGGAATAACCTGTTCGTTTATTTCTACCGTGGAACCGTTAAAATTTTCAATCTTTTCCAAATTAACCGTATAGGATTTGTGTATTCTAAGAAATTTATCCTTGGGCAATTGTTTGGCAAAGGCCTTCATGGTAGAGAGTATTAAAGTCTTTTTATCCGTGGAAATAATCTTCACATAATCCCCATAAGCTTCTATCCATAAAATCTCGTTCAGGAATAATTTAGTTTTTTTGAGGTTACTATTAACATAAATATATTCCAGCTCGATCTCCTCCGCATTTTCAAGTTCATATTTGTTGATCGCCTTTCTTATGGAAACATCAAATCGGGTTTTATCCACTGGTTTCTGTAAATAATCGGTAACGTCATAATCAAAGGCCTTCATAGCATAATTGGGGTTGCCTGAAATAAGAATAACCTGTGGTTTATGTTCCAAGGATTCCAGGAATTCGAAGCCGTTGAAACCTGGCATTTCAATATCCAAAAAAATTAAGTCCACAATATTGCTGCCGATGTCATTCTTGGCATCTACACCATTATCGTATTCATTTATAAGATCAAGCTTGGAGTGTTCCTTTATTATTTTGGCCACTGCACGGCGTTGTACCGTGGAGTCGTCTATTAAAATGCATTTTAATTTAGTTTTTTTCATGGTCGAAATTTAAACAAACCACCATATAATATTAAAGTTGGCTACAATCCACAAGAAAGGAATAGCCAAAATTTCCCTGCTCCCTTTTGCAACAGGAATATTAAAAACTTTAATGCCTATGGTTAGTGTTTGGCATTTTATAAGGAACAAATATACAGCATGTTATACTAAAAGTAAATCTAAATTCTTATAAATCGCCCAGCCCAAATAGAATAAGGCCTAAGACCATTAAACGCTTAAAATTATGAACCCGAAGAAGGACTTTTATGGTTTTTCAAAACAGTTATTCACCTAAAAAACTTTGCATTATCCATAGATGGCCAATAGGCTTTTTAATCAAATTTTGTTCAATTTTGTAAAGTTACCATATTACCAATATTTTGGAAAAATCCACTTATTTCCGGCACTTAATAATTTACATTTTTGAATTATCTTTATGATATCTTTCCCCGAAACCCACAGTTGCTGGTTATGTTCAACATACAAGTAACAAACCATAACTGGTACGGATTTTATATTTAAAACTGTAAACCTAATTCCCATATTTATGAAAGTACATCCTTATTTAAATTTTGATGGTAGGGCAGAGGAAGCCTTTAATTTCTATAAATCTGTCTTTGGAGGGGAGTTTCTGGCAAATATGAAAATGTCCGAAGTTCCGGATGGAGATAAACTCTCCAAGGTAGATCAAAATCGTACCATGCACATTGCATTGCCCATAGGCAAAGACACTTTGTTAATGGCTTCGGATATTATGCCATCTGCCGGACATGTTTTACAAGCGGGCAGCCAAACCTACATTATGTTGGCTCCCGAAAGTAGACAGGAAGCTGATCGTTTATTCAATGGGTTATCCAAAGGAGGTAAGGTGGAAATGGCCATGGCCGATATGTTTTGGGGCGATTATTTTGGAAGTTTCATTGATAAGTTTGGCATTCGTTGGATGATAAGTTTCAACGAAAACCAGTCGTGATAGGTCAATTTACAAAGGTTTTAGACCAGACCTACCCAATTCTTATTAAATATTCAAATACTTGAAAATCAATTAATTATGATAAATAATATAATCTTTCCATTTAATATAAAATATAATGTCAAATGCTAAATTAAATACCGGTGCGGAAGATGTCACAACTTACATTGCCAATTGTCCAGTATCGGTACAGGAGGTTTTGGAAAAATTGCGGACCACCATCCTTAAAGCGGCCCCTGAGGCTGAAGAAACGATTAGTTACAAGATGCCGGCCTATAAGTATTATGGAATGTTGGTGTACTTCGCTGCCTATCAAAATCATATCGGATTCTATGCTACCCCAACGGGCCATAAAGAATTTGAAAAAGAATTGGCTCCGTATAAACAAGGGAAAGGCTCGGTTCAATTTCCGCTAAACCAACCCTTGCCATTTGCATTAATAGCGAAAATTGTAAAATATAGGGCGCAGGAGAATTTAGCGAATTTTCAAAAAAAGGAAAAAGCCAAACAATAAATCTTTAGGTATTGGGCTGATCGCAACCAAAGCCCGAATCCTAAAAAAATAAGCCCTAAATCATAATTGCGATGGTTAACCCCAATGTGTAACCCATCTTCAATTTCAACAAAAACTTCCAATTTGCTACCTTAGTGTCTATATTTTTTGATTGAGATCATAATACATTTGGAACCCAACAAAACCAAAGCTCCATGCTCTTGTTTTGTTTAGTACCATTTTGTTTTTATTATGACTTTTTATAGACTAATTTTGGCATATGATGAAGAACTACTTAGTCCATTTTGTTTTGTGTACTTCCTTGATATTGGGCATAGCCTCTCCAATAGAACTGTCGGCCCAGGAAATAAAGATTTTTTCCGTTGAAGATTTTGATTTAAAAGGACCGGTTAAATTCTGTTTGGTTGCGACCGATTACGGTAAGGAGGAATATACCTTTAATGAAGAAGGACTTCTAACAAAGGCTGTTACCCGTTATAACGATACAGATTATGACATAACAATTTATAAATTGGATGGATCCGTACTATTGGAAAAACGAATAGAGAATTATAGGGACGGTGTATTTGTAAAGAACACCTCCATTGCCAATTTTTATGAATTGGACACTACAGAAGGCAAAAAGATTACCGAAAAAATAATATCGTACAATAAGGAGTTCTTGGATCAGTATGAATACAACTATGGTGAGGATGGCAAGCTCTCCACCATAAAACGTATCAATGATAGCGGTATTGACGAAACTGCACTAAAATATGAAGTATACAAAGGTGAGGTTACGGAAACATATTATTTAAACGATATCATATTCAAATCTATCAGGACCTCAAAAATAAAGGGGAAGGACAATACGGTCCACAAATTGATTCTGACCAAGGAATTTCTGGAAGGTCTACCTCAGAAGGCACTGGAACAAACTTATGACAGTAATAACAAACTGATATCGGAAAAAAAGTTCGTTTACAACGATGGTAAAAAAACATTTATCCCCACAGAGAGTATGACCTATACGTATAATGACAAGGGAATGCTAATTTCATTAAAAACAGCGAAAGGTAAATCTGTAAGTGCCCAAGAATTTATTTACCAATACGATAGCCATGAATCCGGCAACTGGATAAAACAGATCATTACCCCGGACAACACCTATAAAACCAGAAAGATTCAATATTACGAAAAGGAACCTATACAAGTCCAGGAAATCAAGTCGTAAATACTTCATTCCAAAAAATCAACTCCATTCCTCCTTTAGAAGGCCATAGCAACAGGTATTTCGTTTATATCCATCCAATAGGTAAACGTTTTTACGCAATATGCCTTCCAATTTCGCCCCCAATTTTTCAACTGCCTTACGGGAACGAATATTACGCTCGTCAATCCTAAATTCAACCTTTTCAAAATTCATTTCATTAAAAGCATAATCGAGCATTAGAAGTTTTGCCTGACCATTCAGACCAGTGCCTTGAAATTCCCTTCCTATCCATGTTGACCCAATCTCAAGAACCTTATTTTTTTGGTCGATATTCATAAATCGGGTACTTCCTGCAAACTTTTCACTCCTTTTATCATAGATAATGAAGGGCATGGCCGAAAAATTTCTTTCTTTCTCCAGCGCTTGTTCCACATACTTTTTTAGAGCTTCGTCAGTCCCAATATTAGACGGGGAATATTCAATAAGTTTTTCCTGACCAGCAATAGGAATCAAATAATGGTAGTTGCTTAACGAAAGTGGCGTCAGTTTCACCAAATCGTTTTCTAGGATAGGGGTAAAGCTTTTCATTCAATTAGGCCAATTAAGACATCCTTTTTTATTTCATGTCCGCCATCAAATTTAATCAATTCGGCTTTTCCGCTAAAAAGGGAATTCATTTTTTCCTTCTCTTTTTCTAGTCGGACCTCCGTTATAAATTCATCATTATTGCCCAACACCAATTTAACCTTGGCCTTTCCGGCAAGTAAAAATTTAAAATCTTCCGGAGTTAATTCTTCCGGAATACCACCTGCATACAAAATCAATTGATCAAGATTTATTTTGCTTTTCGCTGTCCAACGGGTAGCTATGGACACCCCTTGGGAAAACCCCAATACAATTAGCTGGCAATGGGCGGGTATATTTATAGTAGCAAACAGATTGTCCAAATAATTTAGAACGTTTGTCATTTCCAACATCGTATTTTCCTTGGTAAGCCAACTAGCACCTACATGCTTAAAATCCTTGTTTAAATAATATTTAGAGGGTGCTTGTGGGGCAATAATATAATTTTCTTCTTTGGGCAGTTCACTAAAATATTTAATGAAATATCTGCTCAAAAATCCTATACCGTGAAATACTATCCAAACATTCTTGGTGCTTGTGTTTAGCGCATTCATGGTGCTATAGGTGTTGGTGGAAGTATATGAAATTTGTTTTTCTTCTGGTTCCATAAATTTTGGGATAAGGGATAAAGTAATTCTATTGTTGAATTTCTAATGCTTAATTTTACAAAAAAATAGTTCATGAACGAATACAAAGAGAAAATTCTAAAAATTTGTAATGAGTCCAACAAGGCTACTTTAATGGAAACCTTGAATATAGAATATATTGATGTGGGAGAGAATTATTTAGTGGCAAAAATGCCTGTTACCCCAAAGGTCCACCAACCGGACGGAGTTTTGCACGGAGGGGCAACGGTGGCGTTGGCCGAAAGTGTAGGCAGTATGGCTTCCCATATTTTTTTGGATACCAAAGAATTTTTTGTTCGTGGTTTGGAAATATCCGCCAACCATGTGAAGAGCATCAGGGAGGGGGATGTTTACGCTAGGGCAGAAGTGGTACATAAAGGGCGTACCACACAGATTTGGGATATTAAAGTCACCGATAAAGATGGAAACTTAATTTCAATTTGCAAACTTACCACCATTGCCTTATCTAAAAAATAGTATGTCCCTAGGTTTTTTGGATCTTATTAAAGAACAGTTCCTTAAAGGTCTGCCTTTTGTTGCCTATAGAAAGCCCAACGAGCTTGAAGTAAAGGTGATTTTTCAAAATGACCAAGAATTACATTATGTTTCGGACTATACTGAAAGCGGCTTTGTGTTCGCTCCCTTCGATGGGGTAATGCCTGCAGTGCTAATAAAAAAGGATGAGGCTTTTGATGAAGCCTTGGAATTGGGATCCAAAGATACCGAAAACCCAATTTTCCCTGCATTGGATGAAGACTCCGATAAAGATTTTTACCTTGAAATAATAGAAAGGGCAATCAAAAACATTGATTCGGGAAATCTAAAAAAGGTAGTGCTATCCAGAAATATAGAAGTAGAGACCTCCAAGACTCCTTTTATTATGTTCCGCGATTTGCTCTACCAATATCCAAAGGCCTTTTGCTATATCTGGTTCCACCCAAAAATTGGGATGTGGTTGGGTGCCACACCCGAAATATTTTTGGAAACCGAAAACAATAAATTCAAGACCATGTCCTTGGCTGGTACCCAATTACACAAGGTTGGCAAAGCACCAATTTGGAAAGAAAAAGAACTTGAAGAGCAGGAGATGGTGACCCAATTTATCCATAACTCACTGGAAGACAAGGTTTCCTCCTTAGAAGTATCAGAGGCCATGTCCTTTAAAGCTGGAAATCTTTGGCATATTAAATCATCCGTTTCCGGAAATATGAACAATTCCAGACTCATAGATATTATAGATGTCCTACACCCAACACCGGCCGTTTGTGGACTGCCAAAAAATGCCGCCAAAGCGTTTATTTTGAAAAATGAGAACTATGAACGGCAATTCTATACCGGATTTTTAGGGGAGCTAAACTTTAAGGAGGATATCCGAAGGCATTCCAAAAGAAGAAATCAGGAAAATATGGCCTATAGGACCATAAAGAACAAGACCTCCTTGTTTGTAAATTTAAGATGTATGCAGATATTGGAAAATAGGGTCAAAGTTTATGTTGGGGGCGGTATAACCAGTAGGTCGGTCCCTGAAAAGGAATGGCAGGAGACGAAGGATAAAAGTAAGACCATGTTAAATATAATTTTAAAGTAAACCAAAAAGCAACATTGAATTGGTTTTAGAAATACCTGAGTTGTAATTTTGCAATAATGAAATATTCCAACATTCCCTCCGCACAGTCACTTGTTCATCATAGCAAAGCAAGGGGCATTAAAAATATAATTATTTCTCCGGGATCAAGAAATGCACCTTTGACCATAAGTTTTTCGGAGGACCCTTATTTTAATTGTTACAGTATTGTTGACGAGCGCTGCGCTGCATTTTTTGCCCTGGGCATATCACAGCAACTGAAGCAACCCACGGTAATTTTGTGCACCTCCGGTAGCGCAATGTTAAATTATTATCCCGCCATAGCGGAAGCCTTCTATAGCGATATACCCATCATCGTCATTTCAGCGGATAGACCACCCTATAAAGTGGATATTGGAGACGGGCAAACCATAAGGCAGGAAAATGTGTTTGAGAAACATATTGGTTTTTCCGCGAACCTTAAACAGGATGTTTGTCATGCAACCCAGAAAATTATAAAATATGACCCAGATCAATTAACGGAAGAAAATATTGATCTGAGCCAAATTCAGGTCCAAAAGTACAATGATAAATTACTTAACACGGCGCTAAATATAGCCTTCAGCGATAATACTCCCGTTCATATAAATATTCCGTTCGAAGAGCCCTTGTACGAAACAGTGGAGGAATCCACACTGTTGCCAGAAATTAATCTACTAAAGGACCAAGCGCAAAATGATCAATTAGAATGGCAGGAATATGTTCATCACTGGTATAATGCCTCCCGAAAAATGGTGTTGGTCGGGGTAAATCCGCCCAACGCGGTTGAACAGAAGTATTTGGAAATTTTGGCAAAAGACCCAACGGTCGTAGTAATGACGGAATGTACCTCCAACTTATTTCACCCCAACTTTTTCCCCAATATTGACAGTATCATAGCCCCGATTGAGAAATCGGCGCAAAGGGATGAACTGTTTAAAATGTTGCGACCTGAAATTGTCCTAACTTTTGGGGGACTCATTGTTTCTAAAAAAATAAAGGC
>TARA_R100001369_G_scaffold84860_2_pt1 | contig 10719 bp, 11 predicted proteins | sample TARA_R100001369 | Tara Oceans TARA_R100001369 (sample SAMEA2621528) | marine metagenome | biome: marine biome (ENVO:00000447); feature: surface water layer (ENVO:00002042); material: "saline water (ENVO:00002010), including plankton (ENVO:xxxxxxxx)" | depth 5 m | reverse complement strand
TCCAAATTCAGCAGATAATGTTGTCGTTGCAGAAACTGGATTAATGACGTTTTCGCTTGATGTGTTTGATCCAATAAAGGCGATTTCACTAATACCAGTAAAACTAGGTTCTCCATGGTTGTTTAATGCTACAATACGAATGTGAGTAGCGTTTACAACATCAAATGAGAATGTTTCTGGCAAAGCTGGTGCCGGCATTGATTCAGCCAATTCTGTCGGTGATCCAGTTATAGGTGTGAAGTTTACTCCGTCTTGAGAAGCAGAAATAATAACATCTTTCACCCCAAAGTTATTAGAACCAGGACCAATAGCATTCCAAAAGGCAAATCCTACTACATCAAAATTTCCACCAAGATCAAAATCAATAGTATTTGAACCATTGAAATATAAAATTGCGTTTGTTGGTGTATTATTTTCGTGAGTAGCAGTAATACTTGGGAATTCACTCAATCCCTCTCCATTTACAATATTTATAGGAGGTGTATTTAAAGTATTAGAAATGGACATGGTAACGCCTATTGGATTAATAATATCCTGTCCCTGCAAAGCACTGACCGAAAACAATAAGGCCATTAGGTTTAAAAGTATAAGTCTTTTCATAATAAGTATATTATTAGATTCATTAAAGCAGTATTGCTCGATATAAAAATACTTGAGCAATAAAGTTTAAGGATACTATACTTATCTAGAGGTCAATTGTTTTATCTAGTGGTAATTAGAAAGTATGAATGGTTGATTTAACGGTAATTTATCCTCTATTTGAAAAGGAAAAGGAACAAAAAATTCTTGTTATTTACACAAAAGCGTTTTTTTTAAATAAAAGGGCACACTGATTTTTTATAACTATTCTAACTCTATTTGTTTATTCTAGAAGAGGGGAATATCATTTATAGAGGAAGGTTTAGAGATATTTTTAATATTTTGAATTTAGTAATGGCTTGTCTTATACTGTTGGTATTATTTTAGGCCTTGCAGAAGGTTCCTTATTTCCATGTCATTTGGCACCTGTTTGTTTTAGGTGGTGCTGTTTGCCACTTTTTTATGATATTTCTTTATGTGATATAGTCTATTTGTAAAAGATTATAAACTGTACAGCAATACCTATAAGAATAATTACTGCAATTTCTATTTTGGATACTGTAGCTGAGGAATTTAAAGATTTTTGAGCAAACTGGGTCATAATTTGCCCTTCTGAAATCTGAATCTTAGCTAGATTATCTAAATCATTCTGAATGCGATTGAGTTTCGCTTCAATTTTAGACTTAACCTGTGCACTGTTTAGTAGTGTCTGTGATTCTTCTAATGCAGTTAATTTTTTAAAATCATCTTGAAAATTACTAAAAGCTAATTTTTCTTCTTTAGTTAATTTAGTTGATTTGAATTCTATAATTAAATCGTTTATTTTGTCATAACTAACCTTTTTGGTTGAATATTCAGAATTATTTAGAAGTAATTTTTCCTGCTCGTGAAAAATATTATTTAGTTCATAAACATAGCCTTTTGCAACTAATCTATCTTCATAAACAGAAGTTAACGAATTTTCTATAGTATTAAAACGCTTTTTATCGAGTCGATTTGTTGCTAAAACGAGTAGAAAAACAATGGCAAATGAAAACCCGATTTTAACACGATTACTTATAGAAATTTTATTGCCCATATTATGTAAGTTTACCTACCAAAAATAATGTAAATACTACTTTTATTATAATATTTAACACATCTTTATATAAATTAATAGTCTCTTTTTTAGAGGCTATTAATTTATTTTATAAAGTCATTATAATCTATTCTTTTATAAAAACCATACAATGTTGCCAAGGTAAGTTACTTATGTTTTTTTTAAGTTTAAAGCCTACTGCTTTCATTTCTTTTACGGCTTGTTCCTCTGTCATTTTATGTATTTTTTTAATAGGAATAGTAGCATCTTCTCCTCGATACTCTACTAAATAAATTTCTCCATCTTTTCTAAGTGCATTTTTCATAGACATCATCATTTCATAAGGATAATTAAATTCATGATACACATCTACCATTAGTATTTTATCTACAGAATTTTTAGGAAGATTAACCGTCTTTTCACCGCCTAAAACAGTCACAATATTAGCGCTTTGCTTATAGTTTGGATGTGTTAGTAAGGCAACTAACATTTCTTCTTGTATATCTACAGCAAAGACAAAACCATCTTTGGCAACTGGTGCCATTTTAAATACGTGGTAACCAGAGCCAGCACCAATATCTGCAATAGAATCACCAAGCTTAATATCCATATTTTTAATAAGCTTTGAAGTGTTTTCTTCTTCCTCGCGTTCAGGACGTTCTAACCAATTAATACCTTGAAAGCCCATAACATAAGCTATTTCTCGTCCCATATACCATTTACCAATGCCATTTGGGTCACCTTTTTTGTACGTATAGTGATTTTTTTGCTTACTCTCTTGTGCAACAGCTTGGTGCATTAGAAGTGGTGCCAATAATAGTAATAAGATATACTTTTTCATGAAAATAATAGAATTAAAATTTAAAGATAAGTACTACATTTTATAAGACTATTAAGATTTGGTTAAAAGAAGAAAGCGTATCGTCTTAATAGTTTACTTAAGATTACATTACAACTTAGATTTATTTCAAATTAAATAGTTTTTGAAACCTTTTAGGTAATTCATCTTTTATATAGAGCTCTTCATTTGTAAATGGATGTATAAATTTTAAAGAATAGGCATGCAAATACAAGCCTTTTCCATTTAAAATTAGAGGTTCAATACCATAGTCTTTATCCCCCAATATGGGATTTCCTATGCTCGATAGATGTTTTCGTAACTGGTGTCGTCTACCGGTTAGTGGTTCTAATTTTACTAAGTTAAGTTTACCAAATCGTTTTGAAGTAACCGATTGGCAAAGCTTATAATTCGATTGTGCTATTTTACTGTCAATATCTGAAGTAATTTCCCCTTCATTGTTTATGTCTCCAATAGTAACCGCATGGTAGGCTTTCTTAATTGCCTTGTTTTCAAATAGTTTATTTAGAGCACGAATACTACTACTCGTTTTTCCGACTAATAAAACACCTGTTGTAGCAAAATCTAATCGGTGAACAGGTTGTGGTTTTGTTCCATCAAATAGTTGACTTCGTTTTAGATTTTGAGTTAATGCATTGGCAACGGTTTTAAAACTATTGCCGCTAACTAAAATACCGGCAGGTTTATGAATCACAGCTAAGTAATCGTCTTCAAATAATGCCTTAAGTTGAAATACTAGTTTCTTCTTTGTACTCTGGTCTTCTGGAACAGATAGCGTAATGCATTCTCCACCATTTATAAAAGTAGCCGAAGTAGCAATACTACCATTAACCATAATATACTGTTTCTTAAGTGCTTTTTTTAATGCAGATTTTGTAACAGCTGAACTGAAAACACCAACACCATAGTCTTGGAGTCGAATAGGAGTTACAAGCTTTTTGGGAACATTATGTGATTCGGTTGGTTTGATTATGTTTTTTTAAGGTTTAAAAATCATTTTTTTCTTGGTTTACTAAACAATTTAACAAATATAAACCGAATAGTAAATCTACAAGGGTTTTCTTAATTAGTCTATAAGTAACAATTACGTGCTTTGTTTAGTAATAGTATTTTGTTTTTCCCATTTCTTTATGATTAGAAACCACAAAACAACAGAAATACCAAAAATTATTAGTTTTTCGGTTCCGTTAATTCCATTTTTTATTAATGCATTGAACATCATAATTTGAATAACTAGATGGAAACAAGCACAAGCTATTATGGACTTTGTTGATTCTGCTACTTGTCCAATTCCCCAACTTCCAAAAACCATCATTCCAAAAAAGAAAAGATTATCACCAACAGTTGCTTTCGTTAAGAAAGTTAAATGCCACAAGTACCATAGAAAACCTATTATTAGATATTTTTGCCAGGATTTTATGGCTTTTAATTCCTCTTGTAAGTAACCTCTCCAGCCGTATTCCTCCATTATACAGTAGATCAAAGTTCCGATTACAGCTATGAAACCATAAAGATGTGCGTCTAGTTCAAAGTCATTTTTCACACCAATTATTGTTAAAATCACAATTGGGATAGTTAGCATTATTAGACTTTTTGATTTTGATGTTCCAAAAAGCGTAATCTCTGTTTTTTTCTTTTTCTTCAATAATGAAATTGCTATTAATGCACCTATAATGACTCCGCTGCCTTCGAGAAGAACAGAAGTTAGTATAAAAATCCAAGTTGGTAATCTTTCTAATTCGGATTTGAGTTCAAAAATATCAAACCTAAAAATATTGGAAATTGTTATTGCAATTATCAGAAAAACTAGTATTCTTTTTAAATTAATATCTCCAATCATTTTTTAAGTATTAGATTAAGATGTAAAAATTTAAAAATAATTAGTTAACAAAGATTTTTATTCACTCAATTGTAATTTATCAGTGCTGAGTTGTCTTTATAGTTTCACAAATGTGCTTATTGATGTTTTTTTGCTGTTAAAAATCCGATTTACTTTCCGATAGTTAGGGAATATAATTAATTCAGTTAAATTTTTGTTTGAGAAAATCCGCAGTAGTATATATACCGTATTGTGCCTAGTTTGTAATCAATTAATTTATAGTCTTCTCAAAAATAAATTTTCCTAGTTCTGATTTAAGGTCAATTTTGTTTGAGTCAAACTTTAATACTTCAAATTTCAAATCAGACTCTCCTATTAATTTAACCTTTATCAATTTCGTTGTCGGATTGTATTCCCATGTGCCTTTTGCTGAATCCGTATCAATAATTTCTGTTTTGAAAGTTCCATCTTCTTGTAATTCAATTGTCCATTTATTCACAATTGTATTTTCTAAATACTCAAGCCCTAATGCTGGAATTTCCATTTTATCTAAAACATCTGTACATGTCCATTTGCCAATTAGTTCGTTTTTATTCTGTTCCTTACAATTCAAGAAAATACTAGTAAAAATGATAAGTATTAAGATGTTTTTTTTCATTTTTGATAAAATTAAGTACAACTCATTATATAGCAACTCCTATTATTCATATCCCTAAAATATAACAGATTAAAGCATTTTTTTGTTACCGTTCCGTTCTCTTATAAACAGAATTTTTTGATAGCAATATAAAGGGCTTTATTTAGGTGCTTTTTTACTAATTATTCTATTTGTAGGACACGATTAGTCTTTTATTATATCGCGATATTCTTCAAAAAAAGCTTCAAATAAAGTCATCTTTGTATTAAAGAATTCCATAACATCTCTCCATGTATTTTTGTTATGTATTGACACCTTTTGTTCTAATGATAAATAGATGCGTGAGATTTCTTTGCCGTTTTCTAAATAGTATTCTTCTTCGTAAATGGCATCTGTTAAGTAGTCTTTTTGTAGAATATTTTTTAATGTGACTAATTTTTCCCAGCAGTTAATTCTGTTTTCGAGATGATCCTCTAAGTCTAACGCAATTAAAGCAGAATTTGTATCGAAATGAAATTTAAGAGCAACGCCTTTAATTTTAGTATCGTATAAGACCCATTTTGTTGGGAATGATTTTCCGAAACTGGTCCAGAAGTCTTGTCTTAGTATGCGGCTTTCTTCTTTTGAGAACATTTAATAGCTGTTGTGTATTTGATTGAAGAATTTTTTATTAAGATTAGTTTGTCTTAAAGAGACCATTAAGACTTTTGTTCTTGTGCAATCATTTTCTTTAATTCTTCAGAGGCCCTAATAATTCCTTTTAATTTACTTACCATCAGATAACTGTGAGTTCTTGTGTAATTTACAAATTGTCTAAACTCAATATAGTTTTGCGATCTAGAGTTAAATACCCACTGATGCTGTTTTAAAGCATTCTCTGGGTTCTTTAGATACATATAATTAAAATCAAACCAGCCTTTATAACATTTATCTTGAAACTTGGTGACGTTTTCGCTATAATTTAAATTATAAAACGATTCTCTATCACATAATTGGTAGTAGCGCTGAATTTCTGTAACTAGACTATCTGAACCTATGGAGTACAAACTCCCAGTATTTTTTAATTCTTCAAAGACAGACGTATTTAAATTAAAGGTGTTAACGAAGAATATTGGCATTATATGAGAAACAATCATATAGTCTAGGTCATTTAATTCTATACCACGATCTAAAATCTTAACTAAGCTGTCCGTGAATTTAAGTCTACTTTTAAAACTTATGTTGGTAGAGTCTAATAGGTAGGCACGATCTATATTTAAATCTAATTCTTTAGATAGTTTTGTTAATAGTAAGGTGTTTCTATTTTTATTAAGTCTTTGAGAATTCCAATTACTTATGGCTAGAGCTATAAGAATCCCAATAACTACTAGAATAATCTCACCAATTGCATATTTAAAGTATTTACTGGTTTTGTTTTGACTCATAAGGTCTAAGCGGATTTTGCGAAAGAATTTAAACATGAATTTAATTTAGGCTTAAATTTAGTGATAATTTTCTTGTTTTGTCGGTTAGATAGTTCCGATACTTTTGTCGGAATGCACTGCGAGAAGCTTAACAGAGCTAGCAAGAACTACTTTGTATGAAGCATTATAGGTTCTCGATACAAATTTATCAGATTATCATCTGCTAAATTCACTCGAACTGACGAACCTAAATTAACTTATTGAGTATATTAAATAAAATAAGCAATTAAAATACCCAAACAAATCGCAACCAACTTCGATAAATTGAATTTATGACCTTCGCCAGTTTCAAACAGAATGGTTGTAGAAATATGGAAAAATATACCAATAACAATAGCATTAATAATATCTACATAATCTGCGACAAAGACGGTATTGTTCGAAATAAACGTACCTAAAGGTGTCATTAAACCAAACACGATTAAGAAGCTTACAATCTGAAGTTTAGTAAATTTAGATTGTAATAAAAATGCTGTAACTAAAGCCGCAATTGGTATTTTATGAATTAACACTCCATATACCATATCATTGTGTTGGTGAATCGGAAACCCTTCTAAAAAACTATGAATACATAAACTAACAAAAAGTAGCCATGGGAATTTAGTATCCTCTTTATGAATATGTAAATGACCATGCTCAGCACCTTTAGAGAAAAACTCTAAAATAATCTGTAGCAGAATACCACACATTATATACAAACCTGTTTGCTTGGCTTCTAAATGATGATACACTTCTGGCAGCAAATCAAACAACGTTAATGCCAATAAAAATGCACCACTAAAAGACAAAAGTAACTTTGTACCAATAGACTTTTGCTTTTTAGTTATAAAAGCAATGATGACGCCAATGATTATGGCATATACAGGAAGTAAGTACTTATTCATGCTTGTAATTTACTTAAAAATCATAATCAAACGTTCTGATGTTTTAGAATAGTATTTGCGTAATTTGTAATCGCCAAAAACATCTAACAAATACACACCAGCTTTTTCGAACAGGGTTTCAAAGTCCTCTAAGGTAAAGGCTCTAACGCGTTCTTGAAATTCATAATCTTCTCCATCGACTTCAAAATGTATATCTTTTACGATATAGCCATCCTTTAATCTTCGTTTCTGATTAAAGTCAATACCTTCGACCGTTTTTACATTTTCTTCCACTAAATTTTCAAGAATATAATTCACATTCATAAAGTCAATAACTCCAAAACCATTTTCATTCAGTTCCTCTTTAATGGACTTTATAGTTTCAAGATTACAATTTTCATCTTCAAAATAACCAAAACTAGTAAAAAGATTGAAAACGGCATCAAATGTATCAGGATAGGGTTTACTCATATCGTGTACATTAAACTTAAGCGTTTCGTTTTCAAATTGCTTGGCGTGTGCAATGCTTTGTTCAGACAAGTCCACACCTGTGAGATTGTAGCCTAGTTTATTAAGATAAACAGAATGTCTGCCTTTACCACAGGCTAAATCTAATATTTTACCACCTTCTGGAATATTTAGGTAGTTGGTAAGATTATCCATAAACACCTGGCCTTCCGAATAATCTCTGTCTTTATATAAAATATGGTAGTAAGGCGTGTCAAACCACGAAGCGTACCATTGTTTTTTTGATTTAGTCATATTGTTAAATGTCCTGCAAAAATAGTGTAAATTTGCAATCTAATTGCTCGCTTAACGAGATTTGAATATAATGATACACATCTAAAACGGATGCTGTTTTCAATTAATTCCTAATGAGCTTGCTCTAAGGTATTTTATTTAGCACATGGATAATAATTTTAAAATGGTTGCCAAAACTTTATTTGGCTTCGAAGATATTTTAGCAAAAGAATTAACTCAGCTAGGCGCTATAGAAGTAGAGACTGGTGTCCGAAATGTTAGCTTTGTTGGTGATAAAGGATTTATGTACAAAGCTAACCTAGGCTTGCGTACTGCTATTAAAATCTTAAAACCTATTAAAACGTTTAAAGTTAATAGAGAAGATGATCTTTATAAGAACGTTAAAAACATGAAGTGGGAGAACTATTTGAAAGCAACAGGTTCTCTTGCTGTTGATGCTACGGTTCATAATAGTGTGTTTACGCATTCACAATACACAGCTTTAAAGACCAAGGATGCAATAGTAGATCGTTTTAGAGAGAATGATGGTGTACGACCAGATGTAGATTTACGTTTTCCTGATGTAAAAATAAACGTGCATATAGATAGAGAGCGTTGTACTATTTCTTTAGATACGTCTGGAGAATCGTTACACAGACGTGGTTATAAAACAGCAACGAACATTGCACCAATTAACGAGGTCCTTGCTGCTGGTTTAATTATGATGAGTGGTTGGGATGGACAAACCGATTTTATGGACCCAATGTGTGGTAGTGGAACCATGTTGGCTGAAGCTGCTATGATTGCATGTAATATTCCGCCAAACCTAATGCGAAAGGAATTTGCTTTTGAACGTTGGAGCGATTGGGATGTAGAATTGTTTGAAAAGATTGAAGAATCACTTTTGAAAAAAACACGAGATTTTCATCATAAAATTATAGGTTACGATAAATCACCTTCTGCTATAGCTAAAGCGACAGAGAATATTAAGAATGCGCATTTAGATGAGTTTGTTCATATTCAGCATGAGGATTTCTTTAAAACGCAAAAATCTGGAAGCGATAAGCTACACATGGTTTTTAATCCTCCTTATGGAGAGCGTTTAGAGAATTTGAATGTCGAAGAATTTTATGGCGATATTGGTACAACGCTTAAGCATGGTTATCCTAACACCAATGCTTGGTTAATTACCTCTAATCTCGAAGCGTTGAAGTTTGTAGGTTTACGCCCTTCTCGTAAGATAAAAGTCTTTAATGCGAAGCTTGAAGCGCGTTTAGTGAAGTACGAAATGTACGAAGGCAGTAAGAAGGCTAAGAAAAATCTTTAGACTTTAGTGTTAATCTGCTGTTTTGTCTTCAGTTCTAATTTTCAGAGTACAATTTTGCGCCTTTACGATTTAGCGATATAAAATTCTTAGAAACTGATTAATTACACCTTTAGCGTTCTAAGTGCTCTAACTGCAAATTATAATCGTATTGTAAATCTTCATGCAACACACTAATCTTTTTCTTAATAGAAAATATCTGTCTTTCATAGAGATTGCTCAAAGTAGTATTTCTATGAATTGAAGGTTTTAATTCATTTAAGCGTTCGCAAAAATAGAGTAGGAGCTCAACTTCTGTTGTTTTCTTTAAAGAGTAACGACTATAGACTCTAATTTGTCTTAGAATCTTTCTAATCGTCTTTTTCATGTAGAAGTAGCTATCTGAGTTTATACCTTCAAAAAGTTCGTCTAAAGACGTTTTTACACTAACAATGTAACCATCTTCATCGTGAGACTCAAAAAGTAAATAGGTGAGTAGTGCTTTATTTTCTTTTTTGAATTTTCCCAAACGCAAGCACAATTCTAAAAGCTCAGCCTGAGATAAATGCTTTAGTTCCTTTTTAATAGTGACGATAGATTCTATTTTCATCGGGTTAGAAATTATAAATTGTGGAATGCTTAAATTATACTTTTGAGCGGTATTTAATTCTTTTTAAATGCCTAGAATGGGCTTCATGCTACAAATTTAAGGCTTTTAAAACAGATTGCTTATAGGTTTGTCCAATAGGTATTACATGTGCATCTACAGTGATTTGATTGCCAGAAAGATGATTCATTCTGTTGAGATTAATACTGAATGATTTATGTGTTCTCAGAAAATTATTTGGTAAGTTTTCTATTAGTTTTGAAAACGTACTATGTGTTATAATTGTTTTGTCTTCAGTATGTAATTTTACATAATCGCCAAATGCTTCAACATATTGAATGTCTTTATAGAATACTTTGTGTAAGGCTTTATTTTCCTTTAAAACAATAAAATCATCGTCATTTTGAAGGCTAGTCTCATTACTAAGTGCTTTATTTATAGCTATTAAGAAGCGTTCATAAGCTATTGGTTTTAGCAAGTAATCAACAGCATTAACTTCAAAACCATCAACGGCATATTGCGGATAAGCTGTAGTGAAAATAACCTGAGGTGGATTTTTTAGATTTTTATAAAAATCTAATCCAGATTGCTGAGGCATATTAATATCTAAAAACAGTAAATCTATTTGCCCATGTAATTGTAAATATTTAAAGGCTTCAGGGGCATTATTGCACGTGGCTTTTAAATCTAAAACCTTAGTCTCTGCGACAAAATGTTGTAGCACGCGTTGCGATGATAATTCATCGTCTACTATTAAGCATGTTATTGAC
>TARA_R100001369_G_scaffold91316_2_pt1 | contig 10728 bp, 14 predicted proteins | sample TARA_R100001369 | Tara Oceans TARA_R100001369 (sample SAMEA2621528) | marine metagenome | biome: marine biome (ENVO:00000447); feature: surface water layer (ENVO:00002042); material: "saline water (ENVO:00002010), including plankton (ENVO:xxxxxxxx)" | depth 5 m | reverse complement strand
GTAAACGAGGTAATACCACTTTCACTATGCTCAAAATTACTATTGTATATGGTTTCGTTAGTATCTGTAACTATAGTAATATTACTAATAGTCTCCTTTGGTGCATAAAAAGGGATTCTTATTTGTCCTGTTTTTGGAAGGTGTTGCTCTAATGCAGGAATAAATAAAGGTGCCATTTGTGTATCTGTAAAATCAAAAGGCACACTGCTTTTTATAATGTAAAATTCTGGTGAAGTAATTTGACTAGTAGCTATTAAGCCTTGTATTGGCTTTTCATAAGCTATAAAATGTATTTTCTTTTTAAGCTCATTATGTTCTACAAAACCATTATTAGAAGATGCAGGTAATGTAATATTAAAATAGTCTTCATAAAAATGCGCAAAATTAAATGTGCCTAAACCATTATTATCTTTGCTAATAGATCTAGATGTAAATAAGCTATCATTTACAAAAATATCTAGTTGAATATAATACTCATTTCCAGAAGTACTTTTTAAAACCACTAAAGTTTCATTGGCATCTGCAATTACTCTGTTATTGTCTGGACTCTGTATAATTTCTATCATGATGCTATAGTGGTGTTTCTTTGAGATTGTTCTCTGTCTCTTCTTAGTTGTTCTAAACGTTCATCATCTTCATAACCAATAATTAAATTAGGTTGCACTGGATTTTCAATTAGATTGGCTAACCTGTTTAGTGTACTTCCTAAGTCTGTATTGCTATTTATAGGATCTTGTGCCGTGTTAGGTAGGCCACCTATATTACCTACTGTACCACCTGTAAAGTGACCTTTATAATGTTGTTGCCTGTTTTGCTCTAGCCAACCAATTGTATTTGCAAATTTTGGATCTTGTGTCATTATTCTAGGAATAACATACTCATCTTCGTGAACGTAGTTTGTTATTTTTCCATCTGCATCATAGCCAATGGCATCATTACCTGTAGGACCACCTTCAAAAAGACCTCTTTTCTTAGGCGCTTTTGCTTTTGCAACAGGTGTATTTTTAATTTGTTGCACTTGTTTTAAACCAGAAATTACTGCTAAACCTGCAGCTGCTGCTCCCAAAGCTGGACCAACAACAGGAATACCTGCTAAGGCACCATAGGCACTTTGTGCAGATTGGTAAGTTGTAATAAGTGTTTCTGAAATTTTAATAGCCTTATATGCAGCACTACCTTCATTAAAAGCCATTGCAGCGTTAGACAATGCACCGGTAATAGTATTAAGCTTTTGCTCTTCGGTTAACTTTGTCCAATCTACTTGGTTTTTACGGATTTCTTTTTCTTCATCATCAAATTCCTTAGTAATGTTAGAACCTGCAATTCTATATTTTTCTGTTATAGCGGCTTTAAGTTCTTCTGAACCTTCAACAGCTTCAACTTTAGCTAACTCTGCTTCTTTAGCCATTTCAAGTTCCCTTAAGGCTAATTCTTGTGCGCGTTGTAGTCTTAATTCTTCTTTTAACTGCGTGTCTTCTACATTAGCAAGTTCACGCTCAAACTCCATTTCTTCCTTAGCAATGCGGTTTTCTTCTTCTAAGGCATTGGTGCGTTCCTGGTAGTCTTTTTGTAATGCTAGTTTGGCATCTGCTTTTTCTTGATCTCGTTGTTGCTCTAGTTCTGCGCGTATATCATCAAATTCTTTATACTTCTCTAACTCTGCAGCATACTTTTGATCTATTAAGGTTAATTCTTTTTGCAAGCCTTCTTTTTGGCTCACCAAACGCGCTTCTTGTTGGCGTTTTATAAATTCATCAAACTCTAAGTAGGCTGTTTTTCTTGCCTCAAAAGCTGAATCATCTATTTCTTTAGTGGTAGAATCATCTTCGTTTTCTGTATTGTTACCAGAACCTGCATTGTTTGCTAAAGCATTTAAAGCGTCTTGCTCTGCTTTTTGTTGTGCAAGTGCACCTTCTTTTGCACGGTTAAAGTTTTCATCTACGCGCCTTCCTGCCTCTTCTGAGATTTCTGCAATAAGGTTAATTGAATTACTAGCAACATCGCCAACGTCTGTAATTTCTTTTTTAAATGCAGTGGTAAATTTATTTGCAGATTCTGCTGCTTTTGAAAACTCAAAATTCTTCAAGTTTTCAAATACATCACCTAACAGGCCAAAGGTTTTTATAACCTCTAACCCTTCTTTTTTAATAGCCGTAAATGTTGCAGAAGTTACTGCAGGAATTGCTGTTATAGATGCTATTAATTGCGCTAGTGTTTTTGTGCTAAACTGCAATAAGCTGTTAAACGTATCTGTAATAAAGGTTACACCTTTAAAAAACTCTGTTTTTACCTTGGTCCAGAAGACAGAAACATTGTTGCTTAATGCGACATAACCATCTCCTTTAAGCGCTTCATCTTGTGCTTTAGCTAACTCTAAGTTTGCATCTCTTACACGTTTTAAGTTTTCTTCTAAAGGTGTTAATGCTCTATTTTGGTCCTTATACGCATTAGTTACAGCTTCAAAAATCTTTAACGCGCCACCTGCATCTTCACCTGCACCTTTAAATAAGTCTGCAGTTAGTTGTGCTTGCTGTTGTATAGAGATATTTTGTTTTTGAGACTCTTCTGCAACTTGCTGCAAGGCATCTTTTACAGATAGTGTACCTGTTTCTATACCTTTTAAAAGTGAATCTGTAAAACTTGTACCAAAAGCATTTTCTAAAGCTTCTCTTGCAGCAGGTGTTTGTTCCTGTACTGCAATAGAAAATTCTTTTATAGCATCTGGTAATTTGTCTTGATAAATACTTAGATCATAACCAGAATTAATAATGTTCTTAAATTCTGTAACGCTAAAACCTGCTTGATTAAAAAACGTAGCGTATTCTGTTAAGCTATCAAAATACTCTTCATTACGTTGGCCACCTTCTAAAAGGCCTTGATCTATAATCTCTAACGCTGTTTGATAATCTACTTTAAATTCATTAACCAACACTTTAGCTGTTGTAAGTGTTTCTTTAAAGTCTTTGCCGTAGGTTTCTTGAATTGTTGCAGCCAATAAGCGTGTTTGGTCTGCTTGCTCTCCTTGTAGTTTGGTAAGTTGGTCTGTAAGTAAAACCTGCTCCTTTATGCTCTCATTATAATCTACAAAAACTTTAATTGCACCGGCCACCAAAGCAATTAAAGAGGCTATAGCACCAACAGGCGTAAGTGCAAAGCCTAAAAGTGCTTTACCTGCACCTTTAATGTTGTTACCTAGTGTATTAAAACCAGTAGAAATTTGGTCTATATCTCCATTAATTGCACCATTAAAGATGTTAGTTAATGCACCACGAGCTTCATCTGCAGAAATTTTTGTTTCCCGGATTTCATCATTCATTTCACGGTACTTACCTTTTGTGGCGTCTAATTGTTGTTGTAACTCATTAAACTTTTCACTACCAAAGGTTTCTTTTCTTAGTTGGGCTTTAAGCTTTCCTATTTCTTTTCCTACACCTTGAAGGCTGTTCTCTACTTCTTTACCATTAATGCTAATAGTAATGTTTCTTACAGTTGTCTTAGCCATTACCTAAACTTAAAATTAGCAACAATTTCTTCTGCTCGTATTTCACTTATTTCTGTGGCCAACGTCTCTATACTTCCTTTTTCTATGGCATCATTAATAAATCCTGTTGCCTTAAGTCTTTGGAATACACCATTGGATTTTGTGCCTATATAACCGTAATGGTTCATATAGCCATAAATAGGAGATTTTATAGCAATACCTCTTAATTGACCTTTGCGCATACGTTTTGAAGCGCCTATTGTCTTAAGGGTTCCTGTATCTTCTTTAAATCTGGAAACTGCTCTGCGTAAGTCTGTGCGGAGCGTTCTGGCTGCCTTGGTTCCTGCAGCACTTTCTTTTTTGGTGCGTTGTCTTTCTGCGTTTTGATCTACAGCCATTGCCTAAATTTTTAAGCAATTTAAGGGCTAATAATGGGGTGAAAAATTACAGATTTATTGAAGCTGTAAGACATAAAAAAAACCACTTATTAAAAGTGGTTTTTTTATTATAATGCTACTATTTGATAGTCTAAGTTTCTGCTTTCATCAAATTCAACTATAATTTTATAGATAGCGTCCCAAAGTTCTTCATTATGATGGCCATTTATTGGGCTTCCATCTTCTGTAAAGATAATTAACATAAAAGAATCATCTTCGTACGGCTCAAAGCATAGATTTAAACCTTGATTTTGATTGTCTAGAACAAAAAAAGCTCTTTCATAGAGCTCTTCTTTAGTAAAGGTGTATTTCATTATTTTTTTATTTTAAGATCCTACTATCATTTACACGTGCCATAATAGAATAAACCTCAGATTTCTTCTTTGCAGAAGCATCTTGCCAAACCAAGCTTTTAAGCGGATTGGAGACGTGGTTCGTTTTCATAGACAAATGAGCAACTTTCATAATAAAAAAATAAAATATTAATAATGTACTGACAAATATACAATAGTGGTGCCAATGTAATTATATTGGTCTAATGTATTTATTTATAGTTAAATAGGATTTGATAGTTTTAAATAATTAAAAAACCGCCTTGGGACTTAGAGGCGGTTGTTAGTTTTAGCAATCTTTTGTAAATGGCTCTATGGCTATTTCTGATGATGCTAAAAACTCCAGCATTTGGTTCCACGAGTAATAGAGCTTAATGCGCTCATTTTGGTTGTTAGCCATATCACTCTTTAAATAGCCGGTAAAAAGATTATTTAAATCTTCTACCAACTCATTAGGACTAATTGCAGAGAATAACTCTCTACTTGCTTGTGCCAAACCCTCATTGGTTTGATTCTTTGTGTTATCATTTTCTTTTGACATATCGAAAATTATTAACGTCGGAATACCACCTTAGGTGTGTCAAAACAGTCAGGGACTGGATTGCCTCTCTTTCAATGTGGCCACCATAGCGATATTCCTGTTCGTAAAATCTGGGTTTTAACCCCTAACTTGTTTTGACATTTCAAATTTACAAAAAAAAGCCAATGAAAATGTTAAAAAAGAATAGTGCTAAGATATTTTAAAAGAAAGGGTTACACAATCATAGGTTTGTATTACAAAGTTTTGTGTTTAGCGGTTTCAATCCTACTTAAAAGCTTGTTTTTATAGCGTTCTGCTAATGAGTTTATTAAACTTTTATATTCTAGCAGCTTAATTAAGTTTTCCCAATCTTTTTCTTTTTCAAGTCTTTTACCAAAACTAATGAGCGTGTTTTTATTGAAACTATAACGTGAAAAGTAATCTATGTTTTTGTTATTATTTGCAAATTCTATAATAACGTAATGATTGTCTAACGCTTTAAAAAACGCAGATTTATTAATTTCTTCACTACTTAAAACAGATTTATTGAAAGTGTATAATTCTGCAATGTAATTTAGGTTTTCAATATAATCTTTATTGTAAGCTACTGGTGTTGTTATGTTACCTATCCAAGTATCATAATACTTATCAAACCAAATTTCACCCCAACAAATGCATTTACCATTATGAAATTCTATAAGGCTATCTGAAAGCATTTTATTGCCTTTAGGTACATAGCCTAATTTGCTGTTTGTATCGTCATATATTGCAACTGCGTACCTATCGTTATCATTGTTTTCTTCTGCTTCAATATACCCTAAAAAAGATTTTGAAGTGGTTTGTATAGTAATGTCTTGGTAATAAGTCCCTTTAATATTAAATGTTCTCATTTTTTGAGACTTATAAAACCTAGGTTCATTATCAAAAGTATCTTTAATATCTTTTTCTGTAAGTAAGCGTTTTTCTAGTTTAGTTAAATTTCCTTCTTGCTCATTGTTTTGAGCTTTTAACCTTTCATTGTGTCTCTTAATTTCCTTTTTTGGATTTTTCCAAAGTAAAATGAACATTAAAATTCCTATTCCTAGGATTAAAACTATATAAGTAAGCATTTGTAAAGTGTTGGTTAGTAGCCAACAATATACTAAGAAATATTAAAGCGTGCTTTTACTTCATTATTATAACATAGGTCTCCAGGTGCAGGAAGTTCTATTATAAAAGAATACCCATATCTGTTTTGAAACAACGGCACACGTGGATCTACATCATAACGTACACTTGCTTCATTAAAACCGCGTAGCCATTTAAGTGGGCTATCGTGTCTTAAGCCTTTTGCATCATCTTTTATACGGCTTATTAGGTCCAGAACAATACACTCACTAGTATCAAATATTTCATTTTGCTTGTTATAATCATCTGGCTGTGCAGGTGCTAAAACTAATGCGCTAATGGTTCTTGATAATGTAGGAGCATCTGCAGGTGTGTCTTTATTTATATCTCCTGCGTGGCTTTCAATAAGTAACACAAAATCATTTGGTAAAGACCTTATGGCACTTGTAATTTCATTCCAGTTAAACCTGTAAAAGCCTTTAATAAGCGTGTGCTCATTAGCAAGGTTTTCAAAATAGCTTAAAATTTGGTTGTGTGTTGTTATTCTAGGCATAGCGCTTATTTTTTAGTTAAATCTTGGTCCCATTGTTCTAGGAAGGTGTGTAGCAATGTTTGTTTTGTGGTTTGGTGATCTCCAAATTTACCGCCTGCCATTTCTAATATAACTTTACCAAAGCCATAGTTTTTAGTTGGGCCTTTTGGTGTTCCTGCAGCGCTTTTAAATACTTTTTTGTAGCGTTTTTCTAATAGAAATCTGCAGCCTTGGTAAGCCACCAGCATTGCATATAAGTCTTTAGTATTACACGTATTAAACGGTTGCACCAGTTGCTCAATAGTTTCTAAATAAAACACTGGGCGTTTAGGAGATGATGATTCTGGAACATATAGCACTGCAGCCATATACCTTAAATACATTAATTGGTCTTTACGTGTCTTAGCTTTTCTAAACCGCATATAAAAATCATCTGCAATGCTAAATTCATAAATAGAAATATTAAACAGAAACGGCTGTGGTGCAATATAGTAGGTGTCGTTTATATTAATTTCTTTTATAAATGTTTTCCGGTTAGTGTCTTTATAAAGAAATGCCATATGTGGTTTTAAATCTTCTAACCTGTAATTGGATAATATTAGCCCTAAGAGCTTATTTTTCTTAATAGTGTTATTAGGGTTTATAAGTATGTGTAGCGCTTTAATAGCAAACTGTTTTTCGTTTGGGTTGCTGTACAACAGTGTAGCAATATCTTTAAGCTGAGTATCTGTAAGGGCTTCCCAATTGGCAGGAATACTGAGTTGTTTTGTAATGGCCATAATTTAAGGTGCTAACCAGTTTAAGCGTTCTATTCTTGCATTTATAACCGCGCGCCTGTTATAGCAAGTGTGTATATCTCTTAATGCAGTTAGGTTGGCCACAATAGTTTCCTGCATAACTTTATTAATAAACGTATCTGGAAGTTCATTAATAATATCCTGTAAGGCTTGGTTGTCCTGCATTGTTGTTTTTTATGCAAGTTATACAGGACAACGCCATTAAGAAATTACAGAAATTCAGAGGCTGTAAACTTCTTCTTTAACCTTATGCCAATAGGCTTTTGTTTGTATAATTTTAGTTACCATATCTTCACTATCTCCTTGTATTGTTGGGTTAGACAGTAAAATTTCTTCTATACAAATGTTCGCGGCATACTTTGCTGCCTCTACACTTTCACATAATGGTAAGTTTAAATATTTATTTACTAAATATTCTGCTTTTTGTTGTGCGTTCATCGTTTGGAAGGTTAAAATTAATCTCTAAAGTCTCTGTTAAGTTCATACACTAAAAAGTAGTAGAAAAAAGCCGCTTTGTCTAGCTTAGATAAAGCCCTTTCTCCAGATAGCTTTAAGCTTAATGAAGATTTATCTATAGCTAATTGCTTTATAAGGTCTTTTCTAGATACACCAAAGGTTTTCATTTTACTTAAAATCCAATCTAAGGTAATATCATCCACATTTAATGAATAAACTACAGGTACTATCTGTATAGGAAACCAATAAAATTTAAACACTTCATTAGCGCGTTCTACTAATTGTTTTTGAGTTAGTATAAAGCCATTTATTAAGCGCTCTTGCTTAATTTTTACAACTTTGTAGGGCAGGCCATTCTCACCTCTTTTATCATCTTTGTGATCTAAAATAGTAATGTTAATACCCGATTTTTTATAGTTAGCAACACTTGTGCGTATGTTCTCTTTAATTTCTTCTGTAATACTCATTTTTTCAATATTTATAGTGATGTAATTGGCAAGGGTAGGAGGCTTTCGCCTCCTATTTAATTCTTATTTCTTTTAGGTTAGTAATATCAAATATTGCTATTTGTTTGTGCTGTTTTGCGAATTGTATTGCTTCATTTAATTCTGAATTTTTAAAGAGCCTTATACTATCAAAATAAAACATTTGGTTGTCTACATTAAGCCAACCGCCTACAATGTTTTGATGCTTTAAAGCGTGATTAATAACGTGTTTTAGTTGATTGTACCCGAAAGAGTTTTGTGTGTCTAAGTAAGCGACTGCTATTCCGAATTTAATTGGTTTTAACGTAAGAATGTTAATTGTAAAACCATTAGGATTGTTTTGTGCGTATTCCCAAACGCTGTCTACTGTTTTTGTCATTTTTATAACTTTTGTTGTTTATCAATATGTAAAAGAACCCTTGCTTTATTACTGATGTAAATATACAATAAAGTTTGCTGATAGCAAACTTTATTAATATTTATTTTCTAACAGCCAGATGCCGTTTTTAAAAACACGGTGTAAGTCTTCACAGTTTTGTGCGTTCTGGAGTTGGTGTCTTAATTTACCGTATAAGGTTTTAGAAGTAGAATGTTCCTGTAAGTACTCTATGCGCTGCGCAAGGTCTTGTTTTATAGCTTTTAATTGACTTGAAAATGTGCCATAACCTAAAGCGCCTTTATGCTCTGCATCGTAGAGTCTAGAGAATTTATGAGGTATAGCTTCTTCAAGTTTTGAATGCCTTAAGTGCGCCTTATGCATAAAGCGCTGAAAATCTCTAGACATTTGTAAACGTGTAGCCATCGCTACAAAGTTAGCCAAGCTTTTCTAATATATTAGTAATGGCCTTTGACTGTGTAGAAATGTTTTTGAAGACAATAAATAAAGCTACACCAACTATAAGTGCTAAGCCTATCATAAAATACAGTATTACTTTTGAGTCAAAGTTATGATCTGTTGTTTTGTCCTTTTCTTTAATGGCTTCAATGAGCAACCTGTTAGATTTTGTAAACTCTTCAATTGCACCAGATATACATTCAACATCACTTACTTGGCCTTCATCATTATACCTTACAATTTGCGTTGTTCCGGTGACATAGTTTTTTTTAACAATAGTAGTGTCTTTGTATGTTATTTTAGGAACAATGTACCTAACGGTGTCTCCTTTTCTAAAGACTTTAGTTTCTGTAGATTCGGTAAGCTGTCTATCTGTTTTGTTTTTTGTGGCTTGTTTCTGAATATCACAGCTATTAAGAATCATAAGGCCAATTAATAGCGTGCCAATCATAAATAAAAATCTAAGCAAAGTTTTCATAGGCTCTTCTCATTTTAATGTGATAGTTGTTTTTTGCGTAACCAGGACCGTTATAACCATAAGCAAATGACGCCCAATCTAACTCTATAAGTTCATCATCTAAGCCTCTACTAATAACAAACTCTACAAAGGCCATAAGCTGTGCACGCTCACTGTCATACATTGCATTTATAAACTCTTGCAGGCTATTAAAGCCACATTTTTTATAGTTAAAGCCCATTATTTGAAACTTGCCCCAACTTGCAGATTTTAAGGCTGCATCTCTATCTAGTTTTACCGCTTTTGCTAAGCGTTTGTGTTGGTTCATACTGTAATAGGTACGCAACCAACGTTTATGTGAGATGTCTCTATTTTTTTCATTAGTGTATTTACCATTAGTGAGGTTATGAAACCAATGGCCCTCAAAGAGTATAACCGGTTCTCCACTTCTTAAAAATCCAGAGCTTCTACTTTCTACAGAAGCTACTGCTTTTATTGCAGCTAAACTACAGCCAATTTGTATAGCAGCATCTAAATAATCTTGCTCTGTTAATCTTGGTTTCATCTTTAAGAGTTTTTAAATTTTTTACTTACCTGCTCAACATCTAGAAGGTCTTTTAATTTATCTCTGGCATCATACATTAGGTTTCTTACACGATCATACCCTTCTAAATTCATTCCGGCAATGTGATCAAAACTTATGCTTAAGTAATATGTGGCTGTTGGTCCTGTTTTTATATAACACCCAAACATAGACTTGGTGTCGTGCTTATCTAAATAAGGTTGTGTTTGAGGTTCATATATAGACGAGTTTTTTTTAACATCTGTTACGTAATAGCCTAATCCTTTTAGCATTAATAGCCGTTCTGAATACTCAGCATAACCAGGAGTTAATAATATCCCTTTGCCACCGTACTCTTTCATAATATCTACGCCTCTTACATTGTCTTGTGTATACAATACACTAAGGCGTTTATCTCCACCAGTTACAGGTGTGCCACCACCATTATGTATGGAGTAAATGCTAATGCTAGATGATGATTTTACGCGCCTTTCTAATGCATACATTATGTCATTAATAGAGCCGTTTTTGTACATAAATAGCTCTGTTTCTAGCTTATTTTTTTCTAGCTCTACACTGTCTAATTCTTGCCTAACTTTACGCTCTAGCTCTATTTTGTCTAGCATTCTTTGGTATTTGCGTTCGTCGCTATTGTTCATGTACTCAAAGGCTTCACCTTTAATACTCCATAGGAAAACCAACAATGTGGCAAATAAGCCCCAAAAGA
>TARA_R100001369_G_scaffold1065_1_pt1 | contig 10730 bp, 10 predicted proteins | sample TARA_R100001369 | Tara Oceans TARA_R100001369 (sample SAMEA2621528) | marine metagenome | biome: marine biome (ENVO:00000447); feature: surface water layer (ENVO:00002042); material: "saline water (ENVO:00002010), including plankton (ENVO:xxxxxxxx)" | depth 5 m | reverse complement strand
TCAGGTCAATACGATATAGACAAGGCAGCCAGAGATGCTGAGTTTGATGCGATGCGCGAGCAAGCAAGAATAGATGCTGGCTTACCCTATAACAGATTAACTCCAGAAGAAACTCAACAAGCAGTTAAAGATATGCAAGCAGGCATAGGAGCAGATTTTCGAACTTATTTAGATGATGTTCAAGCACCTGATATTACTGGGGCTTATGATTTGGGGGTTGCTAATAGAGCAGCAGCTTCAGAGGCATACATTCCTCCAGGAGAGGGTTACGTGGACTCGCCTTTATATACTGGAGAATCAGATCCTTATATTCAAGAACCGTTAATGGGTCTTCCTTCTTTATCTAGTATGGAAAGACGAGGCGGGGGAGGACGAGCAAGAAAAAATCAAGGTGGTGCGATTTATCAGCAACAGCAACCTATGACTGCTACCGACATGAATCGTGGTGCTAGATATATGCGGAACGGTGGAGTAGTTTTGCCCTACCCTTACTCACAATAACCAATCTTTCCAGTGTTCCTCGCCTAAAACTGTTTGTGCAATAGATTGTTTATGACGTAACGCTTTGACTATTTTTTCATCTACTGTACGTTCACAAACTATATCTATATAGGTCACTTTATTAGTTTGACCTATACGATGTGCTCTATCCTCTGACTGTAACCTTTTTTCTAGGTCGTAGTTATTGGAGTAATACACGACGGTACTTGCTGCGGTCAGTGTGATACCGTACCCACCTGTTTGTGTATTGCCTACAAAAAACCTTAAAGGGTTATCAAGGTTTTGAAAATTATTAATAACTTCTTCCCTACGCTCTTGATCTACGTCTCCATAGTATGTGCCTACCGACTCTGGACCATAGAGCTTGGATAGTGTTTGTTCTATCTTTTGTATGTCGTGTCTATAGTTTGCCCAGATGATAACTTTACCGTCTGTTTCTTCTAGCACGGTCAACAGCTCATCCATTCTTTGAGACGGTAGTTCAGATATGACTCCGTTATCTAGTTTGATAAACCCGCAAGAAATTTGGTGGAGTCTTATAATCTGTGTAATCAAATGTGTGATAGTTACTTTGTCACCGCCTAGTAAAGACTGAGCTTTTTTCTGTAAATCTTTATACACTCTTTTTTGTTCGTCTGTCATTGAAATGACACGTTTCAAGTAAACCTTGTCTGGTAAATCTAAGCAATCCTTTTTAAGGACTCTGTAACTGAATTTACCGAGGAGTTCATTTAGCTCTGTAAGGTTTTTATACCCTGTTACTAATTTAAACGTCCTGCCCCCTGCAGAACGTTCTACTAAATCAGCGTACCGTACTCTAAACGCATAGTAACTACTGAAACCTAGTAAAGAAGGATCTAAAAAATTACACTGGCTAAACAAATCTAAAGGACTTTTAGTCACAGGACTCCCTGTAAGTATTCTTTTATAATGTGCGTACTTGCCTATGCGTACTGCGTTTACAGTTCTTTTAGCTTGATGGTTTTTTATTGTGGTGCTTTCGTCTACAACAAACATAGTCTTACGTTTAAATAGAAAATTAGTAGCGAACTGTGTCCCTTTCTTCGTACTCAGTGCTTCAGTATTCATAATCAATATGCTAAGTTTGTTTGGGTCTTCATAAAGAGACTCTAATAATTTTTTATTCTTTTGAGAATTTGAGTTAGACCACTTAACTTTAACATAATCAACCTCGTTTTCTGGAGTATGTGTTGGTATTTCTTTGCTGTACCAAGTATCATACACTCCTTTAGTAGCTATTATCAAGACACCGTTTATTTTTCCTGTTTTATATAGGTAAACAAAATTGTCGATTATTACTTTAGATTTACCGCACCCCATCTCCATAAACAAAGCATACTTTTCCTCGTCGTAAGATTTGTTTAAAGCCTCTAACTGATGTTCATACGGTTTTGTTTTGAAATAAAATTCAGGCATAATTAAAGTGATTCCTATATATAACTTATAAATAAGTATAAAATATATAGCTAAGGAAATACTAGCATGTTTTAGTTTAACTTACCAATGACTAACGGCTAATAGCTAATAGGGGGTTAATAGGTTTACCAATAGGTACTCAAACTCCTTTAAGCTAGAGTGTTTCAAGAAATTGCTTATTGACTTATTAGTAATCTTAAAAAGTTTTAGCAAACTGGTTTATTATTTTTTAGTTTTATATAATACTAATAGGGTAAGTAATTAGTAGTAGCCAAGGTAGTTGACGGTGCTGCCTCAAGTCTAATTTATCACCAATATAACTATTGTTTCCTTATCAATGTTATAGACACACCGTCATTGAATTTAATTAATAATATAGGTAGGTGTTATGAGTACATTTTTCGATAAAATCGAGCAAGATTCAAACATAGATATAAAAGCCGATGATTTAAATAATATCAGTGAGCTAGGTAGAAAGCTAAAAGCAATGCAAACGATTATAGATATCGAAGAAACTAAACTCAAGGAATTAAAAGAAGAATACCGTAAACTCAGTGAAGACATACTACCAAATAAATTAAGAGAGATAGGTATCAGTGAGTTTAAATTATCTGACGGTACACAAATGTCTATCCAACAATATTACTCTGCTAGAATTACACCAGAAAATCGTGACTTATGTTTTAATTGGTTAGAGCATAACGGTCTAGGAGACGTGATAAAAAATACAGTTTCAGCTAACTTTTCAAGAGGTGAAGACGAAGCTGCTGAGCAACTCATGACAAAACTTACAGGTGAAGGGCATTCACTTTCTCAAAGAAAGTGGGTAGAGCCTATGACCCTAAAAGCGGTTGTCAAAGAGCAGGTGGAACAAGGGAAAGACCTACCCTTGGAAACCTTTAATGTCTATATAGGTCAAAAAATAAAGGTTAAGAAATAATGTCTGAGAAAAAAGAACCAGAAAAAAATATAACTGAGAAAAAATCAACCGATGTAACTATAGCTTCTGCTTTTGAAGTAGATGCGGGTGGCGGTTTAGAAAATATGACAGCGGATGATTTTACTATCCCCCGCTTAAAAATTCTACAAGCGTTAAGCCCAGAAGTAAATAAACGTGATGGTAAATATATTGAAGGTGCAGCCTCTGGAGATATTACTAACACGGTGACTAAAGAGTTATATACACAAGAAAACCCGTGTTTTGTACTACCTGTTGCCTACAAGCGTTTGTTTTTAGAATGGGGACCACGAGAGAGTGGTGGTGGTTTGGTTAAACAGCATATGGATGCAAGTATTTTAAGTGAAACTACAAAAGATTCATCTTATGCAGATGTATTGCCTAACGGTAATTACATTCAAACTTCTGCGACACACTATGTCCTGATATTAGAAGGAGACTCTTTTCAGCAAGCTATGATTCCTATGGCAGGTACGCAGTTAAAGAGATCTCGTACATGGAACTCTGTTATGTCTAGTATTAAAGTTAAGGGTAGCTCTGGTAATGTGTTTACCCCACCTTCATACAGCCATAAATATAAACTAACCACAGTACCAGAGTCAAATGACCGTGGCACATGGTTTGGTTGGAACGTAGAAACGGTTGGTGCTATAACAGAAAGCGAGATGCATTTATACGAAGCAGCAAAGTTTTTTGCTAACACGGTGACCGCTGACGCTCCTATAGCTAAGGAAACTAACACAGATGAAGCTCCTTTTTAACTGAAATCTAAAAAGTCGTTTGTTGATCCTTTACTTTCATTTCAAAGTAAAAGAAAGTAAAGGGTCTTAGTTTTCTCACCGTAAGGAGTAGCTCGTTTGGATACCGCACAAAAACTATATGATATATTTTATGGCTCAGCTAGAGCTCATGGAAGTTTTACAGTTAGTAATAATTCATATGGTCAAAAAACTCAAGGTACAGCTAAAACTATTAAAACAGTTGGAGCTACGCTAAAGCATTGGACAGATCATATCGGTGGTAAAGAAGGTTTAGGTGTAGTACCTATTGACGAAGAAAATCATGTTAAGTGGGGCGCTATAGACATAGATATATATTCACTAGACTTAAAAAAACTTGTACTAAAAATAGAAGAATTTAAACTACCACTTGTCGTTTGTCGAAGTAAAAGCGGTGGTGCTCATGTGTATTGTTTTCTTCAAGAAAAAGCTCCCGCAGGAGACATGCAGGATAAGCTGAGAGAAATATCAGCAGGACTAGGTTACGGTGGTGTAGAAATATTTCCTAAACAAAGAGAAATATTAGTAGATCGAGGTGACATAGGTTCTTGGTTAAACATGCCATATTTTGAGGGAGATGAGTCCTTACGTTATGGATTTGACCCTAAAGGTAATGCCTTAAGTCTCACTGATTTTATTCAGCACGTAGAAAAACGCTCTATCTCTCACGATAAATTAATAAATTTAGAAGTACCGATACTTGATGATATAAAAGATGGACCACCGTGTTTACAAGTGTTACTGAAACAAGGGTTTCCCCAAGGCACTAGAAACAATGGTCTGTTTAACGTAGGTGTTTATCTTAAAAAGTCTAACCCTGAAAAATGGCAAACTGAAATAGAAGAGTACAACCGCAAGTATGTCCACCCACCGTTACCCGCTCAAGAAGTACTGACTTTGATAAGTACACTTAAGAAAAAAGAATACAACTATAAATGTAGTGATGAACCTATACGCTCTTACTGTAACGTGGCTAAATGTCGTGGCTGTAAGTTTGGTATCGGAGGAAGTAATACCGCGCCTACATTTTCTAGTCTATCTAAACTAGACACTAAACCACCGCTGTGGTTTTTATCAATTAATGACAAGCGTTTAGAACTAACTACAGAACAAATGCAGAATCAAATTAAATTTCAAAGGGCGTGTATGGAAATATTAAACATTATGCCACCCCGTATGAAAGACCCAGCTTGGCAAACTCTTATACAAACACTTATGGATAGTGGTATGGAAATAATTGAAGTAAGTCAGGACGTGACTATAGAAGGTCAGTTTATGGAACTACTCGAATCATTCTGTACAGATATGGCACAGGCTAACACTAGGGATGAAATACTACTTGGTAAACCGTTCACAGAAGATAAGAAAACGTATTTTAGAATCAAAGACTTAAAAGATTACTTAGCTAAACACAGATTTACCGATATGGAAACTAACAGGATCGCTTCTAAGTTACGAGACCTAAAAGCACAGCCTAAGTTTTGGAACATTAAAGGCAGAGGAACTAATGTCTGGTATATCAATGAGTTTGAGCACAGGTCAGAAGATATCACATTAGAAACTCAAAACTTTTCAGAGGGAAGACTGTAGTGTGGAATATTGTTCTTGGACCACCTGGGACTGGTAAAACTACTTACTTACTTGATAAAGTAGAGGATTTTTTAAACTCAGGTGTGAGACCAGATAAACTTGGTTATGTAGCGTTTACTAAAAAAGCAGCAAACGAAGCATTGGTTAGAGCGGTGTCTAAGTTTGGCTACGACCCTAAAGAACTTACATACTTTAGAACTCTCCACTCTCTTTGCTATAGCTGGCTAGGCATGACCAGAAGTGATGTAATGGCTAGAAATAATTTGAGAGATTTTAGTAGAGTCATAGGTGAAAGAATCAACTCTGCTTGGGATGGTGAAAATATTATGTCACTCGCCAGTAAAGGTGACAAAATGTTATTTCTAGAAAATATGGCACGGTGTCAATGTACTGGGCATCGTGAAACCTGGAACAATGCTGATTCAAATATATCTTGGATGCATTTTGATTGGTTTATTAAAAACTACTTTAAATACAAAGAAGCTAACTTCTTAATCGATTACACAGACATGCTAGAAATGTTTATAAGTTCTAAAGGAAAGCCAGATTTAGACGTACTGATTATAGACGAAGCTCAAGATTTATCCACGCTACAATGGAGATGTGTGGAAAAACTAGCTGAAGGAGTAGAGCATGTTTTCATAGCAGGTGACGATGATCAAGCTATATATCGATGGGCAGGAGCAGACGTAGACTATTTTATCAACCTAAAAGGCAACCACACATATTTAAGACAGTCCTACCGTGTTCCTAGAAAGGTTCACGACATAGCTCTTGGTGTAGTTAAAAGAATACGTAATAGGAAAGAAAAAGTTTGGCAACCTAGAGTAGAAGAAGGTTCAGTTTCATACCACACCAGTTTTGAACACGTTGATATCTCCTCAGGGGAGTGGTTGTTTTTAGCTAGAAACAACTACCTATTAAACAGTGTAGAAAAGCATCTTAAACTCAGTGGTCGGGTGTTCCAGAAAAACAATAAACCCTCTGTGTCAGAAAACTTAGTCAACTCTATAAGAGACTGGGAGTTTTTAAGAAAGGGGGATAAGATCAGCGCGGAAAGGATACGTAAGGTCTTTGGATATATGAAAGCGGGTAAGGGGGTTAAAACTGGATACAAAACGCTTAAAACGGTCAGGGGGGACACTCAATTAAGTATACAGGAGCTTAAAAAAGACCACGGTTTATTAACAGACAGAATTTGGCATGAATCCTTTGAATTAATTGGAAACACACAAAGAGAATACTTGATATCCTGTTTAAGGAAGGGTGAAAAGTTAGTGTCGTCTAAAATAAAACTCAATACGATACACGCAGCAAAAGGTGGTGAGTGTGAAAATGTTGTACTTATAACAGACCTAGCCACAAAAACATGGGAAGAATTATATAATAACCCAGACAATGAGTGCAGAGCTTTCTACGTCGGGGTCACTCGAACTAAAAACAACCTACATATAATAAAAGGAAAAACAAGGAAAGAGTTTCTTTTCGTTTAAAATTTTACGAGCATGCTATACTTTCCCTTTACTAGTAAAGTAAAATATTACATATGAATATATTTAAACTAGATAAATCTATACGATCCTGTGCAGAAATGCACTGTGATAAACACGTATCAAAAATGATACTCGAGTCTGCTCAAATGTTGTGTACTGCGTTGTGGATTAACGGTCAATCAGCCCCGTATAAATCTGTACACGCTAAACACCCCTGTACTCTATGGGCTGCAGAAAGCCTTGATAATTGGATGTGGTTAAAGGAATTAGCTATATATCTTAACGAAGAGTTTTGCTGGCGATACGATAGGGTTCAAAACCATAAATCTGCTGATGTTGTACTGTCGTTACCCGCCCCGCCTATAGAAAGTAAAGGACTACAACAACAACCGCAGTGTATGCCTGAAGAGTATAAAGTAATCAATGACCCTGTAAAAGCATATCGTAATTACTACATGGGTGAAAAACAGAGTTTCGCACAATGGACTAAAAGAGAGGTTCCAGAATGGTTCAAGACCAACTAGAAAGGTTTTTCTACTATATAAATGAAAGACACAATATTTACCGTAAACGTCAGGAAGGTGAAAAGTTTCCGTGGACTAAAGACGAAATACTACAAACGTATAGTTTTTGTAATGTTTTTCGTGAGTTAGATAAAGTAACGATATGGCTTAGAGAAAATTGGAAAGAACCTTATGTCGACCATCCCAACCTTCCTTTTGCTATGGCTATGGCTCGTCAAATTAATTGGCCAGAGACTTTAGAAGAACTAGGTTTTCCTGAACATTGGAACCCTGAGCGTCTTAAAGCTATAATGCAAGGTAGAATGAATAGGAAAGAAAAAGTTTATACAGGTGCATATATGTTGACTGGTACGTTAGGAGGCACTAAAGTAGAGCAAACCATAGATAAAATATTAACACCCTTATATGAAAACCCACCAACTATTTATAAAAATAGTCTAGAAAAAACTTGGGCTGAGTATTTACCGTATGCTGGGTTTAGTGGATTTATGGCTTATGAGGTAGTCACAGACCTACGTCATAGTAAGTATCTAGAAAATGCTGATGATATTATGACTTGGGCTAATGCTGGTCCAGGAGCGAAACGTGGGTTAAATAGGATTTACGGTAGACCGTTAGATCAAACCATTAAAGGTTTTCAATTGACTGAAGAAATGGAACTATTATTGAATTTTTCTGACCAAGAAGGCATACTAGAAAAGTATGTACCTAATTTAGAAATGAGAGAAATAGAGCATTGCTTGTGTGAGTTTGATAAATATGAGAGAGTAAGGCTCGGTCAGGGCAGACCAAGGTCAAAATACAAACCATGAACATAAATAATTTATTCGAAGTGGTGCGCGGTGGCACTATAAAAAGATATCATACATTAGAAACTATCGGAGAGCAGTCTGTGGGAGCTCATTCATGGGGCGTAGCTATGATACTACAATATCTAAACCCTGAAATTAGTAAGACAGCTATATTGAGAGCACTTACTCATGATGTAGCGGAACTATATACGGGAGATATACCCGCCCCTGTAAAATGGGATAATCCAGAATTAACAACGGTGCTGAAAAATATAGAAGCAGACTATGAGAAAAAATTAGATATAAACTACACAGAAAACTTAACACCAACAGAATATTTACTGTTTAAACAGGCAGATATGTTCGAATTATTATTTTTCTGTATGCGTCAGAGAAAAATGGGTAACACTAACATGAATACAGTTTTCAGTAACGGTGTGGAGTTTTTAGCTAAACATGATCTCAATGAACGTGGTTCAAATTTACTCGGTAAACTTATAGAAGAATATGGAGGTATCTAAAATGTCTTTACCAAAAAAATTTCAAGAAATGATTGATATAACTGAGCAAGACGTAGAAGAACTAATGGAAGCAGAAAAAAGTTATGGGGATAGTTGGCGCAAGCGTGGAGGCACAGGCGCTTTTATGATGCTAGCCCGTAAATGGGATAGAATAGAAAACCAAGTTAAAGCCCATAATTTTGATGTATTCACCGCCATCCAAAAAGATAAGAGACCAGAAGGTATCATAGATGATATCCACGACCTACGCAGATACCTGATTTTAGTAGAACAATTTATGTATGAAAAACCAGAGGAGACCCAATGAAAATATACATCCCGACAAGAGGTAGACCACGTAATCAAGTGACGCTAGAATTTTTTCCTAAAAGTATGGTAGAACACGGTACAGTAGTGTTAGCTATAGACGAAGACGAAAAAGACCAATATGATAAATACCCAGACGTACCTAAACTGGTTATCCCTGCTTTTGTTAAAGGGATTAGTGCTAAACGAAAATACATAGTAGAACAAAGCACTGATCCTCGCATAGTTATGTTGGACGACGACTTACGTTTCTATATCCGCAAAAGCCCTACTGATTGGCACCTCAGGTATTTAGAGCCTGATGAATACTACGCTTTGTTTGGTTTACTAGATGAATGGATGGATCATGGGTACGCTCATGTAGGGATAAGTGCTAGGGAAGGTAATAACCGTGTTGAAGATTTATCAGTAGAAAACACAAGGTATATGAGGGTGCTTGGCTATAACCTTGAAGCCTTCCCCTCTACTATAGAGTGGAATAGAACTCAAGTTATGGAAGATTTCGATATTTCTTTGCAACTATTGAGAAAAGGTAAAGCATGTAAGGTAAGCTATTACTATGCTCAGGGTCAAAAATCCTCTAACGCAGACGGTGGTTGTAGTGAGTGGAGAACTATTGATGTACATAACGCAGGTGCTGAAAGGTTGAACGAGCTTCACCCGACTTGTGTCAAAGTAGTTGAAAAACAAACTAAAACTGCGTGGAATGGTTTACCTCGTAAAGACGTAATAGTGGGTTGGAAAAAAGCATATAAAGAAGGTGTAGAAAATGCAAGTAATCAAAGTTAGAAATGTACACGAAGCACTGCCCAGAGGGTTAGATTTATTAGCGGAAACTGGAGTGTGTTTAGAAGGTAGTAGAAATGGGGTGGTTTACGAAGCCCCTACTCCTGTAACCACAGTATACAGCGAACCTACTGAACGAGTTATGTTTTGGGAACACCGTAATGCTAATCCATTCTTTCATTTTATGGAAGGATTGTGGATGCTGGCTGGAAAAAATGATTTAAAAACTATGTATCACTATGCTAAAAATATGAAAAACTACAGCGATGATAACAAGATTCTATGGGGAGCATACGGGTGGCGGTGGCGCAGGTTTTTCAAAATAGATCAACGAAAAATAGATCAATTAGATGTAATAACACACATGCTAGACCGAGACCCTGAAAATAGACGTGCCGTTTTACAAATGTGGGGTATAGAAGATTTAGCTCGTAAAGGTAAAGACGTTCCCTGTAATACGTGTGTATATTTTAAAATACGAGACGGAAAACTAAACATGACCGTATCAAATAGGTCTAATGATATTATTTGGGGAGCATACGGTGCTAATGCCGTACATATGTCTATGCTTCAAGAATATATGGCAGGTAGGCTTGGTGTCGAAGTAGGTGTGTATAATCAAGTTAGTGACAGTTATCATGCTTATAAAGATATTTTTGATGATCTTTTACAGAAGTTTGTAGAAGATGATATACTAGACTATTATGTACAGTCCTTACCTCATAATAAAATGAGAATGAATCCTTACATAAAAGGATCAGTGAGCCCATATCCTATGATGAATAAAAAGTATGAACCACCTTTTCATCAAAACTCAGGTTTTAGGTGGGACTACGAACTTGAAGTCTTTTTGAAAAGAGAACCTTTTAAAGAACTACGTCAATCAACATTAGGTGGAATAGATAGTTTTTGGGGAGACGTAGCTGTCCCTATCCAAGATACTTGGGCACATTGGAAAAATAACGACATAGATTCAGCCATGAAAAAGATAGAAGAGTGTAAAGCTACAGATTGGCGTAAAGCGTGTCTAGAATGGTTAGAGAG
>TARA_R100001369_G_scaffold83827_1_pt1 | contig 10744 bp, 4 predicted proteins | sample TARA_R100001369 | Tara Oceans TARA_R100001369 (sample SAMEA2621528) | marine metagenome | biome: marine biome (ENVO:00000447); feature: surface water layer (ENVO:00002042); material: "saline water (ENVO:00002010), including plankton (ENVO:xxxxxxxx)" | depth 5 m | reverse complement strand
TCTCATCATTGCTCCACCACCGTAATTCATACCTTTACGTTGACCGTTATAGTAAGTCTTCATTAGTCGTTCTCCTTATTAAATTGGTTAATTAACGTTTAATTTTGATAACTTGTATTAGACCCTAAAGGAAATGGGGTATTTTTTTGTCTTTGTATTGCTTCATTTAATCTTTTAACTTTGTCAAAGTTTTTATTATCCATAGTAAAGCCTGATTTTCCGTACTCTGGGTAGTCTTTAGAAGTTATATTTTTGTTTCCCTCTTGATATATTTTGTATTGTTTTCCTACATCAACTCGGTTTATAACTTCATGGTGTGTTGATACGTATGCCACACCTACTGCTAGAGCATTAAAGAAAGCTTCTTCTTCTACTGCAGTTAAAGGCTTGCCACTTTGTATTGATTTCATAAACAATTCTGCAGCTTCTGGACTACTTAACATAGCCTTCATATACTTCATATTTTTTAATCTCATCTGTTGTAAGATAGCTTCTGTTCCTACGTATCTTGCAGATATAACTCCTCTGTTTATAGAATAGAATCTACTGATATAACTTTCTAAAGAAAAGGCTCTTGGTACTCCAGTTAAATTAGTTGCTTCTGCAGGTCTTAGTTTATTAGACTCTCCAAATTCTATAATCGCTGTATACACTTTATATTTTTTTTCACCTATTACGTCTTTTATAACGCCAGCTTTAACTACATCACCATATCCTATAAGTTGCTTGAGCTTATTGATGTCCATATCAGTTTCCATAATTATATCTGGAGTTTCGTATACACCTGAAGTCTTTTTACTTGCTGTAGAAAAGTTACCCGTAGGTACAAAAACAACGTTGTCTATAGTGTCACTTAATAGTGCATCCATAATTTGATTGACCTGATCATTACTATACTGACCTTTACCTGATCTTTTTCTAATAGTGTTAAGGCTCTCTTTAAAATTTTCTAATCGCAAACCCCCATTTTCAAATAACATCTCAGTTAAATTGCCTTTGGCTACATTCTCTGGGTTGTATTTTGCTAAAATAGTTTTAGCAGCAATTATACCGTCTCTGATATCCCTACCTTTATCTGCTAGTATATCTACATTAGTTTTAATGGCAGAGTCAGCCTTAGACATTTGTTTATTATATTTCTCTTCCCCTATAATTTCAGGCTTAAAAGAAAATTGTTCACCATACACTTTTCTAATATTTATTAAACTCTTTCGTTCCCCGTTTTTTGTTGTTCCTACAAACATGTCTTGAAGTTCATCTAGTTTTTTCTGTATCATATTGTAAGAAACAGGACCACTAGAATTTTTAATTACATCATTCATGTACTCAGCTACTACATTATTCAATATAGCACCAAAAGCTTTTCCATCAGCAGAATCAGGATTAATTCTATATGTTCCATGAAGTTCCGTAAGTTTTTGGTTGTTTACAGTTTGCAACTCTCCCAGACCGTTAGACATTTCTTCAAATATTCCCAATCTCTCTTGTGGAGTTTTAGAAAGAAATGATTTTACATTTAGCCATTGTTCAGGCTTAACTCCATACTCTATGCCTAAAGGATTATCAGCGTTTATTTTACCTTTTTTTCTAAACCCTCCTTTACCTTTGCCCATCCAATTAGCCACAGTTCCCCTAAAGAAATGGCTTTTGAATGAAGACCAATCACTGTTAGCGTCTTTTAAAACCGTAGAAACAGGGTCTAGCTTACCGTTTCGTTTTACGTACAATTCACCTATAGCAGTAGGTCCATTAACTGTATCAACTACAAAATTATTCATCTGACCTTTTAATATTTCATCTATGTTACCATATGTACTAGCCGCACTAAGATTTTCTGATTGAGTTGCTTTCCAAGACAAGTGGGATAGTGCTGATCTAAACTCTTTTAATTGATCAAAGGATAATTTAACAGTGCTTAAAGATGCCCCATCAGGGGTTGATTTCTTTAACTCCTGAGCAATATTTAAATTGTCACTTAACTTTTCATTGTACTTACCTGAATCTCTTAAAGAATCTAATAACATTCTTTTCATATCAGCAGGGTCCATGCCTTTTTTATTTGCAGCTTCTGATATAAAAGTACCTACTATCTCATCAAACACTTTAAATATTTTTGTTTGTTGCCCAGTAGGAACTCCCTTAGACGAGTTTAAAAGTCCTATACCATATGTATCAGAGTTTATAGCTACACTTTCTATAAAATCAAATAGAGCATTAGTTCCATCCACATAAGGATTTGCCCCCACTACTTTATTATCTGCAGTTACAAAAGTGCCATTATCTAGTAGCCTGTAGTTTGTACCTGCTACGTTATGTCTTGTGGCGTATTTACTTTCTATTAACATACTTGTTAATTTACCTGCAGTGTTAAATAAACTAGGAGTTAATTTTTTACTATCTATAAAAGATTTATTTGCCCTCTGTGTTGTCGAAGAAGCCACTGTAAGCTTACCTTGTGCCAATAAAAGGTTAGCTATTTTACTTGTTTCAGTTGCTACTTCTTTATGTGAGTTATTCAAGGCAGTATTTATTTGATTAACTTCTGATTTAGGTATTAACTTTGTTTTATTAATTCCTATGTTTATTAAAGCAGTGTCCATTCTATCGTTTGTGGTAACATCTAAAAGACTATCTCCATCTAGTTTACCTCCGATGTAATCAAGTACCCTTTTTTCTCCAAATTTGCTTATAGTGTTTATATCTGAATCAAGTTGTTTTACACTAGACTCTGCATCTTGCAGGGTTGCTTTCATCATTTTTAGTAAGCTTTGAGCAGATTCTGCATTTTTAACGCCTTCAACACCTTCCATAGTTGCTATTGCTGACCTTAACTCATTTATTAACTCCACTTGAACGCCAGCGTTTTCTTGTAATGTTTCTAATTTTTTAAAATCTAATAGGCTTTTAGCACGAATATTTAACCTGTCACCTTCTTCTAATATTTGTAAGTAGGATAACCCAGACATTTTTGCAAAAGAAGACTTGAGTAATTCTGGAGGAACACCCGCTTCAGCCAAAATAATCCGTAAGTCTTGAAAGTATGACATTCTAGCTTTCACTGCCGCAGCAAATTCAGGACTAAATGTAGTCATCTTTTGTGCTAAGTCTGTTGTAAACTCCAGTACTCTACCAGTAGTTCCACTAAGAAGATTTCTTTTGACCCATTTTATTCCTGAGCCAGCCTTATTTCCTCCATTTCGTAAAAATAAACCTGTAAATAAACCCCCTAATTCTCCTAATTGTGGATCAAAACCATATTGTTGTGCTATCTGATTACCAACTGCACCCCCAATTATCATAGCTCTGTTAGATACATTTGCTTCTCTCATATATCTAGGAGTTTTTGATAGAGCTGTCATTCTTTGAATTTCAATAGTTGTTGCTTCAATTTGTTCATCTAACTCTTTTATAGATGCACTTAAATCAGGGTCACTATTTCTTATCTTAGATCTTCTTATTTGTGCTGCTCGTTGTGTAACTAGTGATGTGTGCATACCTATAAGAGCTGCCACTTCTGCTCTGTTTTCAGGGAGAAGTTGGGCGGCATCTTTTAATTGCATCCCTGCTGCCGATCTGTTAGTTACTATTATTCTGTTTATTGCAACTCTTACATTATCAGCACCCGTAGCTATACCTTTTGTATATTGTGATACTTTAAATACGTTGGCTACCATAAGAGGAGATGTCAAGACTAAATTACTTCTGGCTTTTATGTCTATAAACTGTGCATACACTTGAGCATCAGTAGATTTACGTGCAGTTCCGTTAGGTCCTTTTACTTGTTGGTAATATTTTTCAAATTGTTCTTGCGACTTTTTACCAAACGCAGACTTTACTCTCATAGCAATTGAACTAGGTACAGCAATTTCTGCTAACATCCCTACAGCAGCAGTACCAATTCCCGAATAGTTTCTAGCCATAAGTTGAGCTTCTTGGTAGGTTACGGATACGTTGTTCTGTGCTAGTCTATCTTGTATAACCACTGCCATTTCGGGTAAGTATCTTTCGTAGACTTTGTGCCTTTCAGCACTATCCATAAGATTACCATCTTCACCTTCCCCTATAAGAGCCTGCATTATCTCCCCACCTAACCAACCGACCATAGATATAGGAAACCTAAGTGCTTCTCTTACGTTTCCCCCTATCTTATCTAAGTCAGTAGCCATTATACCAAGAGCAGCTCCAAAACTTTTTTCTTGCCTTATAATTCCTAGTCTAGTTCTTTTGTCAGTAATGCCTTGCTTGATTAGCATCCTGTTTAATTGTCTTCCAAAAAATATCTTAGTTAAATCTGAGTTGCCACCCCCATCAATGTATAATTGGTATGGAGTTTTTCCATCTGGATTTAATATGTCATCTTTTATAGGTGTGTATAACCACTCAGGCATAGATATACTATTTTCAAGTACATTTTGACTTTCTACGTTTCCTATCGCTGGTATTGCTAACTCTTCAGTTAAAGCTTTATCAAATGGTATTTCATTCTCTACACTATCTTGAGTTGTTTTACCCCATTGTTCAACAAAAGAAACAGCCTGTTGTCTGTCAGCAAATGCAAACTTTTGATCTATTGGTAAGTTTGCTCGTTCCTTTAAAGTTTCTCCGGGAAAACTAATTATGTTCCCTTCTTTATTTTTTACGCCAGTTGCAAAGTACAACATTTCAACGTCATCTGATCTACCAATACCTCCGGGATCATCTCTGTCATCGTAGAAGTTCTTAGTTTGAACTAAAGGAGTTAACTTTTTAAAATTTACAACGTCACGAAATCTATCTTTTACAACTTTAATCTCATTACCGAATGGTATGTAGTTTTGTATACCAAACATGTCAAGTTTTTCAAAGTTATAGTTAACTTCATCTATACTTGCTAGTGCAGGATATTTATTATCAACAGGAATTTCTTTATCATCAACACCAATAGATAATTTGTTTTGTAGTTTAAATAGATCAGGCTTAATGCCCTCTCCTAACTCAATAATATTACCTTTTTCAAGACTAGTATCTTGAGAAGTTACTTTTTGTCCTGTACCAAAATCAATATTAGTAGCCATTAATTACGTACCCCCGATAATTCCTTTTTGAAATCTTCAAATGACATTGGAGTTTCACCTTTGCCATTTGTTATCGATTTGTATTTTCTGTAGTTTACATCTGCTGGTGCTTTTAGGCTAAAACTTGTACCTGATATATCTTTAGAGGTTGTTGCAGCAGCACTAGCAACAGCATTAGAAACCTCCCCTGTAGCTATAGGAGAACTAACTTCATTTATCTTAGAAGCAATTAGTGTAGAGGTCATGTTAGATAGTCCTACCCCACCGTTTGATCTTTGTAAAAGTCTATCTGACGCTATTGCTACATAAGCACCTTTACCGTTAGCTGATGAGTTAGCTATAGCATCGTTGTAAGATATTAGTCTGTCTAACATTTTAATTGATGCGTCTATTGCGGCAACTTCATGCGAAGGTTTACCTAAAAGACCAAAGTTAAACGAGTTCAATATATTCTCAACGTCTTGGTCAGATATAGTTCTACCACCTGTTCCACCTTGTATAGCTGCGGCTAACTGATAAGCAAGCATGTATTTGTGAAAATTACGTTGTGCAAATTGTTTGTACTTTTCTTTTTCTGCTTCATCTTTACCAGTTGGGTTATTCATTTGCTCAAGAATTTTAGCTAATTTATCATCGTTATTTTTCTTAGCTAAAGCTTCTTTTTCTTTAAATGCGTCAGGTAAAGCTTGACCGCTGGAAGTATTTACTAACCGTTTAAAAGCGTTAACTTTTGCTAATGCTCCCGATTGTAATTTTTGTCTAAACTGAGCATCATCTTGAGAAAGTAAACCCCCTCCTATATCTATGTTTAACTTGTCTTTTGCAAAACCAATAGCTTTGTTATATATCTGTTCACCAACATACAACGCACCATTAACGTCTAAATAAAATTGAGCTAATCCTGAACCTTCAGCATACATTACCCCATCAGGACCAAAGTAAGTTCTTCGCAATGCCATCGCTTCTATTCTTGCATTTCTTCCAGCAACACTAATACCCCTAGAAGCCGACACTTGATCAGTCAATAGTTTTGTATTTTGTTCTGCTCCGTATTGTACCTTTATAGCTCTTAAGCCATCTACACTTGCAGGAGTAACAGCATTTATAACAGCCATTAACTTTGTAAAATTACCACCTTCAGATTCATAATACTGATTTAAAATATTTGCAATTTTTCCTATTCGTGATGATGTTTGCATCTTTAAATTTTTAGCATCTTGATCAGGGTCTAGAGCTTGTACTAATAGTCCTACTCCATTTTGGGTAGTTATTACGCCACCTTTAGATATAGGCTGTTGTACTTTTAAAATTTCATTAAGTACATCTAACTCTTTTTGAATGTCTGTTGGAACAGGGTCTTGACCATCCATGCTAGGTTTGTAAGTAGTTAAATCAAATATAGCATTTGTATAGTTATCTTTTTCTTCAGTACCTAAACCCTCAGCTAAATTTTGCACAGCGTCTATAACTTTTGTGTATTTGGCAACGTAGTGATAGGCAAGAGGTCTTCTTAACATCTCCCCCTCTTCTGCTCCAATTGCTGATGCTACACTTTGAGAAGCTGGAAATTGAACATTGTAGCTACTTATAACTTTTGATCCCGCAGGTGCTAAAGCTTTTGTATCCATTATTTTCTTTTGAAAAGCTTGAGTATTACTTTCATTAAGAATCTTTGTCATGTATTGCCCAAAACTCATATCCATATTTAATTCTGGCAGTGTTATTTTTAGTTGAGCAAGTCCCCCATATTGATTTAAGAAAGTACCTATAGGTCTATACACCCCAGATTGAGCTGCCGCTACATCACCTTTATTATTATACTCACTTACTATCAAAGGTTGAATTTTCATCATGAGCATTTTCATTTTGTTAGGACTCTTTAAAAGAAGTTCAGAATTGTTTAACACAAAACTATTTGCTTTAGTTAAATTGCCACGCCTTCTCCCTGCAGTTTCTTCTTTGTTTGATTCAAACCTAAGTTCAATAGGAAGTTTACCCAATGGGTCATCCTCTGACTTATTAGAACCACCATTAACAAGAGAAATAATAGGTATCTCTAGACTCTTTGCAATGTTTCCCTTTTTGCCAGATGTTTTTTTTACTCCGTTTGTATCTAAGTATGTTTTTTCTCCGTTTTTATTTGCCTGTATAAATTCTTGTACAGGATAATTTGGATACTTTTCAGCTACGTAACTTTTATAATCTTGTCCGTTAGGTATTTTTATAGTAACAAGATCAGGCAATCCATCCTTATTACGCCTTGCAGAATTTGGAACTTCTAATCTTGCCGAGTAAGTATACGTAGGGTCTACTTTGTCTTTTTTTAATGCACCTATCTCAGTTAACAAGTCAGTATTGAACATATTATCTTTGCTACTTTGTAGGTTTCCGTTTTCATCATATACGTTGTCAAAGCTACCTATCTTAGTACCATCAAACGGAATATTATCTTCTGTTAACAAGCCACTCTGTACAAAATCTGCCTTCGTACCTATCTTTTTATCTAGAAGATATGCACCTTCTACAACTTTTGTTGTCTTTGATTCTTCTGTAAGTTCTTTATCTACGGTGTAAACAGCTCGACCATTCACCATTTTCTTTTTAGCAAGAAACATTGCGTTTTTTTTACTAGAAACAAGTTCAAGGTTTTTATCAAGATAAGCTGATCCTGCGTCTACACTTGATGTTTCTGTTGTTCCGAATACAGGAGCTGCGTATCCTACTTCATTGTTTTTATTAAATGTTACTTTCTGTGTTCCAATGTCATTCGGTTTAGCTTTAGGGTGTGTAGTTTTTAAAGATGAAAAACTAAGGAATGTTTGCCCAGTAGGTCTGTAAATGTATTGAGTGTCATCGGGTCTGGCTATGGGTTCTTTTCTTGTATACACTCCCATATCTTTTAACATTGCGTCAGGTTTATAGTTAGTCTTTACTTTTTTAGGGTCATATGTTCCGATTTGTTTAAACTGGCTACTGATTGCATTGTTCCACTCATTTTCACTAACGTTTTTAGGTTTCATTTTTATGTTAGTTATATCATTATATTGTTTAGAACTAACTTCTGCTTTGTTTCCTTTATCATAATACACTGGTTGAGGTGCATTACGAAGAGCTTCAGCTTTAGCTACTTCATTTCTTTGTTTCTTTGCATACGCTTCGGAAGCTATAAAAGCTCCTAATACCATTAAAGACATTTATACTACCCTCTCTTCTTGAATTATTTGTTCTTCTGGCACGGGTTCTTCTTCTTCTAACTCTGCATCCATGATTACATCTTGAGGAGTACCCATAAAAGAATTAGATAGTTGTTGTTCCATAGCCATATTCTGTTCTTGTTCTACGCCTTCTTCTTGAGCAACTGCATCTAACATCCTTTGATCTTCATTTTCTTTTTCTAGCATTGCCGCAAACAATTCAGGATTTCTCTGTTGCATTATTTTAAACATAGTATCGTCTGTAACTTCATCTTCTATTTTTGGATCATCTGACTTACCAGCATAAACTTTAGGATTGAACCCTTGATCTTGGGCTAATCCTAACAGGTACAAAGTTAAAGAAGGCTTAATTAACTCAGCAACATCTGGATTGAAAGCTCCTTCCATAAACCCTTTGAATCCTATTTGCGTAACTATCTCCTCTATACTTACCCCTGCAAACATCATCTTGATCATGTCATTGTGTGTGTTTGTATTTTCCATTTTTTCTATTATGGAATCAATTGCAGCATCCGGGTTAGAGTCTTTAGGTGGTTGTTCCCACGACCATTTCTTAGGAGTGTCTGTCAAAGAATGTCCGGGAGGACCTGATAGTGCATTTACTTTATCTAGTGCCATACTTATGTTGCTCCTGTAATTTGACCACGTTTCAAGTTAGCCATCTTTAGAGAAGTTGCAGGACTTCCTATAGTTTTTCTACGTTTAATCACTGGGTTAACAACTTTACTAGCAGATACATGACCTATTAAAAACTGTTGCACACCTGTTTTTTTCATTGCTTGATCTATTGCACCTTGAGTACCTCTGTACAACAAGTTCTGCCCTTGTGCTGCAGGATTAAAATCCCCAGTAGAACCTATTGGTGATAGTCTAGGATCAATCCCTTTTTGTGATGGAGTCTTGCCATAGTCAGGAGTTATTCCTTGTTCTATAGCTGTCTGTGCAACGCCCTTGACTGCCTTGCTAATTGCATCATTTTTAAAAATGTCTCCGAGTCCTAAGTCATCGCTAATAAAACTGTCTAATCTCGACCCTGTAAACACATCTGAGATAGTATCTCCTATCCATCCTGCTGCTCCCGTTGCAAACATCATTTTTAAATCTACCATATTGTTACCTTATGTTTTTGCTGTTGGTCTAAATATATTATCAATAGTCTTTAATATTAAAAAGTTATCAAAGTTACTATCATACGCTTGTGCATTATTGGAAATAGCCGAAGCTTGCATAGATGCGTTATGGGCCCTATCTTCTCTATTTTCAGATATCTTCATAGTCCACGAAGCTTGATCTCTGTACAGTTGCCACAAATCATTTAAAGCTTGTTGATTCATTCCCAACAGAGTTGCTGCATTTTGTCTGTTAGTTTCGTTTTGCCCCGCAGTATTTGCTGTGTTAATACCTCGTCTCCACACAGCATTAGATTGATCTATTTGTAAACGCATATTTGAATTGAATTGTTCTCTTGCTGATTTGGCACTTACATTGTAATTTTCTATCGCATCTGCTTCTATAACATTAAACTCGGCTAACCCAGACAATCTGTTTAAAGTGGATGTTTCTACTGCTGTTCCAAGTTCTGCAAAAAACTCTTCAATTTCATTTTGAGACTTTGCGTTAAATTGTAAAGACGCATTTTCAGCAGCTCTATCGGTTAACAAGGATTGTACTTGCGATTGAAAATTTACAGTGTTAGTTGCTTGCTCGTTTGTTAAGTTCTGTAAGTCTAAAGATAAAAAAGATTTAGCATTGTTTACAGATGCTAGTTGTCTGTTGTTTAAGTTGGCTGTGTCCATAGTTGCAACAACTGTAGCATTTTGTATGGCAGCTTGTTGTTTGTTGTTTAGGTTTTGTAATTGAATAGTGGAATACTTATTAGCATCTGCTGTTGCTATTGCTATTCCAGATTCCATCATAGCTTGTGTTATGGCTGCAGAAGCCATACTTGATGCTCCTAAACCTCTTTGAGCCATGATTGAAGAAACTTTACGAACAGCAGGGGATGCCCACGCAGGTAATTCTCCTCCTTCTTCTATGCCTTTGTACAATTCAGCTAATTGATATTTAACTGTACCCTTAACATCTAACTGTTCAGTTGCGGCAGTAGCAAGTGCTTCAACAGAGTTTGTTCCTTGAGCTGCAACTACTTCAGATTTATTAGAGAGTGTACCTTTAGCAGCAGTTGTACCTGTTAAATCCCCTGTAGTAGAAGCTGTGTAAGTTTTTGCATCTGCTTTTGCTGGGGTAGTGCCTTTAAACTCATCAATATTAACTGAGCCTGTTCTAGCTTCTGTGTCAGACACACCTTTTACTTCTTTATCTGTCTCCATGTATTCAGTTTTAGGAGTTAATAATTCTTCGTCTTTTACTTGTTGTTCTGTAAAAGGAACTTTTACTGGGTCAGCTAAAGAAGTTTGTTGAGCTTGATCAGATTTTTGTTTAATAACTTTTTCTTGTTCTGTTAAATCTTCTATT
>TARA_R100001369_G_scaffold85477_2_pt1 | contig 10751 bp, 5 predicted proteins | sample TARA_R100001369 | Tara Oceans TARA_R100001369 (sample SAMEA2621528) | marine metagenome | biome: marine biome (ENVO:00000447); feature: surface water layer (ENVO:00002042); material: "saline water (ENVO:00002010), including plankton (ENVO:xxxxxxxx)" | depth 5 m | reverse complement strand
TGCGAACGATCGTAGATATTTCCTCAAGACCCAGACCGTTTTGGGTAGCTTCTACGGAAATATTGAATTCAATAAAAACCTGATATTACGTACCACCGTAGGAACCAATATCATTAACCAAAGAAACGATTATTACGGAGGCAAGGACCTAAGATATATTGCCATGCCCGATGGTGCCGCAAGTGTCTCAAACTCACGTTATAATTCTTGGCAGTTTGAAAACTATTTGACCTATACCAAAGATTTTGACAGCAATAATTCCTTAACTGCCATGGCAGGACTTTCCTGGCAACATGTTGATCAGTTTAGTGCAACAGCATCGACCCGAGGGTTTGCCGATGACTTTTATGGCTTTAACAACCTTGGTGCAGGTTCCAACCCACAGACGCCAAGTTCTAGCAAAACTGCTTACGGGCTAAACTCTTATTTTGGTCGTGTCAACTATAACTACATGAACAAATATTTGTTGACACTTACGGGTAGGGCTGACGGTTCGTCAAAATTTGGACCTGAAAACCAGTTTGCCTTTTTCCCATCAGCTGCATTGGCCTGGAGGGCTTCCGAAGAAGATTTCCTTTCGGATAACGAGACCATTTCCAATCTAAAAATTAGAGCTAGTTATGGTGCAACAGGTAACTCTGAATTACCAGCTTACCAAGCATTGGCCGGCTTGTCCAATGGTTCGGTCATTTTTAATGGCGCCCGCTCCGCCTATACCGTCCCAGGTCGTATGGCCAATCCAGATTTGAAATGGGAAAAAACGGAACAGGTAGATGCCGGTGTTGAATTGGGTCTATTTAATAATCGTATAGGGTTGGAGCTTGATGTTTACCGAAAGTTGACTTCCGATATGCTTCTTAATGCTCCGGTTCCCTCTTCAAGTGGTTTTACCAATGTATTTAGAAACGTTGGAAGTTTGGAAAACAAGGGTATCGAAATTAATTTGAATACTGTCAATTTTGATAATGAACTTTTTGGATGGAGCAGTAACTTCAATATTTCTATCAATAAAAACGAAGTAAAAGCTCTTTCAGGTGGTTCCGATATTTTCTTAGGGTCTACCTTGATCCGTGTTGGAGAACCTGTAGGTACTTTCTTTGGATATATTGATGAGGGAACATGGAACACCGATGAAGCTGCTCAGGCAGCTATCTATGATAGATTGCCAGGTGATATCAAATACCGTGATCTTAACAATGATGGGGCCATCAATAGTGATGACCGTGCCATCATCGGGAAAGGTATTGCCGATGGTTTCGGAACTTTTTCAAACACCTTCAGATATGGCAATCTTGAGCTACTGGTAGACCTGCAGTTTCAATATGGTAACAGTGTAATGTACCGTGACGAACACTCCGCTGAAGACCGTCAGACCATAGCCAATAGCTTCGCGACCGTTTTAAATGCGTGGACTCCGGATAATCAAGATACCGATATTGCCCAAATAAGACCAATTGCTGCTGGATATGATACCAATAACGATTCTGGTAAATTAAAGGATGCTTCCTTTTTAAGAGGTAGAAACTTAATGCTTTCCTATGTCTTCAAACCTGAATTGGTAGAGCGTTTACACTTGAACCGTCTTAGGGTATACACCTCGGTACAGAACTTTTTTGTAGCAACAAAATATCCAGGGTATGACCCTGAAAGTTCGAATGGTGGTGGAGCTTTCGATCAAGGATTCTCCCTTTACGATTATCCGAGACCTCGAACCTTTATGCTAGGATTAAATGTTGGACTATAACCATATAAAAGATAAAAAAATGAAAATCTATAGAAACTTTATAAGAGCTATAGCCGTCGTAACTGCAATATCAAGTATAACGGCTTGTAGTAACTTTTTGGATGAAGAAGATGAGTCTAACTTCACAACGGACACTTACTTTACCACGGCTGCGCATGCCGAGAGTGCCGTTAACGGGGCATATGAACCATTGATTTCAATTACTAATAGTGGTTTTGGCGGAGGCACATGGATGATGCTCGAGTTTGCCACGGGCTTGGCCAACACCTCCCTAGGACAGGCCACCAATATTTACTTGGTAAAGGATTTAATTAATAATTCTGACAATGGATATGGAAGCAGTTTCTGGACCGGATATTATTCAGGTATTTCTAGGGCCAACTTGGCAATTGAAAAAATCCCTGAAATAAATATGGACGAAGCGCTAAAGCAAAAGTATTTGGCCGAAGCTAAATTCTTTAGGGCTTACTATTATTTTGGTTTGGTACGTATGTTCGGAAACATTCCTATCATCACCAATTCGGTAGATTTGGGATCGGATCAATTGTATCCTGAACAATCTTCACCAGAAGCGGTCTATGACCTAATTGTAAGCGATCTTACAGAGGCTGAAAGCGCTGGCTTGGCTTGGAGAGTTCCATCGGGAAGAGTTTCTTTGGGCGCTGTTAAGACCTTATTGGCAGATGTATATTTGACCATGGCAGGTTATCCGCTTCAAAAAACAGAGAATTACGCGCTTGCCGCTGCCAAGGCTAAAGAGGTAATAGATTCTGACCAGTTCTCACTTTTTGATACCTATGACGAGCTGCATGACCCTGCAACCAAAAACACAGGGGAATACATCTTTATGACCCAATTCGCAGCAGGTATCCAATCAGGTAACTGGCAGCCAGGAATTCTACCATATAACTTGGGAATTTCTGCCTATTCAGCCCAAACTGGAGGTATCTTTTCAACAAACGCCTTTGTGGACTCCTACGAGGCAGGCGACAAAAGAGCAGAAGAAAAACAGTTCTATTTTACAAGCTATTCATTGGAAGCCGATCGTAGCAGCAGTGTCAACCTTGGAGCTCCATATATCTTTAAGCATTTTGATATTGAAGCAAATGAAGGAAGCGCCCAATCAGACCTGAACTGGTGCCTATACCGCTATGCCGATGTATTACTGATGTATGCGGAAGCAGCCAACGAAGCTGAAAGCGGACCTTCAACCGAGGCATATGATGCTGTAAATCTGGTTAGAGATCGTGCCGAACTTGTGGGCTTGACAGGTCTTTCCCAGGATGCCTTTAGAGATGCTGTACGTATAGAGCGTATTCATGAGTTGAGTTTTGAAAACAAAACTTGGTACGACATGGTTAGATGGAGAAAAGCATATAACACAGAAACCAATATCTTGGAAGATTTTGTGGGCCATAACTTCTCTTACTTGCCCAACAAAGCACTAACGGCAAGGGAGCTTTTGTTTCCTATACCAACATCTGAAATGCAGAACAATCCTAATCTAGTACAAAATACTGGTTACTAGTTAAGACCGGCTAAAAGGATACATAAGTTATGTATTCCAAAAAGGCCAAAAGCATTTTAGTAGTTAACATACATTTCTTGAAAGCATAACAGCTTCCAGAAATAAAGCAAGTAAACAAGACACGGGCTGGAAATTTCCACCCGTGTCTTTGTTTTTTATACTATAGGTTCTTTATAGATCCGGTCTCAGAATATGTAATTTAAATACCGCCCCATCCGCAAGTAAGCTAAGGGTACATAAGTCTTTATTTTTTTCAATTATTTACTTAAAATATATACCCCAAACTAGCCAATAAAGATAAAAATGCAAAAAAAGTATTGGTGTTTGTTAGGAAATTGGTAGCTTAGAAGGGACTAACCTATTATCTTGCATAAGATTTCATTTAGGAATTTTTTTGATAAAATATTAGAGTTTTAAAAAGTCAGGTTCGTTTCATGTTCCTCTAAATTAACCTGATTAAAAATTGAGTTGAGTTAGTTTTGAAAAATCCGGATACCACTAAGGTTCCGGATTTTTTTTTTTGAAGTAGGATGAAGATTAAATCCAGGCTCCATTATTCCCTTTGCAATCTTCTATAAGATTTGGGTGTAGTACCCGTAAACTTCTTAAAAGTAGTGGCAAAATATTGGGAGGTGCCAAAACCTAATCCAAATGCCACCTCAGTAATGCTTTTGGAAGTAAGCAGATCTAATTTTGCTTGTTCAATCTTTAGGCGGTTCACATATTCCCTCGGCGGCATCCCCGTTTTGGATTTAAACCAAAACTTAAAATACCCCACGGACATCCCTGCCAAATTTGCCATTTCATCCACATAAATCATCCTAAATAAATTTTTATGGATAAACTTGTCCAGTTCATTCAACTTTACCGATGGCGCATTTTGTTGCGGCTTATTGGAAAGTATAACCGTTTCCAACAACAATTGTGCTATCAACTGATCCACCATTATTTCGGACAACAAGGAATCGAAATTCTCCAGCTGCACCATCAATTTCTCCAAAATAAATTTTAGTTGAAAGGAGCCCTTGAAAACATGTTCCGATTTATCCAGAAGCGCATCAAGCAGAAATTCGGATTGCTCTTTGGGCATATTGCATAATTTGCCCTTGGAACTATCCACAAGCAATTGAATCCAAAACAGTTCTCCCTTATCCTCTGGAAATTCCCCTGTGCTATGCACTGTATTAGGTGGCACCACAAAAATATCATTACCGTTAAGTTCATGCAATTGCTCCCCAATCTTGTAGTGTTGTTGCCCTTTCATACAGTAACATATTTCCAAGGCTCCTTTATGTAGATGACGCTCAAGACCCGGCTTTACCTGTTTGTAACGATAATGGCCTATGGCCAATCCTCTTTTAACCCCAAAGTCCTGTAAATTAAACACCCGTCTTTCCTGTGTTCCAAAATCCATGATAAAATGTATAAAAAAGTAATATAGTACAAAATTGATAGATATTTATGTATTTTAACTACATCTTTGAAGCCTATAAATTAGTGCCATGGAAACAAAAAGATCAAAGTTTATTAAGGAAGGATTTATCAAAATAGATCAATTGATAACAACAGACGAGGTGGACACCCTAAGGACCATATACGATAAATTATTACAGGATAAAGCCAAAACCGCCCACCTAAGAAGTGACCTTGCCGGCGCGGATAATAGTGCCGACAGAAAGGTGGAGCGTATAACCCAAATCATGAGACCCAGCACCATAGTACAGGAACTTATTGAAAATACCGCTTATAAAAAAGCGGAACAATGGGCCAAAGACCTACTAGGACAGGATATGGAACTTGATTTTGACATGATGATCAACAAGGCCCCCAATACCAACACCCCAACTCCTTGGCACCAAGATGCCGCCTATTGGATTGCCATGCCCGACAAAAGATCGGCTAGTTGTTGGATTGCGTTGGACAAGGTCTTTGAAGAAAATGGATGTATGTGGTTTATCCCCAAAACAGAGGGCACACCCATTCTCCCCCATAAAAACCTGCCTAATGGGGGAGCCCTATATTGTGAAATCGACAGCTCAAAGGCCGTAAGCATTCCCCTAAATCCCGGCGGATGTACTTTTCATGACGGTTTTACGCTTCACTTTAGCCAGGGCAACGCTACCGAAACACAAAGAAGGGCTTTGATCCTAAACTTTAGGCCGAAAAAAATGATCGAATTTGAAAGGGAACAAGGAGTAGATCATACCGGGGAAAGAAAACAGAGAAATTAAAACAATACCATGCATGCAAATTAAATTTATATATCCACGTTGGGGAAGTTCGGATTTACCCTGGCCCGTTTTTTTGAACAAAATAAAAAACGCCGGTTATCAGGGCGTAGAAATAGACCTACCCTTAGAAAGTATTAAAAAGAATGAAATTTGTTCGATGCTAAAGGATTTGGAACTCGATTTCGTGGGACAGCATTGGGAAACCAAGGAAGCGGATTTCAACAAGCATCAAGAACAGTACAAAAGGCAGTTGTACAATCTGGTGGAAGCCAATCCCCTATTCGTGAATTCGCACACCGGGATGGATTTTTTTACCCATAAACAAAACTCGGCCCTAATTGAAACTGCCCATGAAATAGAATTGGAATCCGGAGTCACCATTACCCATGAAACCCACCGCTCCAGGTTTTCGTTTGCAGCCCACGCATGTTTACCCTATTTGGAGGAATATCCCTTTCTGAAACTCACTTCCGACCTGTCCCATTGGTGTTGCGTTGCCGAATCATTGTTGGAAAATCAGGCCTATGCGGTTGAAAAAGCTATTGAACATACCTATCATATTCACGCCAGGGTAGGATCTGCCCAGAGTCCGCAAGTTATAGACCCGAGGGATGGGAATTACAAAAACGAATTGAATCTATTTACCAAATGGTGGGGTTTGATGGTTAAAAATGCGTTGGACAGAAATCGTTCCTTTATTACAGTTACCCCTGAATACGGCCCACATCCCTACTCACTTTACAAGGCCAATACTAAAATACCCATGGGAGATCAATGGGAAATCAATAGTTTTATAAAGAACCATTTTGCCGAATCCATAAAACATATTCCATCAGTAATATGTCCATAGCTTTTCCATGCATTCCATAGATATTTCAATTTTCTTGACTCTAAAGTCAACCACATAACAAATAAGCCAAATACTATTCCCTTTATTCCGTTACTAAGCCTTTCGAAAATGCCATTGGTCGATATATTTATAAAGCCTTAACAAATAGTTAATATTTTTAATAGTATTAAGTGTTGATTTTTCACCTTAAACGAATAGATATGAATGGGAAGGACCTTAAGTCAGAATAGCCAACCAACTTATACAGCACCACTATTACTGAGATATAGACTTTTCTCGAAACCTAAGAACCTAAAGAACACCAAAATTCCAGAAATAAATTACAATGCAATTCCTAAAACTATATTTACCGCTACTCCTCTTATTCACCATCCCCACCCATTCGCAACAAGCCGGAAAAGGGGTCATCAGCCTTTCCGAATTGGATGTTGATAAACAGGAACAAGCCTGGTGGCCTGCCAAAAAAAATAAGGCCATCAACGGATTACCCATACAAATAGGAGGTGAAACCTTCAAGGAAGGAATTGGAACCCTGTCCCAAAGCAGGCTATTCTTTTTCTTGGATGGCAAGAGCCAAAAATTTAGTACTCGGGTAGGTATACAGGATCAACAAGACTTTCCACAGGAGGTTGAATTCAATACCCTAAGTGACGGCAATAAACTATTCTATACCCAAAAAGATGGGGACAAAACATTTGTAGGTATTGCCAACTCTGAAGAAGGCATGGGCAATGGCACTGTTAGATTCCTAATAAAAGGAGACGGAAAATTGTTATGGAAAAGCAAAAAAATTAATGGTGGAAACAAGGCCATTCAAGTAAATTTAGACATAAATGGTATTCAGGTCCTGGAACTTGCCGTAGAGGATATGGGTGATGGCATCTCTGGCGACCATGCCGTCTGGGCTGAGCCGACAATACATTATAATACCCACAAACCCCAATTGGTAGATGCCGATTATTTCAACAAGTTAAAAACCGTTGACACCTCTTATAACACCCATATAAAACCATTGTTACAAAGGTTGCCCTTTGGCCAAAAAGAATATGAACAAGGGGTGAATGCCGATTGGTTGATTACCAAAGTAGAACTGCCATCCATGGTCTACAAACAGCACAATGAAAAGGAAATTGTAATCTCCAACGGCTTGATCAGTAGAACTTTCCGACTAACCCCAAATTGTGCCACGGTAGGTTTTACCAATCTTGTAACAGACGAATCACTGTTGCGTGGAGTTAGTCCTGAGGCCATGCTTACTATAGACGGACAGGAATACACCGTTGGCGGATTGGACGGACAAATTGAATACGGCTATTTAAAAGAAGAATGGTTAGACCAAATGTGGAGTCCGGCCGGTTCGTTTCAACTTACTGATTTTAAGATCGATGATATTCAGGAGCGAATAAACTGGCCCAACAAAAGATGGTCTTCCAAACCAAAAAGTCCAACACAAGGAAAACACATAAGCTTTTCCTATGCCCATCCAGAATTTCCCGACCTGGAAGTGAAGGTTCATTATGAAATATATGATGGCCTTCCTTTGATCAGCAAATGGTTCACCATTGATAATCACAGTAAAAAGTCCGTTGTATTAAATAATTTCAAGAGTGAAATCCTTGCCATGGTGGAGGCAGAAAGCGCTGTAGAAAAACAAAAAGAATGGGAAACTCCAAACATACATGTGGAAAGCGATTTTGAGTTTCATTCCATGTCCATGAAAAATGCCAACAAAGTTGTGCATTGGGAAAAAGATCCACGTTATACTTCACAGGCCAGTTATTTATTATCCACTCCCTGTTTATTGGAATGTAAATTACCCATTGGACCCAATGAAACAATAACCGCAGGCACCAACTTTGAATCGTTCAGAATCTGGGAAATGCCCTTTGATAGCCACGATAGGCAACGTAAAGGCCTTTATACCAATGCCATGTATAAATCAATAGCCCCATGGACTACAGAAAATCCCTTATTTTTACATTTAACGACCACTGATGATGTTAAGGTAAAGGCGGCTATTGACCAATGCGCGGAAACAGGTTACGAAATGGTCATTTTAAGTTTTGGCAGTGGGCTGAACATGGAGGACCTTTCCGATGCCAATATTACCAAATTCAAGGCCTTGGCAGATTACGCCCACTCCAGGGGTATAGAATTGGGCGGATATTCTTTGTTGTCCAGTAGGTGGATCAGTGAGGAAGTAGACGTTATAAATCCTGAAACGGGCAAGAGGGGCGGCGTAATTCACGGAAGTTCTCCCTGTCTGAACAGCCAATGGGGCATTGATTATTTTGAAAAACTGAGGACATTCTTTGAAAAAACGGGCTTCGACCTGTTGGAACATGACGGTTCCTACCCAGGTCAATTATGTGCTTCCACCGAGCATATAGGCCATAAAGGGGTAGAAGATTCCCAATGGAAATCTTGGAAGCGAATAACCGACTTTTATAAATGGTGCAACGAAAAAGGAATTTCGCTAAATATCCCAGATTGGTATTATCTTAGTGGCAGCACTAAGAACGGTATTGGATATAGGGAAGTCAATTGGTCCCTGCCCAGAGAACGTCAATTGGTCCTTGGGAGACAAAATATGTACGATGGTACCTTTGAGCGCCTTCCAAGTATGAGTTGGACCTTTGTGCCCCTTACGGAATATCATGGCGGGGGAGCAGATGCTACTATAGAGCCCTTGGACACCCATTTGGAAGCCTATAAGGCACATATGGTGCAAAACTATGGGATGGGGGTTCAGGCATGTTATAGAGGACCTCGCTTATATGATACCGAGAAAACAAAATCGACCGTTATAGAAGTGGTAGATTGGTACAAAAAATACCGCAACATCCTTAATGCCCCTATTATCCATTTAAAAAGGGCCAATGGAAGGGAAATTGATGGCATTATGCATGTGGACCCTGAATTGAACGAAAAAGGGATGGCTCTGTTCTTTAACCCTACGAACAAGACCTTGTCCCAAACCATAAAACTCCCCCTATATTACACCGGACACTCGAGTGAGGTGAGCATCAAAGAGAAAGAAGGCAAAACAACAACCTATGAATTGGCAAGGGATTATTCCGTGGAACTAAAAGTGGAAATTCCTGCCAATGGCAGTACTTGGTTTGTAATTTATTGAACTATAAAACAATATACATGAAAGCTAAAACAATATGCCTTTTGGCCATAGTTCTCAGCTTATGGAGTTGCGAATCGGCGCGAAACAATCAGGAACTGGACCGAATTCCCAAATATAAACTGGAGTTCGACAAATTGTCCTCGACCTGGGATGAAGCCATTCCCTTGGGAAATGGTACCGTAGGTGCCTTGGTATGGGAAAATGACGGAAAACTTCGATTATCCCTGGACCGGGCTGATCTTTGGGACCTACGGCCCATGGAAAATCTAGATTTTGAGAATTATGGATTTGATTGGGTAAAGGAGCAATGGGAAAAGGATACCTATAAAAATGTACAGGACAGATATGATGCCCCCTACGACCAATTACCGGCACCCTCAAAAATTCCCGGCGGAGCCCTGGAATTTGATGTGAAAGGATTGGGAGAGGTAGAATCGGTAAAGCTGAATTTGGATTCCGCAATATGCGAGGTAAAATGGAAGAATGGTGCCATACTTAAAACCTTTGTCCACGCCACCGAACCTTTGGGATGGTATACCTTTGAAAATATTAGCGAAGAATTGAATCCAACCATAATTCCACCGGCCTATGTATCGGTTAAACAAGAAGGTGCAAATGACCCGGTAACGGGGCAAGATCTTCGAAGATTAAATTATGATGGCGGGAGGGTTACCCAAAAAGACCATATCATTACCTATGACCAGAAAGGATGGTCCGATTTTCAATTTCAGGTACACACCCAATGGAAACCTACACCAAAAGGTATTCAGGGAAGTTGGAGCATAAGCTCACAAACTTCGGATAAAGCCCCTAAAGAAACCGCAGAACAAGTAGTAACTAAATCGCTTCAGGCAGGAATGGCATCCTCCATGGAAAGTCACATTGCCTGGTGGAAATCATTCTGGGATCAGTCTACCATTAAAATTCCAGATCCCGTATTGCAGCACCAATGGTATATGGAAATGTACAAGTTGGGGTCGGCAGCCAGACAGGGGGCTCCACCCATATCGCTGCAAAGTGTTTGGACGGCGGATAACGGAAAATTACCACCTTGGAAAGGCGATTACCACCATGATTTGAACACACAATTAAGTTATTGGCCTACCTATTCCGGCAACCATTTGGATTTGGAACAAGGTTTTGTAGATTGGCTTACCCAATACAAACCCACTTTTAAAAAATATACCAAAGATTTCTATGGTACTAACGGACTTAATGTCCCTGGGGTTACTACCTTGACAGGAGAACCTATGGGAGGCTGG
>TARA_R100001369_G_scaffold92919_1_pt1 | contig 10752 bp, 5 predicted proteins | sample TARA_R100001369 | Tara Oceans TARA_R100001369 (sample SAMEA2621528) | marine metagenome | biome: marine biome (ENVO:00000447); feature: surface water layer (ENVO:00002042); material: "saline water (ENVO:00002010), including plankton (ENVO:xxxxxxxx)" | depth 5 m | reverse complement strand
CCCGCCCCTTAAAAGGATTTTCTTGTGGTGTTTGTACACCCAGGTTTCCGTTGTGCTCCCAACGAAATTCCCCATCCTCGGTTTGGGTTATCAATGCCCTTAACTGCTCATAACCCTCAGGTAATTGGGCATGCTCCACAAATGAAAATCTTTCATTGGTCGCCACTACCAGTTTGTCATAATACCTAAATTCGGCATTTACCAAATAGGACAAAAGTAGGGACCCAAAGGCATCCTTACCTCCTTCGTTTCCTCTCAAATCCAAAATTAAATTTTCAATATTATTGGAGTTAATTTGCGCAAAGGATTCTTTAAGAAAGGCCTCAAAATTATATTTTTCCTCGTCTGGCCAGAAGGTTCGTATGGTCAATAGGGCCGTCTTCGAATTCTTAAATTCCAGTTGATAGGGTATACTGTTTTGTTCTGCATTATCATGTTCCATTACTATTTGGCAGGAAACCGAAGGTAGATTCATACTGCCCTTCCTCCCACGGTGCTTATAAGTGATATTAAATTGGTTGCGGGCCTTACCTTCCTCCAAATAAAAATTAGAGAACAAGGCATTAAAATACCTATTAAGTTCGTAGTACTTGAAAGTTTGGTTATGTCCGTCAGAAAACAGATTTTTCAATAAACCGTTAATAATCCTATCCATTCCCATACCATTGATAGCCGTAATTTCAGTTCCAGGTTCCAATTTAACCCTGGTATCATAGCTATAGCGCACGTAGGCCCTGTTCTTGTCCAGAAAAAGTTTTAATGGAAATAGGGTCTCCAAATTGTAATAATACATAAAACCCTTATCCTCAGAGGGCATTAATTTGGTATGCCCACATCCAATTTTAGTCAATACAGGGTTCAATATTTTATAAAACTCCTGTTGAGTTAGTGGTTGTTCGAGTTCCGTACCAACTGACTCAAAACTTCCATCCATAGATGACTTGGCTGCATATCTGTAGATTCCAGGATGTGCCTCCTCCAATGCCGTTCTGAAGAGTTGAAAATCTTCCTTTAATTCTGAAGGGTTCAGCGTATTTTGGGCATTGACAAAAGAGACACCTAAAAATTGGATGATATAGAACCCCAAATGTAACATCGTTATTGATTTCATAGCCTTTATAACTATTAGTGGGTCCTTAACTAACAAATGGCTTCTAGGAAACTTTTGTATTCAACTTTGTAAGTCGATAAGGACATTGTCTAAATACAAAGATCAAGTGATTGGAAGAACCTTACAATCACATAAGAATGTGATATTTTTCACAAGGCCCATGTTGCATCCTTAAAATCCATCAACCTTTATAAAAGCACAATTTTTCACATGTTTATGCTATTTCAGGGATGAAAGTCCATATCTAAATTTGTCCTGTTATTTAATATCAAAGTTTTAGGTGTTAGGAACTAAATGGGTCCTGAATCAAAAACAAATAGGGTTTATTCATCAATCAATAAAAATCAAATAAACAAGATCAATCATGATAACATTATTTCAAATTCTAATCGACCTTTTAATAGAGCTTTGGATTACAGTTATATTATAAGGGGCATATGGAATCCACGCCCTAGGAAAGGACTTCCTTTGCTACTTAAAATTTCGAATTTTTAGTGCATGGGATGTCCAATCTTTGCGTAATTTTAATCTAAACCACCTGGCTGCATGCGCATAAGGATTCTTTGTTGTTTGCTATGTTTCCAAGCCTATCTATTTGGACAGAATTCGTACGTCTTCAATAGATTTTCTACTGCGGATGGTTTAAATACCAATAAGGTGAAATGTGTTTGGCAGGACTCCACTGGATTTCTTTGGATAGGCACCGAGGTGGGCATACAACGTTTTGATGGGAGAAAATTCATTTCCTACGTCGGTCCCGAAAATTACCAGCTTCCGCCAAGCATGGGGGTTGACCAAATTTTGGATGCCGGCAATGGCAATCTTTGGTTATTGCAGGGAGGCCAAATAGGGAAATTCAACACCGTGGATTTTCATTATACCACTGTACCTATCAGGAGTTATGGAAGCATTCCCCCAAGGTCCGAATTTAAATTGTACATAGATAGCAAAAAGCAGGTATTTCTATGCGCTTCCAAATATGGTCTATTATGGTACGATGCCAAATCCAATGCTTTTGTAGAGTCCAATCTACCTATCAAAATCCCTAGGGGTTGGGGCGTAAGTTCCCTTTATGAAGATAAACTGTCGGGAGAATATTGGATCTGCAGTGAACAGGGGCTGGCAGTATATATGAGTACCAAAGGCGAGGTCTTTCACCGGCTCAACAATCCCGATAACATTCCCTTGCTGAACAACAAGGACATTAACAATTGCGGAGATTTCATCAAGGATAAAAACGGCACTTGGTGGCTAACCTATTGGGATTATAATCCGCATAAGGAACACCCGGTTTTACTGCATTACGACCCCAAATCAAATCAATTTCTTGCGGATACAGCAAGAAGCCTTTCATCCACAAAAAAATATACTGTTCTTAGACAAATTTTGGAAACCAGTAGCGGTCAAATATGGATCGGGGGAGAAAATTCCCTGTTGAGCTATGACAATGATCTTCAAGGTTTTTATCAACATTTCAAAGCCGACCCTTTGGAGTTCGATATAAAATGTAATCAAGGCAGACATCTCTTTGAAGACAGGGAAGGCAATATTTGGTTGAGTACGGAAAATGGACTTTTTGTAATGAATCCCAACCAAAAGGACGTATATAGCCTTGTGGTAATAGATGGTCTTGGCCTGGACTCTCCCGTAAATGCCATACTGGAAACCAAGACCAAGGAAAATTGGATTGGAACATGGGGCAAGGGCATTCTTTTTTATGATCAGAAATTCAAAAAAATGGAAGGAAACCCTTATGCCGGTTTGGGGGCCGATTCCTTCAAATTGTATACTTCCATTTGGGACCTTCAACAACACAGTGAATCGGGAAATGTATGGTCTGCATGTCAGGGGGGCAGACTGGCCGTTTTTGATGCCAATACAAAAAAGGCATTACATTGGCTTCACCCTCCAGCATTTAAAAATTCTACCATACGTCAGGTGAAGGAAGATCAAAATGGAAATCTTTGGTTTGGTACGCAAAGTGGACGTTTGATTAAATGGAAAAAGAACGATCCTATTGCCGATAACCATTTTGAAGAAATACACAATTTTAACACCATTATTTACAGACTCTATATAGATCTGCAGGGGCGTTTATGGGTAGGGACCCATAAGCAAGGGGTATACGTGCTGGATGTAGACACCAACGAAATCCTTTTTCATTTTAATACCGAGTTCAACGATAGTTATGGAATAATGGACAATACCATATCTGATATTCAGCAATATAACGACAGTATTTTTTTTGTGGGCGCCGAGGCTTTGAACATTCTAAACATCAACACCTCTGAAGTAAAAAAAATTACTTCCTATGAAGGGCTTTATGGGTCTAGAGTTTTGCAATTAATGATGGATAGGGAAGGAATAGCATGGATGATAACCAGCAATGGCCTCAGCAGTTATAATTATGACAAGAATATAATAAGCTCCTACAACAACCTTCATGGTGTTATCTATGCGGAAAAGACCTACAGCGCCAAATGGATGATGCAGAACGGGGAAATATGGTTTGGTGGTGAGGATGTAGTTTTTGGCTTTTCTCCCGAAAAACTAAATTATAAACAAAAGCCTCCCAAGGTAAACATTACAGATTTTAAGCTCTTCAATACTTATATGCCACTGGATTCGATCATGGCACAAAAGGAAATTGTATTCAACCATTATCAAAACTCATTTACTTTTTATTTTTCCGCCCTTAGTTTTTCCCAACAAAGAAAATTACAATACTATTATCGCATTCCCGGAGTGAACAAAGATTGGGTCAAGGCCGAAAGGGATATGGCCGCCACCTACACCACCATGCCCTCCGGAAAATATACTTTTCAGGTAAAATGCATGAACCTGCAAGGACTGGAACCGGACGAAATTACCAGTATCGACTTTAGGATACGCCCTCCCTTCTATCGTACATGGTGGTTTATTGCCTTGATTCTCTTTACCGGGATAGGTATGGCCTATTTTATCTACAGACTTAAGGTAAACCGTATTCTAGCCGTTGAAAATTTAAGGATCAAAGTGGCCAGGGACCTGCATGATGATATGGGCTCTACCCTGAGCACCATAAACATTCTCAGTTCCATGGCCAAGAGTAAAATGAATAGTGATACCGTAACCAGTAGTAACTACCTCACCAAGATTACCGACAACAGCCAAAGAATGATGGAGGCAATGGATGATATTGTTTGGAGCATTAAACCGGACAACGATAACATGCATAGGGTTATTGCCAGAATGAGGGAATACGCTACCGGCATTCTGGAAGCCAAGAACATAGAGTTCGATTTTCAGGTAGAGGATAAAATAAACGACTTAAAACCGGATATGGAAGCCCGTAGGGACCTCTTTCTTATTTTCAAGGAAGCGATCAATAACATTGCCAAATATTCCCATGCCAAGCGCGCAGAAGTGCAACTAACCTATAAGGATAAATGGCTCCAAATGCAGATCATGGACAACGGGATCGGGTTTGATATTGAAAAGGTAGACAGTGGCAATGGACTGGACAATATGGTTAAAAGGGCTTCCAAAATGAAAGGAACATTAAAAATTGACAGTAATCCAGATCTGGGCACCGAAATATGCTTGAACGTCCCTGTGCGTTAAAGGACATTTTAACATATTTATGTGATTTTACCCTATGGATTTCCTATCTAACTTTACAAAAAGAGACAATTATGATAAGGGTAGTTATATATGAGGACAATCCCCAATTCCGCGAAGGGCTTACCATGTTGATCAATGGCAGCGATGGATTTTCCGTTTTGGCATCTTACAAGAATTGCAACAATGTTGCGGAGGAGGTGGAAAAATGGTCCCCAGATGTCATTCTGATGGATATCAACATGCCTGGAACGGACGGCCTGGAAGGATTAAAGAAAATAAGGGAAGTAAACGCTGAAGTCAAAGTATTGATGCTTACCGTCTTTGACGACAATAAAAATGTTTTCGAAGCGCTAAGGAACGGGGCCAATGGATATTTGCTAAAGAAAACCCCTCCTGCCAAATTATTGGAATATATACAAGATGCCACCTTGGGTGGAGCCCCCATGACATCCTCAATTGCTACCCAAGTGTTAAAAATGTTCCAAGTTATACCGCAGTCCAAGAACCAGGACTATTGCTTAAGTGAAAGGGAAACAGAGGTATTACAACTTCTTGTGGATGGCTATAGCTATAAAATGATTGCTTCGGAGCTTTTTATTGCTATTGATACCGTACGATCACATATCAAAAAAATATACGAAAAGCTACACGTAAACAGCAAGAGCGAAGCCGTTGCCAAGGCCTTTAAGGATAAATTGCTATAACATATTTCCTACAAAACCATTTAAAAATCCTCGGATTTCACATACTTATGCGATTGTAAGAACTGCGCTAGCGCACTTCCTTTGTCCTGAAAAATTTGAAACTAAAACTCAATATCAGGCAATGAAAACAAAAATTATTATTCTTTCAATCTTCTTCTTAATGTTCATTGGTTGCACCGATGATGACAATACAGAAATTCCCTCCAATACTTTGAAGGCGGACGCCTTCAGTGAGAACCAAGGAGATATTTATGCAGGTCAAGCTGTTATCCTCAACGGTACCAAGTCTACGGACAAGGCAGGAAAACCTTTTCAATACCTTTGGAGATTTAAGGCCAAACCCAGTGGTAGTTTAACCGAATTGAAGGAAGAAACCACGGCCAAGCCAAAATTCACTCCAGATAAGGTGGGTAACTATTCAGTGGAGCTAAAGATATTCAATACCGAGTTCTATGATACGGACGAATTGACCATTTTGGTAAAGGAGGATGAAAACCCACCTGAACAGGAAACCATTATTATTTCTGAAAATATCACGGCTCGTCGCCATTTGGCCAATGTCTTTGAGGATCCAAATAAGATTGATTATTTGGTAACTGGCGATATTCACGTATCAGCACTACTTACCATAGACCCAAACGTGGTTATTGCCTTTGATGAAAATACGGCCATGTACATAGACAATCCCGGGGCCATTATTACCACAGCCGCCGCCAGTTCCTTTATCACTTTCACTGGCAAGAATAAGGTTCCCGGATATTGGAAGGGTTTGATCATAAACTCCAATAGTCCTTTAAATAAATTGGACAGGGTAACAATTGAATATGCAGGTGGCGCCATTGCCCAAGGAATGGAAGTTGCCACTAGTTTAGGCCTGGACAACGATGGACGAGGACAACTTACCCTAGTTTCGTCCATTATCCAAAATAGTGCTGCATATGCAGTAGCGATTGAAGTAGGAGCAAAATGGAATACGGAATCCTTCAATGTGTACAGGAACAATAACAAAAGTATTCAGTTACCGGCATCGCAATTGGGGAGTTTATCCAGTTTATCGGAATTCCAAAATAATGCAGAGAACATTATCGATATTATAGGTGACCGAATCTCTACATCCCAAGAAACTGTTTGGAGCGATCTATACAATAGCTCAGGAAACATGAAATATGTGGTAAAAGGAACCATAGAGGTGGTTTCTGGGCTTAGAATTTTGGAAGGCCTTGAATTATACATGGACAGGGATTCAGAAATAAACATTACACAAAAGGGGTATATAATAGCTCTTGGGAGTCCTCAATATCCCATTAAGTTCCTTAGTAGGGAATTCTTTGACGGAGGGTATTGGAAAGGTATTTCCATAATGTCCAACGATATGAAAAACGAATTGGACAACGTAGAAATACATAATGCCGGAAGCGAAATCATGGACGGATTGCAGTTCAAGACTGCCGTTGGTTTGGGAGGGGCCAATGAGGCGAAATTAAAGTTATTCAGCACCAAAATCATGGCCAGTGGTGGCAATGGGATTTACGTTGAAAACGGAGCCGAACTGGTACGCATAGACGAAATTAGGTTTCATGAAAACAAAGGTTCGGCCATTACAATGGCGGCCAACCAGGTAAAAAAACTTAACGATGCCACAGGAATGGAATTTATAGGCAACGGACATAATGGAGTTGAAATTTTAGGATCTGCCTTGTTCGAGCCCAATGTTGAGACCACTTGGCCAGCACTTCATTTTGGTGCCACCTATTTGGTAAGTGGCAATTTAGGAATCCAATCGGGATTAAAGATACTTCCCGGAGCGGTTTTCAAATTTGCCGAGGACAAGATGTTTGGAGTGTTTCCATATGGATATTTAATAGCCCAGGGTACCCCAAATAATAAGATTGTCTTTACAGGGGCCACTGCATCCAAGGGATTTTGGAACGGAATCCGAATTCAATCGGACAGCGCCAAAAACCTAATGGAATATACGGAAGTGCTCTACGCGGGAAAGACCGAAATGCCCGGGGTTTCGAAAATAACCAGTATTGGACTGGATGGGGATTACATGGGTAATTTAACCATTAAAAATTCCAAAATTGCACATGGTTATGGCTACGGAATTGCCTTTGAAAACCGTAACACCTCCATTAACCCCGATTTTAACATGGTAAACCTTTTTGAGGACCTAAGTCTTGGGGACATTTCCCTACCCTAGAAGACTACATTGGGCATAACATCCCAGTATAATTTTAACCATAGGTTATTTAACTGACCAAAGATGTGATTAAAGTTCTAATCGGAACAGGGGAACCAATCAACTTCCACATAATTATGCGATTGTGGGCAGTTGATCCCCAAACGATCTTTGTTACCATTATTAATCAAAAAAAAATATAGTCATGAAAGCATTTGATAATTACCGAAGAATACCTTCAGAATCGAATAAACATGTCTTCTTTTCACAAATGAAATATGGAAAAAGAAGTCAATGGCTTGCCTTGAGACGCTTTACGGCAAGCCAATAATAAGAATAGGCAAGGCATCTTAAAAATTCACTAAAACAAATGAAAAATGAAAAATCTAGGTATTGAATTTTACAGAAGATGTGTATATGTCATATATACCATTTTCCTAATTTATCTGTTGGTCTCAGCGAAAAAATAATCATTAATAAAAAGCAAAAGAATGAACAAAATATCAAAAATAAGTTTAGCAATAGCCTCAACAATACTGCTAATGTCCTGCGAAAAGGACACTATAACCGCTTCAGAGGATATAACTACCAAAGACCATGAAATCTCTGGTTACTCTGCCCTAGAGGTAAACGATAATTTTAAGGTCTATATCAACTTCTCGGACACTGAAGAAAAATTCAGGGTGCAGGCCAACGATAACCTCCATGAGTATATCAAGGTAAACAAGGAAAGCAATAAGTTAACCGTGAAATTGGACAAGGTTGGGAGGATAAAAGGAAAGGAAACCTTAAATGTGTTTATTACCACCAAAAGTATAGACAATTTTACGGTTAAGGGAAATACCAAATTGGAACTGGAAGACCCCTTGGAAACCGATAACTTAAAGATCTATCTAAGTGGAAATAGCTTCTTTTCCGGTGAATTGGCCGCTGAGAAGCTTGATCTTGTCTCCAGCGGAAATTGTATGCTGGATTTCTCCGGGACTGTAAAAAACATGGACATAGAACTTGACGGCAATTGTGAACTATCGGATTACGAACTAAGCGTTGACACCTTAAAAATTGACCTTTCCGGTAATAGCAATGCCTATCTTACCGTAAACAATTCCATTTCGATCGATGCTAGTGGCAATAGTGTGTTATCGTACAAGGGAAGTGCCACCATTGCACATCAAAAACTTTCATCGGGTTCCAAAATTGTAAAAAAGGGGTAATTGGTTGGCGCAATAGAACACACATAGAACTCTCTAAAAAGAAAGCCTATGCATTTTGCTGATTTCAGCTAAGTGCCTAGGCTTCTTCTTTTATGTATTTCCATTAAATGGCAGAGTACCTAAACTATAAATATTCCAAATCAATTGACTTATTTACGAGATAATCAATTCCTAGGTATTGTAAATATAAAATCGCTTCCCTTTCCTTTCTCGCTTTCAACCCATATTTTACCGCCCAGTTTTTCAATAAATTCTTTACACAATACCAATCCAAAGCCAGAACCTTTTTCGTTAAGGGTACCGGGCAATGGGGTATTGGTAGTTATACTGAACAAATTCTCAAGGGTATCATCGTCCATTCCCACACCTGAATCAGAAATAACAATCTTAACTAGGTCCTCTTCCTCAACTGCAGAAATCGTTATTTTATCTCCAGGCCTACTATATTTAATGGCATTGGACATAAGGTTTCTAATGATGGTTTTCAGTATTTTCTTATCGGAATTAATTTCAGCTTCCTCCGTAACATTTACCTTAATTGAAATGCCTTTTGTCTGGGCAATGGATATTGAAAGTTCCAATATTTCATGGACAACAGTGGAAATATTTATTTTTTCGTTTTTAAAACTGATTTGACCGGATTGCGATTTTGCCCAATCCAATAAATTTTCAAGCAGCACCAAGGTGTTTTTGGAAGTGGAATGTATTAGGCCTAAATACTCTTTGGCATCAAAGTTTTCCGATTCTTTTAATTGAGCGTTTAAGATATCGCTCAACACCAAAATATTATTAAACGGACTTCTTAAATCGTGGGCAATAATAGAAAACAACTTGTCTTTTGTAGCATTCAGTTCCCTTAATTGAAGTTCACTCTCCCTTAAATCTTCCTCAGCTTCAATACGTTCGGTAATATCGCGTATTACCCCGACCAAAAACTTCTTTCCGTCTTCATCTATAAACCTCGACTTCCTGGTTGAGATAATCCTCTTTTGGCCTTCCGCCAAGGTTAGCGGCTCTTCATTGATATTATCTATGCCATCCAACAGTACCTGCTTATCTATTCTCAAGAAACTTTCCCGCTCATCAGGGGGAACATTTTCAGCAAGGGTTTTGCCTATTATTTTGGTTCTTGGAAGATTGAAGAGATTACAAAAAGCATCGTTGACCAAAAGTAACCTACTGCCGTTATCCTTTACAAATACGGCATCCCCCATATTATTGAGAATGGTATTGGCATATTTCTCAGTTTCATCCTTTTCCTCGCCATTTTGAAAGGCCAGAAGTGATTTAAGGATTTCATTTTGTTTTTGAAGTTCGGCAATTTGATTTTCCAGTTCGCGACGTGTCCTTTCCTTAACTCTTTTAATGCGCTTAAAACGGTTATATAAATTATACCAAATCAAATTACTACTATTTTAGGCTAAGACTGTAAAGCTACGATTTTCATAAATTATAATGATACCAAATTATCATAGATTTCTACTTTTACAGTAAAAATAAGTTCAACTTATAGTTTTGGACAGGGTTATTCCTAAAATCAACAAAAGGTTCTACAGTGGACAGGCAAATTACAGGGATAAGGTTATCACTTCGTAAAAGTCCCATTGATCTAAGGAAGTTCTTTAAAACGGATTGGACAATGTGAGGTGAAATAGCAATATAGTATTCTCAAAACAAGAATAAACAGATTGCTTCGCTGTGCCCGCCTGACGGCCGGGCAGGCTCGCAATGACGGAATAGCCACAAGTCTAGAGTTAAAAAGTTAATTTAAAAATGGCATTGGGTTGTTGGCGAGTGATGATTTTTAAAGCAGGATGTTCCCCCGAGGAGAGGGTCTTAAGATGTAATCGTCATTGCGAGAAGTGATAGGGACGAAGCAATCTCATTATAGAATAGGCAGATTGCGTCGCTGCACCCGCCTGACGGACGGGCAGGCTC
>TARA_R100001369_G_scaffold27469_1_pt1 | contig 10757 bp, 7 predicted proteins | sample TARA_R100001369 | Tara Oceans TARA_R100001369 (sample SAMEA2621528) | marine metagenome | biome: marine biome (ENVO:00000447); feature: surface water layer (ENVO:00002042); material: "saline water (ENVO:00002010), including plankton (ENVO:xxxxxxxx)" | depth 5 m | reverse complement strand
CCAAACTACTGGCGGTACCCCATACCAAGCTCACCAAGCTGTATGACCACGTGCAGGAAATTGCCGATCTGCCGGAGCTACTGATCAAACAGATCAAACACTACTTTGAAAATTACAAGACACTCGAAGCCGGCAAGTGGGTGAAAGTTGAAGGCTGGGACAATGCCGAAGCCGCCCGCAGGGAAATTACCGCTTCGCGCGATCGCTATCTGCAAGAGGAAGGCTGAAACACGGGCCGGCACTCACCAATAAAAAACCCGGCATTTAACGCCGGGTTTTTTATGTCATGCCGATACAGACTGCTCCCAATCCAGCATCTGCTGTTTCCGGGGCAACCCCCAGCGATACCCCCCCAGCTCGCCGTTACTGCGGATCACCCGATGGCAGGGAACCAGCCAGGCCACCGGGTTGGCACCAATCGCGCTGGCCACGGCGCGCACCGCTTTGGGCTGGTCAATGGCACTGGCCACCTGCTGATAGGTGATCACACTGGCAAAGGGGATCGACAATAATACCTGCCAGACCTGTCGCTGAAATACCGTACCCTTCGCACTCAGTGTCAAGCTGTCTTCCTGCGGGTTCTCCCGGGCAGGCCGACGAAACAGCGTTTGTACGAAAGCTGCTACACCCGCATCATCACGATTGAAACACCGGGATTTATCCAACCGGGGAAAAACCCGAAAAGGATCGGTTTCACCGCGGTCCTGAAACACCAGCTGCTCAATCCCGGACTCTGTCCAGACCAGCCAAAGCGAGCCAAATGGTGAGGGCGAATTGCCATAACGGGCATCGAGCCCATCCTGATAATCAACCAGACGGATTTTCATTTCTCTACCCTGTTGCTAACGGAATAATGACAAGGGAAATGTATCACGGCAACCATCTGCTGGTGGCAATTGATTCAGACTGATATCGGCAGGACCTATTCGACAGAATCAATACAAATACAGGATGGTAAAACAGCCCGCCGGGCGGGCTGTTTTACCGAGGTATCAGGTATTAGCCCGATTCTCAATCAACTGATCCACCACAGCGGGATCTGCCAGGGTTGAAGTATCTCCCAGGTTCTCCAGTTCATTGGCGGCAATTTTGCGCAAAATACGGCGCATGATTTTTCCCGACCGGGTCTTCGGCAGCCCCGGAGCCCAATGAATCACATCCGGCTTGGCGATTGCACCAATTTCCTTCACACAAAGCGCCACCAGCTCCTTGCGCAAGTCATCCGATGGCTCTGCACCGCTCATCAGCGTGACATAGGCATAAATACCCTGTCCCTTGATATCGTGCGGGTAACCGACCACCGCAGCCTCGGCCACATTGGCATGCAACACCAGAGCACTTTCCACCTCCGCAGTCCCCATGCGGTGCCCGGAAACATTCAGCACATCGTCCACCCGGCCGGTAATCCAATAGTGGCCATCGGCATCCCGACGACCGCCATCACCGGTAAAGTAATAACCTTTGTAGGGGGCAAAATAGGTTTCCCGGAAACGTTCCATATCTCCGTATACACCACGAATCTGGGCAGGCCAGGATGCTTTGATAGCCAGAACACCTTCACCGGGACCTTCAATTTCATGCCCTTCGGCATCCAGCAGTACGGGCTGTACGCCAAAAAATGGTACGGTCGCACAACCGGGCTTCATCAGCGTGGCACCCGGCAGAGGGGTCAGCATATGGGCACCGGTTTCTGTCTGCCACCAAGTATCGACAATTGGGCAACGACCGTCACCAACAACCCGGTAATACCACTCCCAGGCCTCAGGATTGATCGGCTCGCCTACCGTACCCAGCAATCGCAGGGAACTGAGGTCGGCTTTTTTGACATAATCATCACCGGCCCCCATCAGCGCACGAATGGCCGTGGGTGCAGTGTAAAAGATGGTGACCCCATGTTTCTCGACCACCTGCCAGAAACGGGAAGCATTGGGGTAAGTGGGAACGCCTTCAAATAACAGCGAAGTCCCGCCATTGCAGAGTGGACCGTAGACAATATAACTGTGTCCAGTGATCCAGCCCACATCGGCAGTACACCAGTAGATGTCATCATCCTTGTGATCAAAGACATACTTGTGGGTCATGGCACACTGCAATAAATAACCGGCGGTGGTGTGCATCACGCCCTTTGGCATCCCGGTGGAGCCGGAAGTGTAGAGGATGAAAAGTGGATCCTCTGCATCCATCAGTTCTGGTGCACAGTACTCATTCGCCTCCATCATTTCTTCGTGGTACCAGATATCGCGATTATCATCCCACTCCACCAGAGAGCGGGTTCGCTCCACCACCAGGCAGGTATGTACATTGGGACAACCCCGCAAAGCCTGATCGGCATTGGCTTTCAATGGAATTTTCTTGCCGCCGCGCAAACCTTCATCCGCTGTGATCAGCACCTGACAATCTGAGTCGAGAATCCGGTCTTTCAGGGCATCGGGAGAAAATCCACCGAACACCACGGAGTGAACCGCGCCGATGCGCGCACAGGCCAGCATCGCATAGGCCGCCTCGGGGATCATCGGCATGTAAATACAGACTCGATCACCCTTTTTTACACCCCGGGATTTCAGCACATTGGCCAGCTTATTGACCTGTTCACTGAGCTCGTTATAGGTGATATCGGTGCTTTCCAGCGGGTGATCTCCCTCCCAGATCAGTGCAACCTTATCGCCGCGCTCCGCCAGATGACGATCAATACAGTTGACCGTCACATTCAGTTTGCCACCGGAAAACCAGCTGGCTTCACCGGTGTTGAAATCGTATTCACATACCTCATTCCAGCGTGTTTCCCAATCGAGAAACAGCTCAGCTTCCCTGGCCCAGAATTCATCCGGGTGCTCAATGGAATGGCGATACATACGCTCGTAGGTTTCAGCATCGATATGCGCCTGGGTGGCGAAGTCGTCGGGGACGGGACGAACATTGGTTGCGGACATGAAATCCTCCCTCTCGTTATCAGTTCTATGGGGCCCAGATTAAAGGAGATGAAGCCTAGCATCTATTCGACCTTTGCATAACAGGTCACAGGGATTTTTCCAGGGCAAAGCCCCATCCGACAAGCCGGGATATATCTTAACCGGAGACTATCCGGGCCAGCGGTGCATGTTCAGGTCCGAACCGGTGGGCGACTTGCGCAAGAAACAGCTCCGCTGTTGCGACGGCGTCCACCAGCGCATTATGGGCATGATAATCGGGCAGGTTGTAGCGGCGGCGACAATCCGACAACCGCAGACCTTGCCCGTGCTGACCTGCACTGTTACGTTGCAGTCGCTGATTTTCGAGCACCAGGGTATCCACCACCATCGCCAGCAGTGGCACGCCGTAAAGACGTTGGCTGGCCTCCCGTAAAAAAGCCAGATCGAGTGCCGCGTAGTGAAGCAACAGTACCCTGCCCTGCAAAGCTTCCAGCAGACAATCCATGGCCTCGGACAGGGAGCTGGCACCGACCATATCCCTGTCGTGAATACCGTGGATCACAGCACTCTGACCAACGCCGAGGGGACTGCGTACCAGAATGTGCCGGGCACCGGCCAGCATGACCCTCATATTGTCTATCGGTACGAAACCGATGCTCAGGATATGATCTGAGTCGACCTCCATCCCGGTCATTTCAAGATCCACGGCCAGATAACAGCCCTTTCTGAAATCCGCTTTTCTGGACGGGGCAGCAGCTCGCAGGTACTCCCGCATCCGGCCATGCTGACACCGGGCCAGATGGCGCTTTTGCTTCAGTTGGTAAGTCCAACCGGCCAACATTACATCAATCCGCGGGTAAACTTGACTCGCAACGCGGCCTGGGCGCTGGTCACGACCGCGAATGCATCCCGCAACTGGTGGCGGGACAGGGACGATAGTGTTTTCGGATCGAGATAATTGTCCGGCTTGCTGCCCGCCTTCAACATCGCCCCCTGATGTTCCAGTCGCAATCGGGAAATAAACTCATGGGCATCGATCAGATTGCGGGCATCTTTCAGGGAGACCTGCCGGTTGCTAGCCGCTTCACGCAAACGGGCCAGTGTATGTATCTCAGTAGAGCCTGCGGCGAGCGCATGAATTCGGGCGATATCATTGATCGGCATGATGCCTCGCAACTTCATGTCAAACGCGTGTTTGTGCTCACCGCTGTGCTCCAGCACAAAATGTTTGAAAAAACCCATCGGAGGCGTCAGTTTCAAGGCGTTGGCGGTGAGGTTGGCCAGAAAAATTTCGTTTCCTCTCGCGGCGTTACACACTGTCTGTTGGAGGTCCGCAAACAGGGCTTTGTCACCAAAAACACAGCGCATGTCAAAGAAAATACTGGCATGCATCAGTGCTTTAGTGGACGGCTGATTAATCCAGCCGAGAAACTGTTTTTTCCAACCCGCCAGGGGTTGCCGCCAGCGATCCGTAATGGCCATCACTTCCCCGGGACAGTATTTGTAACCGCAGAGATCCAGACCGTCATTCACATAAGTCGCCAGTGCTTTAAAGTAGCTGTCGTCCTCCCCGGTCGCTCCGTCACTGAGTAGCAGGCCGTTGTCCTGATCGGAAATCGCGGCCTGATCCTGCCGGCCCTGTGAGCCGAAGGCCAACCAGGTAAAGGCCGTCGGTGCAGCACCCAGCTTGCCCATTGCCTGATGGATCAGTTGCCGGGTCAAGGCATCGGTCACGGTGGTCAGCAGACGGCCAACCTGGTCGGCACTGGCACCAGCCCGGATCAGGCTGCCCAACAATTCCGGAATATCCCGCGACACCTGCTGTAAACCGGCCACCGTTTCCTGATGGCCAACTTCACCAATCAAGAGAACGGGATCCGCTTTCTGCGCCTTGATTAAATCGGTGGTGGTCATCATCCCGGCGGGATTGCCGTCACGCAGTACTGGCAAATGGTGAATATTGTGCTCGGTCATCAACAGTGTGGCTTCAAAGACCAGGCTCTCCGCCGAAACACTGACCAGATTCGTGGTCATGATTTCGGCCAGGGGGGTGTCCGCACTGCGACCTTCGGCAACCACACGAATACGCAAATCGCGATCGGTGACCAGACCACACAACCGACCCCTGTCGTCCACGATCATCACAGACGATACCCGTTCAGTCGTCATCAATTTCGCCACCTCGGCAACGGTCTGATCGGCAGATGCGACCACCGGCTCGCGGGAGAAAATGTCGCCAACCCGACGGGTAAGCTGATAACTCTGTTCGCGAAACCGCACGGCATGGCGCAAACGGTTGGCATGCGCGCGATTGAAGAAACGATCGAAGGGTCGACTGGCAGAGCGCAACGCCTGGAACAGGTCCCCGTCGAGTTGGTAAACCAGTCCGTCCTCAATCACTGTCAACTGGTTGGTAATGGCGTCGCCGGTCAGCAACGACGGATAACCAAAGTAACCACCGGGCTCCACCCGATCGAGCAACTGCCCCTCGCTGTCGCGCACCTCAAACGCACCCGTGCGAACCACATACAGACGGGGGCTGGAGTAGTCGAGGACCGCGCTGGGATCGCCGGCACGGTAATAGGCAATCTGTACTTTACTGGCGGCGCGCCCGAGCGTCTCCGCGGGAAGCTCATCAAAGGGTGGGCACCCGGCAAGAAATTCTCTGATTGCAGCCACTTCTACACTGAGGGTCATAAAACCTGTCTCAACACAATTACCCGTTACTCTAACCTAAAGCCATTGCGCTAACTGAAAGTCCCCATTCTATTTGAAAGATAGCCTCCAGGGGGTATTTGCAACAATTAGGCGAAAGTGGAAGGAGAAATCAGAAGGAGAAGGGGCAGCGGCACTCACAGAACCCAACCGCCCCCTGCCACAAAAATCCTGGAACGGAAAATTCGTGACTTTCTGAAATAGCAGAGATAGGTTTTTGTTGTTGGGTAAAAGCATTAACCGGACTGACTCGGCTTGACACATCCATATGCCAGGCCGGTTAATCGGGGCGACGACACAACACTCAGAATCAATACCGGGAGATAGCTTTTTGGATGCAAGCAAACCGACCATACTGATCATTAATGCGGGCTCTTCCAGTATCCGCTTTGCCCAATACCGGGTTGGGGAGCCGTTGCAACAGATACTGCATGGCCAGGTTGAACGAATCGGTATCCCCGGAACCCGACTGATCGTCGAGACCAATTCGGGCGAGACCGTCGACAGCGCCATCGATATGCCGGCTGATCCCGCGGCAATGGCTGCGTTTTTTGTCGACTGGCTGGAATCATCGGGAATCGTTTCATCGACTCGGGCGATCGGTCATCGACTGGTCCACGGTCTGGCACATACCGAGCCGGAGCGAATTACCCCGGCACTGCTGGCCGAACTGGCAGGCATCAGTTCCTTCGCACCAGAGCATCTGCCCCGCGAGCTGGCGTTAATCGAGGCTTTGCAGGAACGTTTTCCCTCCCTGCCACAGGTGGCCTGCTTCGATACAGCGTTCCACACCAGCATGCCTCGGGTGGCACAACTGCTGCCCATTCCCCGCCGCTTCGAGGCGTTGGGCGTGCGACGCTATGGTTTTCACGGCCTGTCCTATAACTACCTGATGGAAGAACTGGTCAGCCTCGGCGACCCAGCGGCAACAGCAGGCCTTGTGATTCTTGCCCACCTCGGCAATGGCGCCAGCCTCGCCGCTGTCCGCAATGGCAAAAGCATTGATACCAGCATGGGATTCACGCCGACCTCCGGGTTGCCCATGAGCAACCGTACAGGAGACTTGGAACCCGGCGTGGCCAGCTATCTGGAACAACGGGAAAATATTACTGCGACAGAATTCCAACAGCTGGCCAGTCGTGAATCTGGCCTGTTGGGAATTTCCGAAACCAGCGCTGATGTGCGGGAACTGTTGGCCATGGAGGACACCGACAATCGAGCCAGGGAGGCGCTGGCTCTGTTCTGTTACCAGACCAAAAAATGGCTCGGCGGCTATACCGCTGCCCTGGAGGGGCTCGACACACTAGTCTTCAGCGGTGGTATCGGCGAGAACGCGCCGACTATCCGCGCACGCATCTGTGAGGGACTCGGCTATCTCGGCATTACTCTGGACCCCCAGGCCAATGCCGACGATGCTGCAGTGATCTCAACCGAAACCAGCGCGGTCACTGTGCGCGTGATTGCCACCGATGAAGCGCTGATTATCGCCAGATCTGTTCACCGCCTCCTGCAACTCGCGCCCTGATTATCCACGGCTAAGCTATTTGCAACCGGACAATCCGTCATTGCAATCGGTCGAGTGAAAGTCGGTCAGAGTCGTTCATACCCCAAAGTCAACAGTGGCTGACATCCGGCTTTTTTGACTATGTGGCTGACATCCGGCTTTTTTGACTATGATGAACACTGGTGAACACTCTGTTATCGGGCAAGGGAATATTCTATGCAACACCGACATTCAGCGGACAGCGGCATGGTGCAGAATCACCAGCCACTGACAGCGGAACAGCTGCAAAAAATCGATGCCTACTGGCGTGCTGCCAATTATCTGTCAGTGGGACAGATCTACCTGCTGGATAATCCGTTGCTCAGAGAACCGCTGAAACAGGCACATATCAAGCCCCGGCTACTCGGCCACTGGGGCACCACGCCCGGACTGAATTTTATTTACGTGCATCTCAACCGGGTCATCAAAGCGCTGGATCTCAACATCCTCTACATCACAGGCCCCGGCCACGGCGGACCGGGCATTGTGGCCAATACCTGGCTGGAGGGCACTTACAGTGAGACGTACCCGGAAGTTTCCCCGGATGAAATCGGGATGAAACGTCTGTTCAAACAGTTTTCATTCCCCGGCGGCATTCCCAGTCATGTGGCGCCGGAAACCCCCGGCTCAATCCATGAGGGCGGCGAGCTGGGCTATGCGCTCTCCCACGCATTCGGCGCTGCGTTTGACAATCCGGACCTGATCGTGGCCTGTGTAGTGGGCGATGGCGAAGCAGAAACCGGCCCCCTGGCCACCAGCTGGCACTCCAACAAGTTTCTCAATCCCGTGCACGACGGCGCGGTTCTACCTATCCTGCACCTGAACGGTTATAAGATTGCCGGACCTACCGTACTGGCCAGGATTCCCCACAATGAACTGGAAGCATTGTTTACCGGCTACGGTTACAAACCCTACTTTGTGGAAGGCGACTCCCCGGAGGCGATGCATCAACAGATGGCGGCAACACTCGATAGCGCCATCATCGAGATCAATCAGATTCAGACAGAAGCCCGGAATAACGGCTTTAAAGTGCGACCCCGTTGGCCAATGATTATTCTCCGTTCCCCAAAAGGATGGACGGGTCCAAAAACTGTCGATGACAAACCTGCCGAGGGCACTTTCCGCGCCCACCAAGTGCCGATGGGGGATATGCGTCACCCCGGGCACCTGGAAATACTGGAATCCTGGTTGCGGAGTTACCGCCCCGAGGAACTGTTCGACCAACAGGGCAAACTCATTAATGAACTGGCGGCGCTGGCACCCAAGGGTGAACGCCGTATGGGTGCCAACCCACACAGCAATGGTGGGCTGCTGCTAAAGGATCTGAACCTGCCGGATTTCAGAGACTATGCCGTTGCGGTGCAAATACCCGGTGGAGCGGACTGTGAATCCACTCGGGTGCAGGGACAGTTTATCCGCGATGTCATCACCCACAACCCGCAAAACTTTCGGGTATTCAGCCCGGATGAAACGAATTCAAACCGCTGGAATGCGGTATTCGAGGTGACCAACCGATGCTCCACTGCCGAAATCCTACCCGGTGACGAGCATGTAGCAGTCGATGGTCGAGTGATGGAAATGCTCAGTGAGCACCAGTGTGAAGGTTGGCTGGAAGGCTACCTGCTGACGGGTCGACACGGCTTTTTTTCCTGCTATGAGGCCTTCATTCACATTGTAGATTCCATGTTCAACCAGCATGCCAAATGGCTGGATGTGGCCGGCGATATTGCCTGGCGACCACCGATAGCGTCCCTGAATTACCTGCTGTCATCCCATGTCTGGCGTCAGGACCACAATGGCTTCAGCCATCAGGATCCGGGGTTCATTGACGTGGTTGCCAACAAACAGGCCAAAATCATCCGCGTTTATCTGCCGCCGGATGCCAATACCCTGCTGTCGGTTACCGATCACTGCCTGCGCAGCCGCAACTACGTGAATGTCATCGTAGCCGGCAAGCAGTCTGCACCCCAGTGGCTGACCATGGATCAGGCGGTCAAACACTGCTCCGCCGGTATCGGCATCTGGTCCTGGGCCGGCAATGAGGGGGAAGAAGAACCGGATGTGGTGATGGCCTGCTGCGGTGATGTGCCTACCCTGGAAACCATGGCAGCCGTAGCTATCCTGCGCGAAGCATTGCCGGCGGTGAAAATCCGGGTCGTCAATGTGGTGGATCTGATGCGCCTACTGCCCGACAGCAAACATCCTCACGGCTTGTGCGATACCAACTTCGATGCCCTGTTTACGGCAGACAAACCGGTTATTTTTGCCTACCACGGCTATCCGCTGCTGATTCACCGGCTCACCTATCGGCGCCATAATCACCAGAACCTGCATGTACACGGGTTCCAGGAAGAGGGTTCCACCACCACACCATTTGATATGACGGTTCGAAACAGGTTGGATCGCTTTCATCTGGCCATGGCCGCCATCGACTACCTGCCCCAGACTGGTCAACAGGGCGTCGATTTGAAGCGGCAGCTCCATGAGAAATTGATCTCGCACAAGGCCTATATCAATGAATACGGGCAGGATATGCCAGAGGTGCTCAACTGGCGATGGACAGGAGCAGAGACAACGTCGTGACAACCTGTTTCACTTGGCAAGACATCACCACAAAATACCAGTCCGACAGCGTAGAGTAAAAGTTGTGTTGGCGGTGAATCGTTTAGCGCTGTATAAAAGTATTTATTGAACACTTAAATCAATCATCAAGACTGAACAATAAAATAACGGGAGTAAGGATGGACATCAAAACCTTTGCCGAACTGATCGACTGGACCCGCCAGCTGCATGCGCATCTGGCACATTGTCTCGATAAGGGTATCGGCGAGAATCAGGAAGAACGTGCCAAATTATTGCTTGCCTATCTGTCGAATCACGAGGCAGAGATGGAGCGAATGGTCGCCCAGTTTGAACTGCAGGCAGACCAGAAAGCGATGCAGACCTATGTATACGACTATCTCTCACACCAACCGATCAAGATCTCCCAGCCCTGCGAAATCCCTTTTGGCAAGCTGGGTTTTGATGATATCTGTCAGGAGGTTTTCAGTTTGCACGAGCAGATGATTGACCTTTACCGGACGCTATCCAGTAAAGCGGAAATTCCCGAAGCCAGAGGCCTGCTGGAATCGTTACTCGAAATGGAGGAACACGAAGTGATGCGGCTGGCTACCCAGACAGGGAGAATGAGTGATCTCTGATATAACCGAAAGCACTGAAGCTAAGGATCCCGTCTGCGGCATGACCGTCAATCCACGGGAGACCAGGCATTTTTCCCAGCATGCCGGCGAAACCTGGTATTTCTGCGGCGCACACTGCCGGGAAAAGTTTGAAAACGACCCCGCACACTATCTGGACGGCCTGCCCGCAGAACAAAAGACCCTGCCGGGGGCACTCTTTACCTGCCCAATGCACCCTGAGATTCAACAGCAGGGACCCGGCGATTGCCCGATCTGCGGGATGGCGCTAGAGCCGGAAGAAATCACTGCCGACAGCGAACCCTCGGCAGAACTACTCGATATGAACCGGCGCTTCTGGCTTGGGCTGATGTTGGCGCTACCGGTCTTTATCCTCGAAATGAGCAGCCACTT
>TARA_R100001369_G_scaffold25217_1_pt1 | contig 10805 bp, 5 predicted proteins | sample TARA_R100001369 | Tara Oceans TARA_R100001369 (sample SAMEA2621528) | marine metagenome | biome: marine biome (ENVO:00000447); feature: surface water layer (ENVO:00002042); material: "saline water (ENVO:00002010), including plankton (ENVO:xxxxxxxx)" | depth 5 m | reverse complement strand
GTGATTCCAAAGAACCACTTCCCAAATTTGAATCCGTATTGTTTTGAGACTGACCCGCCTCTTGATTTGGTACTGCATTTTCCTGTCCCGTCGGCGCACCTTCCGCAGGACTTTCTTGGTTTCCCGACACTAAAGTAGCATTAGGATGTTTTTCTAAAAATCGTTGTTCGTCCTCAGGTCTAACTTTTATAAGTTTACCATTCTCTAATCTGTATTCTATCATGACTGTTTCGTTCGTTACCCGTTAATATGTATTGTTATTTATTTAACCCAAGCACCTTCATCATCTACACTTTCACCGTCACCTAAATCCTCGCTCGAGGCTCGACTTGTAGTTTGTGAATCCTCATACATGGTATCTATTTCATCACTAGAGAATACCTCTGTCCCATCTTCTAATGTAACATTGCCTTCATTTTCTGCGGGTTCAGTAACACCGCTTTTTTTCTTACCCCCACCATTGTTACCAACGTAAGTTGTATAATAATCCGCAAGCACTTCTTTCATTTCAATCTCGTCCTGCTCTAAATGCGTTGCAATGGTCTCAGCTTCTTCAGCGTCTATACCATCACTTATATCAACACCTTCTACTTCTAATAAATCCTCTTCCGTTATACCTAAATCAGAATATGATTTGTTAGTTAAACTTTCTACTAAATCATTTCTGAATACTCTACCAGGAATTATCTCATCATTAATCAAAGACTTGTATTTACCTTTTGAAACCATAGAGTTCATAAGAGTAGTCCTAGTTTTATTGAAATCAAAATCATCATCGTCAGCTTGAGTCTTAATTCTAAACGCTTCTAATTGATCTATAGATGCTGTGTCTATCTTATTACCATCCAAGCTTTGCTTGATACTAGATATAGATTTCCATTCACCTTCCACTTCAATACCTATCCTACCATTCTTCTTTACTAAATTCTTACCATCACCTTTGAGTATATCTAAGTACATCTCTCCTTCTGGGCTATTAGTAAATGCTGGTGATAGATCATCTTTGTTGATTGCCACATCTTCTCTCAAAGCTTTGTAGTCAGCATAATCCCCAGCCATAGCTTTTAAATCTCTAACTTGAAGATCTCTACTCTTCTTATCTGCATTAGCAAAATCTTCTTTACCTAATGCTAGCTCATCATACAATGCTTCATACTGCTCACCAACTAAATCTGAGTTGTCCAATACTGATTCTGAGTAAGCGTCATACTTAGCGTTACGCACAGTGTGTTTAGCTTTAACAGCAGCCATGTAAGTATTTAAACCCTTACTTATGGATTGCGTCATATCCGCCACTTGTTTATTACCAACAACACCTTGCGGTTCGTTAGCTTTATAAGCCCCTGTTATTAATGTTGAATCTACTGCCATAATTTATTTATTTTTACTACTCCTTAAGACCTGCTGTTGCGTATGAACTTGCTGCGCTTGCCACACCTTGTACTCCACCTGATATTGCATCCCACTTAGCTTGCTCAGCCATAGATGCTTGATTTCTGGCTGCAGCCGTCTCTTGCTGTGACATACCTAGTAGAGTACCTGTTTGGTCTTTCTTCATTTGTCTAGATTTGACTTCACCCATTCTTTCTCTAGTTTGTATCATTGAAGCTTGTTGTGCTGCCATTCTTTGATTGTTCGATTCCTGTGTACCAATACTGGCAGAAGCTTGCTGTGCTGATAATTGACCTGACTGAGCCATTGTCTGTGCTAGTGCCGCTATACCAGATCCACCAGCTGCACCTCTCAAGCTACCTAAAGTATTAGCTTGAGTTTGTTGATTTTGTTGTGCTTGGAATTGGGCTTGCTTCTGGTTGACAGTCAAGTCCTCCATAGTATTCTCCATGTTCAAGAAAGGGTTACTAGTATCTAAATTTGCATAGACACCTTTTAACCTATCCATCTCCACCCTCTTCTGCTTCTCATCAGCCTCAGCTTTTCTCTGTGCCTTAGCAGCTCTACTTGCTCCTATACCGGCTCCTATTAAACTGGTTGCGGCACCTGCTATACCTACTACTAGAAAACTCATATCTTATTTATTTTTATTAATATATTCTTCATATTCCTCGAACGTTGCTGATACGATCTCTCTCTCTAACTCCTCGACGTCTTGGCAGTTTGTAGGGTTCTTGTGAACATTTACAAATACACAATCTTCGTTTGCATAAATAACTCTTTTAGTTCCAGGTGTAGACAACACGTGACACGGTGCTATATATTCTAAACTCTCTTCCTCTGTAGCTACAGTGATACACCCAGACAATAAAAACCATACATGTAAATGATTATGTATAGCTCCGACAACTAAACTGTCTTTATTCATTGTCATTTGTCTAACATAAATACCGTCAGCGAATGTATGTTCTAATGGGAATATATCAGAGTTTTGATGAGTAACTACATTGACTTCGTCTGCATTCTCAACTAATAAATTTTGTAACCCCTGTATCTGCTCTCTGGTATTTAAAGCTATCTCACTACTCTCAGCTTTTGATAATTCATTCTTAGGCATATAATTATATTTGATTTACTCATATATAATCACAGTCATAAGACTTTATTTACTACTACCAAATATCTCACACGCGGTAGAGAACATCTCCCCTTTCACCGTTGAATCGTTTTTAAACTTAACTTGTGCGTAGTACCCTAGTGGTGAAGCCATATTAACTCGGTTATCCTTGCTGAATAGTATAAAACTATCCTCCACTGGTTTTGCACTTCCCGACCCGTTAGTAGTGCAAGTGATAGTGTTCGCAGAGTTATCAATAATACTTATAAGCCCTATCTCAAACAACTTATCGTTATTAGTGACTGAAGTCGATATACTAAAACCCGCAACAGTATCAGGCGAGCAGTAGTATGCTGTATCCCCAACCTGAGCTGATGTATTTATATCGTTTGAAAATGTTAATGTTATATCAGGCATAGTATGTTTTTAAGCAAATGTGAATATTTCAGATAAATCTATTGTGTAAACTTGATTTTGATAACCAAATCTAGTACATCTTATAGAACCAGTTATAGTAGCAAAATCATTTGCATCAGCTGAGACGTCTGAAGTCCCTTCGCCTATGTACGCTTTAAGATTATAAAATTTTACAATATCTCTATTACCACTTATAGTAGCTGCAAACTGTGACTTATCGAAGATGTTATGTGTTACAACGCCTGTGGCATTTGTAATTGCGGTAGTGTTATTTTGATTTAAAGAGAATGTTCCAACGTCAGTAACTCTAATCTCGAAATTAATAACACGTGTTGTGCTAGCAAGTTTAGGATTTGATGAAGGTGGCATTAATGGTATGCCAGTTTTATTAGCTCCACTACCACCAAAATCAGGTATACTACTAATATTGTAATCACTATGTGTATATGCCCACCCAGCTGGTAGAGCTGTTGCTGCAAACTCTATGTTAACTTTAGGATATTGATAAAACTTATTAGTTACTATAGAGTTTATAGCTCCGATATTTACAGATGTACCACCTGTCTTTATAACATTAGACTTTATAATAGTATTTATACCAGCTGTTATTTTCATCTCAAACTCCTTCCGACCTGTAGTCGTGAAAGAAGCGATGTCAGGCATTTTAAAAGAGTACACCCCACTTTTTGGTATAGTGACAGAACCTATTGGCATGTTGGGAATTATACCATCAAAGAACTCTACAGCCCCGGTATTGGTAGATCTACTATTACTACCACCCTCAACTACTTTAGTCTCTTTAAACTCTACTTCAAATACAGCTCCAGGCGTACCATACACTTTAACTACAGGTGTGGCGCTAGCCGTTATACCGCTACTTGGTATTACATTAGAACTACCACTGGGTAAACTTCCTAAATCTGTTGTCACGTTTGTTATTGACCGACTTCTCTTAGCTGGAGAAGTTATATCAGTTTTGATTCCAATTACCTGGGTAGCGTACAAATTACTAAGGACTGCAGTTCCAGCGTATGGTATATATACAAAATCTACTTGTGGAGTGAAGTATAAAGTGAAGGTTTTTTGAGTTGCCTTAGTACCAGAACTGGTTTCAACTGATAAGTCACCTTCTCCAATGTCTGGATATTCGGTGTATTCCCATCTAAAGCCAGAAGTTGTGTCGGTATCCATAAGCCAACTTGTAAGGGAGCCAGTAGAAAATTTTAAGAAGTTAACGTAATTACTTGGATCCGCATGTTCACTAGCGCTAAATACTATAGTAGCTACTTTAGTTTCAACATCTACTTGTGCATCAAAAGTGAACTCATGTCGTTTGTATTTTGTAACCCACGATACAGACCCACCCGCCAACTGAGTGGTTACGGTTACCCCAGGCTCTAGCTGGAGAGCAGTGCTTCCATTGTCGAAAAAAGATACGTATTCAAGTACGTTTACATAGGTTGTATAATAAGGATAAGTCCAGGCTTCTCCGTCTATATCCACAGTGAGGGTTGTATCCTCTGTTATAGAATACTCAGAGTACAGGTTTACAGTTATCCTAACTTTATTATCACTAGTATACTCTGTAGTTGTATCAGTGAGTATTAATTTCCCAGTTTCTCCAAAGTCAATAATACCTTGTACATAACTAGAAAACGTATCATATGTATTATCTTGGAAATCCTTAGCAGCAACAAAGTATCCCTCGTCGGGTATTATATACAACTCATATGCTGTTATATTACCCTCTCCAGAGGTTTGTGCTACTACTATTTCACCTTCAATTGAACAATTTACTAGTGCCATATTAATCGTTGTTTTCTCTTATTGTTAAATTAACCTTAGTAACAGTTGGTATGGTGGATGAAGCAAGTACACCTATACCTTGAACAGAGAACTCGCTAGTATCTAAGTTCTTTTTATCAGTTTTTACTCCAGATATATAGTTAAACCATTTACCTTCTTTTTGTTTGAAGTCTGGGACTTGAGCTTCTTGTAGATCAGTATTAAACGAATCTACATACCAACCAGTTTTTGCTTTTAGATTGTAGTATTCTCCGTCATTATACGTTTCACCATCTACACTTTTCGTAGTAAACTCATTTATTTTAGCTTGAGAACCTTCGTAGTTCATTGCTAAGAAACTCTTTACAGAGCCTGGGTTCTCATTAAACAATACGTCTATAGTAGAAGGTACTAAATCTTCTCCATAAAAGGTGTTAGCATTTACTGATCCACTATGATGAGACCATAGTTTAGCAATCTTACCTGTTAAGTATTCGTCGTTAATGGATAAACCTGTCTCAGGTACAAACGACTTAAAGCTAGACCAACCTTTAGATCTCTCATTGAAAGAAACAGTTATATCGGCTTTATCTGCATTAGTAATACCATTAGTATCTAAGTGACGAAGTGATAAATTATATTCACCTTTTATGTCATCAAACGTACCTATTAACTCTTGCTTCTTTACATTCTTCGAATTATTCAAGTTGTCTCTAAACCAAGAATTCATACCAATATCTGATATAGGCGTCATTCCATCTTGAGACAATCTTAAAACTTTATTTCTCTGTTTATCAGTAAAGTACATTCTATAACCATCAACCGCTAAGGATTCTGGGTTTGAAGATATACCGTACTCTCCAGCGAAAGCAGTTGCACTACCTAGAACTCTATCAGAAGCTACTAGATTTATACTACCATCAGCATTGTATAAAGCATCTTTGTTTGCTAATATCTTAAATACTTTATCTTCACAGAAAGCTACTACATTAGTGTCTCTAGTTTTCAACGCTTGGATAGAGCCATAAGATGGATTAAGATCTTTAGTGATCTTCCCAGCCATGTTAAACTCATTGAGGTTATTAACACCACTAGTTGAATTGTATATACCTGAATATATCATACCACTACCTCTTCTCTCTTCTCCATAAGAATCTAAAAGGGTGGATACTTTAACTCCATTGTCTATTTGAGGTGCGTTGTAATCATCTCTTATTCTATCTGATTCTAAACCATTCCCAAAAGAATAACAGTTGAACCAAGGTAGGGTGGTTTTATTACCATAGACATCACTATCTAATTTATAATACCCAGTTACTTTTTGGAATGTTATAGTATGACTACCTATACCAATTGAATCACCATTAGTAGTGTTATACGTTAAAGTATTATCATCGGCGATATTTGTAATAAATGTCCCAACCGGTAGAGTAAAGCTTGCTCCACCTACTGTATTTGTTGCTGATATAGCCTCCCATTTCTCACCATTAGTTCCTGTATAGAAAGTGCCAGGTGCAGAACTAACTAATGCTAATTCACTTGTTAATGTTCTACTAGTACCTAATCTACGTCTTTTACCCGGCGGGGTGTAGGTGAACGGTATTATACCACGAACCCTCAGTTCATTAAGTTTGGGGCTACTCTCAGTTATGATGCCGTTATAGAAGTGAAGGTTAGATGCATTTAATAAATAACCCGAGGAAGACCAATAAGAAGCATTATTAAAATTAACAAAATCATTTAAGTCTGGGCAAGAAGTATTATTTGCACACAATAGATATTCATTTCTCACACTCTCTATAAGCTCTAGTTGATCAATGTCAGGCCACTCAATTGTACTATTGTCGTTTAATTCGTACGCAAAATAATCATACCAATCATCCCAATTTTTCTTATTCCCTTCATCCATATCTGACATCATCACCATGAATCCAGTTATTGGATCACCTTCACTAACTCCTTCATCACGCTTAACTACAAAACCATTGTAAACTGTCCCGTTACCTGTTGTTTCAACGGAGCCATCATTCGCATTCCATCTACATCCTACATTAGGAGGTGTAGTACTGTTAGGGTCGCTACAATAATCTATAGCATACTCACAAGAACCGTCATCTTCGTTTGCATCTGCATTATAGTTTGTTGCGTCAGCATCCATACAACCATAAACTACTAAAGTTACACAACTACCATCATCTACGTTAGCTGATGAATTATATTCTAAATAAGCTTGATCTATACACCCAAAAATCTCTACACCATCAGTAGTGCCAGTAGTACTATCATCAATAGTAACTGTGCTTATTTCAGCCACCGTGCATGGTAGGGCAATACTAAACGATGACTTGTATGTTGCAGTAGTATAACCTGAAGACCTATCTTCAGATCCTCCAGCAGCATCAGAATTGCCGTAAGTGTTAGCGTATAAAGGTATTGGGTACATATGATCTATAACCTCAGCTTCAGTAGCACCACCATCTGCATGTGTAAACTTAAGGGTATCCTTTAAAGCTATTTGGAAAGGAAAAACACCCCCACTTGTGAAATCTCTAACCCCAACAACATCTCTAACGGCTGTGTTTACTACAGGTGCATTAGCTACAGTTACTGGATTAAGATTAGCCCCTGGTCTATATACTGTGATCGGAGATTCTGTAGGACAGTATGATTCTATATTCTCTTGTGATAGTTTTATAGGTAAAGCGTCAGTCGCTTCGTAGTATAAATCTAAACCTACATCTTCCTTAGGTTCTGTCTCCCATATAGCATTACCTTCCTTAAAGTCTAATATTGAACCATCATTGAAAGAAGGTTCAACTATTACAATTTTTGAACTCTCAGTACCATCATTCCTCATTGCGCTTCTAGGATCCCACAAGCCAGTATTTAATGGACTACTGTCTACTACATTAACAAAGCTAAGAGTAAACTTATTTCTATAGCAATAATCCCATCTATGGTTATCGCTCTTGGTATCACATAATACACATTCTAACCCCGCGAGCCTCTTTTGGTGAAAATTGTAATGCCACTTATTTGAATCAACATCTGTAACTCTATAAACCTGGTCTAGTGGATCTGATAAAAACCTAAAAAGAGTACCAGGAGTCATTGCTAATTTAAAGTTATTTGCGCTATCAGATACTTCTTTACCTGGAGCTGTAGAACTGAAATCTATTTTAGAAACTCCACCGCTGGTTCTCAAACCACCAAGTGGTGTTTGATGATAATCAGATTCACCTGACCAAGACGTAGCCCTATTAGACCCATCCATTATCCAACCTCTACCAATGGTATATTTAGTTTTTTCCCAAAAGTCTTTAGTTTCTTCACCACCACCAGTTTCGTCTGTACACCCATAATTAAACTTAACTTGACCATGTGAGTTTCCAGCAATTACAAAACCACTTGTACCATTGTTCCAAAGAAAATCTGTTCTATCTACCTCTGGTGTTGCGGTTGAAGCAATACCCTTGTAATCTCCTTTGTAATCGGCATCGGGATTGGCTGGGTTTTTTCCATTTATATTTTTAGTATCTACACTAGAGAAGTTAAACGTATCAACAATATTGTAAGTAACTGAGTCACTTGTTGTCGCCATTATATTGGTTGATAACACCCCATCTCTAAGCACCTTAACAAAAAACCTACCATCAAATTCAGGTTTGTTCTCAACTACAGCATCCATCATATCCACGCCCCAATCTATACCAGGGTCGTTATACTCTACTCCAAAATGGTCCCATAGCTCAGCTGACACACCCCAAGGCTCTGCAGTTTTTACGAACTGCAATGCACTAGTACCCATTTCTATTGATGATACTCCCACCCATTTAGACTTGACCTGTACATCATCTTTTACAGCTGTGATTCTAGCAAAGCCTGTTCCTTTAAATGAAATGTCATTAAATATATCGTCATTGAAACTAGCTTGAAAGTCTACAACCATGCTAACTGCTATTTCGCTAACATCATTATCTCCAGCTTCACCTATAATAGCACTAAACATTTTACTACCTAAACCTTTTTCAGTTATCTTAACGAAATCAGGTGCTTCATTTTCTATTGCTAGTATCTTATACCTGGCTTCATCCATGACTGCGGTTTCGCCTCCATGAACATTCTTAAGTGTTATATATGTCTCCTCATCTACCTTATTTCTATCAGCAGAACTAAAAGCTAACCATACGTTACCATCCTCAGCATTATACCATCTATGTAACACAAGGTTGTAGTATTCGTTTGTCGTCTCCTTAACATAGTATTTATAATATTCCATCCAACTATCTGGATTTCCACTACCCCAAGACAGTGAAGCTTGTATTTGATTAACTTTAGAAGAGTTAATCTTTTCTACAGCTATACTAGAAGGTATAACAACTGTACCATCTGTCTCACCCCCAATGCCCATTACTGGGGTTTCTCTTCCATATTTATCCCCGAATACTACACCTATTTTATACTTCCTAATAGACTTTAGGGATTTAACTGGCATCAACTCTAATACATCATCACCATCTAAAAATTCTGAGTGATCTACACTTATAATGCTAGGACTAACTACCACAGGTGCTCCAATGTTAAAGTTCTGTAGGTAGTTACCATAGACTAATCTATTGCCGGTTACCTCTTGAGCTAAAGCTAACTTAGGTACATTATCCCAAGCTCTCAATATTTGAGATGACGGTAACGTTCTATGCATCATCTCTGATGATATATTTATTACACCAGAATTACCACCGATGTCTGAGTTGTCATTCCATTCAGGGTCAACATTTTTTTTGATAGACTTAACTACGCGAACGTTAGGTGATACCGTGTCTTTGTATAAAACATCTACTTCAACTATATCATCAGGTCTTTGGTAATCATCTACTACAAAGTCGGTTACTCTTAAGTACCTAACAGTGTTAACCATACCTAAGTTATAACCCTTAGATGGGACATAGTCTTGTTTTCCAGGTAGGAAAGCAAGCTCTGACCATGGAGCGAAAGATGAATACTCACCATCTTGGTATTTATATCTATAGGAGAACCTACCTAGATTAAATTCAAATAAAGGTTTAGCCTGCTCTATAGAAGTAGTCCACTCTTCATGACCTGATGTTATAGACGAGTCTATGCTATTTATTCTTAATGTATGATTAAACACTGTGTTATCAGAGTTCCACTGAGCACTAATTACTACAGCTCTTATCGTAAGTGTCTCCCCAGGGGTAGAATCATTCTCTAATATAACGATTTGACCAGCAGTGTATTGAAAACCTATAGAGTATGTTTCATCACTCTCTCCAGCGGGTATATTTTCAATCCCTGAAATTTCTACATCAATTTCTGAGCCAACTACAATAGGATCTCCAGTACCATCAACAAAAGATTTTACTACACTACCGGTAATGTCTAACTCAACACCATCTTCAAAAGATGACATCTCTAATCTAAGCGATGTACGAGGCGCTCTTCTAATAACGGTTATGTGTTCTTCTTTTAAACCTGGATCTAGTGGCGCTGAAAGAGCATACTCCAAAGTGTCTACTGTGCCTGGTTTAACAATCTTTAATCTTGAGTGGGATTCAAAGCTCTCACTATCATCATTAACTTTACCTATACGTCTGTCTATGTTTATCTTCTTTGGCTCAGACTTGTTGTCTGTCCAGAGTAGTAGATTGTCAATAACATTTATACCTGTTATTAGGACATTATAAGGGTCAGTATTTGTGAAGTTTAAAACTTTGTCTGCTTCAAATGTCCACACTTTAGCGTCGGTTAACACCCCCGTTACAGTGGTAGTCAAGTAGATTCGCCAAACGTTTGTGGTGTCTGTCAGTGTAGTGTATTTAACCTCCCTGACAGTAAACGTATTAGAGTCATCAGAATCGGCTACTGAAAAGTTTGGTAATAAAGCACCGTTGGTATCGTAAACACGCCCTCGCATCCCAGCTCTTATATTATCGTTGCCCACGGTTGTTGGAATGTCTATGAAATCATAAACAGTGGCTGCATCTTCTATGTGATTATTAGCAACTCCACTTGTTATGTTAGTAAATTCAACTCTAAAAATATCCGTGACAACTGGCTTTAATGTCTTAGCAAC
>TARA_R100001369_G_scaffold35593_1_pt1 | contig 10861 bp, 2 predicted proteins | sample TARA_R100001369 | Tara Oceans TARA_R100001369 (sample SAMEA2621528) | marine metagenome | biome: marine biome (ENVO:00000447); feature: surface water layer (ENVO:00002042); material: "saline water (ENVO:00002010), including plankton (ENVO:xxxxxxxx)" | depth 5 m | reverse complement strand
GTCATTAACTTTGTACCTATATCTTTCTGATGTTTCAAAATATTTTATATCAGCAAAACCATCTTCTAAGTATTCACCTTTTAATATATATTTATCGTCTACAAATCTTATGAAATGGTGTTGGTTTAAATAATCTACACCCTGTTGTCTCTTGTAATCAATTTCAAATAAGAATTCAAGACCAGAAACTTTACCCACATTAGCACCATCAGACCAAGAATTTTCAGTACCATCGTAAAATGTATTTGCCTTATTTTCATAACCAAATCTTGCTATCTTTCTTATACCAAAAGCTAAATTATAATCATAAGGTGTTTCTATAGTAGTGGAAGTCAGACCATTAGTGACTGAAAAAACATCAACATCAGATATGGAATTACTCCCATTTACAGAAGCGTAGAATGTAGAAAACTTAAAAGTTTTACTACACAGTTGTTTCCAGTCAACCTGCGCATTCGCAAAAAATGCTATACACATTATCGGTATTAGTATTAATTTTTTCATTTATTTACTTTTGTATTTGCTTTTGTATTTACTTTTATATTTACTTTTACTTTTACTTTTACTTTTACTTTTGCCACCACTCTTTTTAAAACTTTGTTCAACACCAAGATCCCAAGTATTCCAACCCATCATTAAAGCTATTTTTTGCCAATTTTCGTTCTCTTCATTAAAAGCTTCTGATATATTGTTAAATTTTTGATACAACCTACCTGTTGGTAAATTTGTAAAAGCCTCTATACCTGTGGCTATAGCTGGTACAGCTGGATTATAAATATCATAACCCATTTGTTCCATTGCACTTCTATTAAACTTTCTTGTTTGAGTTGATGAGTATAGTTTTCTCATCTTAGAACCAATTGGCGGTGATATATTTGCAAACTGTAACATTGTATATGCGTGATCTGCTCTTCCTCCTTTTTGATCCTGTTTCCAAAATTCTAAAGCTATATTTTTAGCAGTGGCAACAACAGCCCCATATATACCAGTACCTCTTAAAACAGAATCAGCCATACCGTTAAGCAATCTACCTTCTTTCTTCTCAAGCAATTTTTCATCTTCCTCGTCATCACCAAACATTAAAGCAAACAAAGCTTGTTGCATAGCATTAAATATTAAATTTTGTATAAAAGTATAATAAACAATTTTACTAACATTACTTTTCCAATCACCTCTACCCTTTATTAAATCAACAGCTGCTTTTTTAGTTATTCTAGCATATTGCATTGGTGTGTTTTGAAAAGCTAATATAAACCTACCTAGTATACTTGCTTGTTGTCTAGAGATTAATGAAGGATCAGATGATTGCTGCGAAACATTAGCAATTTCTTGCATATCTGCGAAAGCTTGTTTTTCAGCATTTTCTTTTGACATACCGTCTTTCATTAAAGATTTAACTCTATTTCTATAAAAAGTAGCACCTCCAGATGAAATTGCAAAACTATCAGCAGCTTGTGTAGGTGTAAAACCTAATTTTAACAAATAAGCTAAAGCAGCTGATACTTTATTTTTTTTACCAGTAAGTGCGTTTGCTAATTGAGCTTCGTTTACATCTGTTTTTAAACCTGATCTTCTTTGTTTTAAATAAGGAGAGTTAAATATTGTTAAAAAATCTTTCCAAAATTGTTTTTGGTTTGCAAATGCTGCGGCTGCTTTTACAGGATTATTATCACTCCAGTTTACAAAATTAATTGAAGATATAGTTTGTAGCACGGCTGATCTCATGTTAAGGAACATTATAGCACCAATAGAGTTTGTTATCCATGTTGTCCACCTGTTAACCTGAGCGTCAGGTGTACCTGTGCTTTTGTTCTTACCGGTTTTCATTCTATATAACATGTTTTCTAAAGCATCTCTATAATCTTTACCGTATATAGCTTCTATCTTATTTAAATTTTCTAGAGAAAATATTACAGCAGCGTTGTTTTTAAATTCTTCAAGAAATTCAGACCTACCCACCTCGTCTGTTGCTTTAGCTAAATCAGCAATTATACTTTCAGCAACCCAATCAGGATTTGGTTGTGGATAACCTTCTTGTATCTTTGTTATTTTACTTAAACTATCAGCAAAACCTTTTAGTTCATTAAAACTTTCAACAGCTTCTATTAGTTTTTGTTTTGTTGTTTCAGCTATACCTGGTATTTCAAAACCAGCCTTATTCCATAGATAAACCCTTACAGCATGATCATAAGTAAAGCTTGTTTCTTCTAATTTTTTATTTAATAGTTTTTTAATTTTAGGGTGTTGTTTTAATAAAGCTTTATAATTACCTGATAACTCTTGTTTAGAGTTGTTTAAAGAACTAACACCATTATTATATGGTTCTAACAATGCTTTTTTAAAGAAATCTAATTGAGCATCTCCTTTTTCACCTTTAGCGTTAGCTATAGTGTACATTAACCCCATAAAATCTTCAGCGCCAGCAGGGATCCAAATTTTATATTTACCCTTACCTATACCTCTAGCTCTAGCCTCTGCAGATGAAAATCTTTTTTCTTTTTCAATACCAGTGTTTTGCTCTATAATATCATTCATGGTATCATCCATGTTTTTACTAAACTGTATTTTAGCTTGTTGAACTTTTGATTTTACATCAAATTGGTTTAACATGTTTTTAACTGCTTGTACATTTTGTAATGCATCATCCGCAAAGTAAAAATCATTGTAACCTTTACCAACTTTATCAGCTATCCAAAGAGCTTTAGCTTCAGATGTAGAGTTAGCTAGTCCAGTTATATTCTCTATAGGTATATTTAAGCCGTTAGCGTTTAAAAAGTCGAATATAGCTTTTTGTGCTTGCGGTGGTCTTGCTGTTAATACAAACATATTTTTAGGTCCAAACTTGTTTTGTAGTTTTAATGCTTTTTGAAACAACGGTGCTAACTTACCTTTTACAACTTTATTAAAATCTGAAAAATCAAACTCATAACCTTGTTCTAATAAATCTTGATATGTATTAGCAAATTGCTCTGCATTTAAAGTACCAATCTTACCATCTTGAGTTGTGTATTTAACTAAAGATTTTGTTGTAGCTAAAGTATCGTCAAAATCCAAAACAGTTATACCTCTTACTGGGTTTCTTGTATTTTTACTAAACTGTACCGCTTCTTGTATTGTATTGTTTTTATCAAAGTTTGCAAACTCAGGTACTTTGCTAAAAGATATACCATATTCTTCAGCAAACGTTTTACCGTTTAAGGCTATAATAGACTCTGGGTTTATACCACCATCTTGAGCCATTACAATATCATTAAAATATCTATCTAACCAACGGTTTTTTATAAGATCCCAATTATCTGGCATACGTCTTTGTAAACTATAACCTCTTTCAGTTCTAGCGTTCACTAGCTTGTTGTCCATTGCTTTATCAAGAGCTATTAACTTGTAGTTGTCTATAACTAAATCGTAAGCAGATTCAAAGCTAACTCCGTCTGTAACAGATGTTAAAGCCGCGTCTAATAAATACAAGTAAGCTGCTGTAGCTGGCATAGCATGCTCGTACTCATATCTTTTACCTGTTATTTTTTTAGAATAACCTGCAAACTGAGCACCTAACTTATGCCAATGACCAGTATCGTTAGCAACAACGCCTAAATAAGTAGCTATACCAGTGGCAGAAGCTCCTTTTGTGTCTTTTATAGAGTCTTTTATTCTTACCCACATTACCTTGTGTATTGCTGCAACTTGTTTGTTAAATTTTGCTATTTCACCGTTTTTAATATTTTTTTCTATAACTTGTGGAGACTCAAAAAGATTATCATATTGAGTTCTTAAAGACCACATTTCGCTTGGTTTTACACCTGGAATACGATCTCCATAAACTATACTATTGTCGTTTTTTAACGCTTGAATAGCTGATTGTATTTTTACCCATAAAGGATCTGGAACACTTTTTAATTTACCAGTTTTAGGATTTCTTACTTTTATGCTTTTACCAGTTTTTGGATCTTTTAAAGACTCTAAGCCAAATATAGAGCTAGTTTTTGTAAAAGCTGTTCCCTTGCCGGGTCCAAAAAATGCTTCTTTAGGTAAAAGAGGAAACACATCTCTTTTTAACATGTTTATAAAAGCAGGTATATCATCAACATTATTTATTTTTAAAGTTTTAGGTAACTTGTAAAAATTTAACAACTTGTCTTTACCATTATATTCTATTTCAAAAAGAGAATTTACTTGAACAATATCGTTTACTTGTGAAGTACTAAATTGAAAAGGGTTTTTACCTTCTTTAGTTTTTAATAAAGTAATGTTTTGCGGATCAGCTTTTCTTCCAGCTTGATTCATTGCTAAAGTAGTAATTTGCATAACCCACTCTCTTAACGCGCCATCTACACTTTTATCAGTAACTCTTTTACCTTTTTCACCTAAACCAAAAGGAGTTAAAAAAGTTTGTGTATTTAAACCTTGTTTTTGTTGTACAGGTAAACCTTTACCAGTACCTGTATCAGAAAATTTTGATCTACCTTGTTTATTATACCATACACCTAGCTTAGTATTTGCAATACCAGTTGCATCACCACCTATAGTAGTACCATCTGGTACCATTGTAATCATTTCAGGAGAATGCTTAAGTATTTTATCTTGTATTGCCTTACGCATTTCTTTAGTTAAGTCCTGCTTATTAAGTATACGTTTAGCAAGCTCTTCTGCTGTAAAGTTTTCGTTTGCAAATATTTCAGCAACCTCTATTAAACCTTGATAAAAAGGTCCTTCTTTTTTAGCTCTATAAATAGCGTTTTTAACGTCTTTGTAAGTTTTTAAGCTTTTTACTTTGTTTCTATTTACGTTATATATACTTTGAAGCTTTGGCATAATATCACCATAACCCATTTGCTCTAATGCCACCGCAGTGCCTTCTAATTCTTTTTTACCATCATCTTTTTTAGGTGCTAGCTTTTTAGCAACTTTTTTAGCCACAGCCTCGTCAGTTATTCTGTCTGTTTTGATTTTACCTTTCATACTCTCTAATATACCAGAGTATTTTTTAGGTAAAATAGCATTCATATAAGCGCCAAATGGAACTTCTTTACCATTTTTTCTGGCTCTATAAGTTCTAGACAATTGTACTAACTTATTGTTATACTCGCTAAACCATTCAGCAACATCATCCATTCTTAAACCGTCTTCTAGTGTTAAATCTCTACCTTTGTTAGCTGCTTTTCTAGCTAAAGCAAAAGCTCTAGGCATATTATTTCTAACCAAAGCGTTTGCAAGTGAAATAGATGCCATTATATTACCATCAGCATCCTTTAAACCTTCATCTAATATTTTAGCTTCAATTTCTTTATTTTTAGCTACAATAGCAGCTGTTTCTTCTGTTAAACCTAGCTCTTCAACTATAATATCATTTTGAAAACCGCTAGGTGTTGATTCTTGTATAATTGCTCTTGGTGCATTGTCTACAGCTTTTGTTAACGTACCATCTGCACCAAAATCCATTAAACGATCTATAGCCTTACTATCATAACCTTTTTCAATAGAAGCGTTGTAATCTTTTATAAAATTGTATACATCCCTACCTGTATTAAACTTAATTTTTTTATAGCCAAGTTTTTGTAAATTTTGTCTTATTAAATCACCTATTTTAGTAAAAAAACTGTCATTGAATTTCAAGCTGCCATTTCTTATAGACTCTGACATTACAGTTATTATTTCTTCACCAGCATTTTCAGCGTACGCATATGGTGACATTGCTTTAACAAAAGCTTGGTTAAAACCGCCTTTGTTTTCGTTGATATAATCTTTTACAGCAATACCCATTTTAGTTTGTACTTCAGGGTTTCCTTTCATAGTCTTATATAACATAGCGTGCAAAAACTCATGTGCCGCAACATTTATATTACCCCCATCGGCTATTGAGTTTTCTTTATTAATAATAACTTCAAAACTACCATCTGTATTTTGTATGGTAAAACCAAAAGCTTTAGAATTACTTTTAGATTCTTTTGTAGTTCTTGCTCTTTCAAAGTTTAAAATCTTTAGATTTTTTTTAGCAATTTTCTTCTGAGCAACAGTAGCATTTTCATTTTCCAAAACTTCTTTCATCGCTTTTATTTGTGCTACTAGCTCAGCGTCCCGCTTCATTTTTATATCATTGAAATAATCTATACTTTCTTGCTCAGTTTCAAACTCTGTGAATTTACCAGTTTTTCTAGTACCACCCATAGCCTCTGACATAACATTTCTAGACTCTTGTCTTTTGTTATAAGCATCTATTTTATCTTGTATCTTTTTCTTTTCAGCTTCGTATTTTGCAACTCTTTCTTTTCTTGTTTCTGGGTGTTCGTGTTTTTGAATTATTTTATTTTTTTCTAAACGTAGTTCTTGTTCTTCTGTGCTAAGATCTTCTATTAAAGATGCTTTATCAGCTGCAGATATAGTTTCATCTGCACTTATATCATCTTCTTCTTTTCTTAGCTTGTGTAACCTTTTTTCTATATTTACTAATCTATTTTTTTCTTGACCCTTCATCATGTTGATGTTCTCGATGTTTTCAGCCATTAACGTTTCTTTCTTTTCTTGTACTTTTAACCACTGCACTTCAAACTTATTTCTAGCAGACTCAGAAGTATTTGGATCCATTATTTTGTCTCCAATATTTTTTTGTTTTGCATTAAGCTCGGTAAATTGCTGTGTATAATTTTTACCCATAAATATAGGTGAAACCTTATTGTAGATAGCGGGCATTGCCATTGTTCTTTCCATAATCAAACCTGTGAAAGCAGCACCTTCAATACCATCCACTATACTTATATCTTTGCCAAGTACAAATATATCAGCAGAGTTACCACCAATTTGCGCTAAAACTTCAGATCCAGATTCCATACCAGCTGTTCCAGTTGCTTTAAGAGTACCTTTAATAGAAAAGTTTTGCATAACAGCTTTAAAACCTCCATCTCTTATTTGTTTTTTTACAACATTACCATAGCCTTTAAATATATTAAAAGTTACTTTTTCTGAAAAAACTTCTGATAAACCAACTATACTAGAAGCAAGCCATTTCTCTCCTAAAGTGTATTCAGTACCACCATAAGCATTTGATCTTTCCATTTCATCAAACTTGTTACCACCCGCACTAGCACCCATTATGTATATTGAAGTACCACCGGTGGCAGCCATTAATGCCACTTGAGGAGCAAAGTTTGCTAAACCATGAAGAGCAAAAACACCAAGGTCTGAAGCATTATTTATATTATCAAAATCTTCAACCTCTTGAACACTATTGTTAAGACTGTTCATAAAGTTAGCAACTTTCTCTTTACCAGCCATTCTCATGGTATCAGTAAATTCATCATTAGCTTTTAATTGCTTTACTATATTAGGCATTTTTTCAACGTCATTATCGTAGTATTCAAAAAGTAAATCTTCTGGTAACTCTCTTACTGCGTTTACAGCACCCTCTAATCCACTAACAAGACTAATAGTACCGTTTAAAAGCCAAGCACCACCAGCAACAACGTTGTGACTATTTCTTTTTATAAGGTTTAAGTATGTTATTAAATCTTTTTCGTTTTGAACAAGTTCCTCACCAACAACAATCCTATTTTTGTAGTCTTTTACCCACATACCTATATCCTTACCTGCTTCTTGGTAATCAGACATCATGGTAGCGTTGTCTGTAAAAAGTTTTTCTTGCTTTGCTTGAATACTTTTTTGATCACCTATAAGAACGTTTTGCTTGTCATTAATAGCATTCCATTGGTCAATTAAACTTGGGTCTGATGTTTTGTCAACTTCACCTAAAGCTGTTTTTTCTTTTTCTAATTCTTTTATTTCTGTTGTTTTTGCCTCAAATTCTGTTTTATATTTATTGTTTAATGGAGCAATATTTTTGTTGTAATCTTTTTCAAACTCAACTAATTCTTTTTGTTTCAGCATAATCTGACTATAACTATACTGAGCAGATCTTATGTTACCCTGTAAAGCCTTACCTATTTTAGAAACATACATTGGATTTTCTTGATTTACAGGTTCGTTTGGATCAAAATCTGGGTTTGGGATATTTTGTGTTATTAGATCTTCAGTTTTTTTAGTATCTTTTCTCTGACCGCTACCTTTACTAAACTGAAGTAGTGCCGTGTTGTCTTCTATGTACTTATTAACTTCATTTTTAAAATGAATTTCAGCATCTTCATTGGTCATAACCTTAACAACTAAATCGTTAATGGTGTTTTCCTCATTTACCTCACCATGTTTACCATCTTCAATTTCAAGTAAAATCCTTGCTATTCTATTGGTTTTAATGTTTTTACCTAATTCTCCTAGATTACGATCTTTTATCAAAGAGTTTATATAAACTTGTTTCTTTTTTTCTGTTTTTCTCTTATACAACTCTACGTCCCTTTTAGCTTTATCTAAAACCTCTGTTCTTGTTAACAACGTAGGGTTTACACCTATATTACCACCGGCATCTTGAGGGTCAATAGCATATTCAGGCGTCATACTACCATAATTTACAGGTGGAGAATCTGAAGTAGATTCCTCGTATTTAGGTGCATACATACTTTCAAAAGTACCGTATCTATTTACATTGTTATAAATCTTTTCTTCTTTAAAAACTTCTTCCCATAATCTATTTTGAGTTTTTACAAGTTCGTAGTATTCATCTAAACTAGTTTTATTTTTTTCTTCAACTTTTTTCCTCTTTCCACCGGCTAACTTAAACGAATCTATTTTTTGAATAATACCCTGTTCTTTACCCCCAGTTTTAGTATCTAATATTACATACTCTGCAAATGTTGTTGCTTGTCCTGGTTGTGCTTGATATTTCATATATTGATCCATAAGTGCAGTTGGTACTTCACTGTTTTTAACATTCTCACCTTCAGGGTTTTGGAATATACTCATAGACACGTCATTAACCTCTTCTACAACATTCCAACCACTATAATCCGTTTCTTTTGGTTTATAATCACTAGGCACAGTTGGCATTGTAGATAACTTACTACTATCTGCACTAGCAATATAAGCTTGAGGATCAAAGCCTGATGTAGAGGTAGTGTTAGCGTTTATGTAGGCTTGAGGATCAAATTCTGCCATTAATTATTATTTTTATTTTGAACTATTATACGTATCAAGAACCGCTTGGTAATTAGGATCATTTGGATTACTTGCTAACCAACCTAATATATCTGTTTCTTTAGCATTTGAAGGTTTTTCTCCTGTGAAGGTTTTAGATGTTGATTTGTATTTACTATCAGTCCGTCTAGCCTCATCAGTTCCTTCACGCGCTTCAATTTCTTCTCTACTTATACCATCACCACCCATATTTCTGAATAAATCTTTTCTTTTATCCATACTGTTATATTGTTTTATAGCATCTTCAAGAGTTGTAGAATCTGATTCATTCATTATTTTATCTATATATGGATTTTCTTTTCTAAGCTGTGCCTCTATCTGGTCTCTTGATCCACCTTTTTCTATAATGTTACCTTCTTTATCAACCCCTTTAAAAATTTCATATCCACCTTTTTCTATAATGTTACCTTCTTTATCAACTTTATCTTCTCTTTTAAAGTAAGTACCTTGAGACCCAAATATAAATTGAGATTTTCCGCTTTGTAGTTGATCATAAATCTTTAAAGCTGTGTTTTTGTTAATAGTAACTTTTTCTTCCCCATTAACAGAATCTATGTCAAAATTGTCGGGAACTATCACTTCAGTAAAAGTCATAGTTTTAACCCCAGCGTCAGTCATAGCTCTATTTATATATTTGTTTATGTCATTATCACTAGCGTTGTTATCAACCATCATTCTTAATATTGCTTTGTGTTTTTCAAATTTAAATTTATCTAACGTTTTACCTTTTTCTGCTAACGTTGCATTTCCAGCTTCTTTTACACCTTTAGCGTGTTGTTGTTTTTGAGCATCTACAAAATAATTTACAACATACCCTTTTCTTACTTCGTCAGACATAAGAGCGTAGTTTGGATCATTAGGATCTGTTAAAGCGGACATTACAGCATCTATATCTTCATCTTTACCATCTCCATCAATATCTATAGGACTTGCTTCAAGTTCTGTTTTTACAAGATCTTTTGCATTTTTTCTAAAAGAACCTAAGCCCCAATCGTCATTTATAGCGGACATCATATCATCACCAATAGCATCTTCATAACTACCTTTTATTTTGGTTTCATTAAACGTACCACCCTCAGCACCAATTTTAATTTGATCAACAGCCATATCTTTAGTCATTTTTGTAGACGTTAGGTCATGTTGCTTATTAAATAATTTATTTATTTCTTGGTCTGTATAAGTGTTTTTAGGTTTACCTGTTTCTGGGTCAATAGGTAGTTCCATGCCTTCTGGATATTTTATAGTATACGTTTTAACACCTTTTAAATCTTCTGTTAAAGTATAATCACCTTTTTGAGGATCACTAAAAACCGACATTGCATATTTATCAATAGGGTTAACGCCAAGTGAAAGAGTTTTGTACAATTCTTTATTGTCCTCGCGGGCTTCTTTTTCTGATTGAAGAGATTGACTTTGCATTGACATTTTACTCATAATTTCTCTTTTACAAGCCTCGTCACCAAGAGCACATCGATTTAACTCTGCTTTCCATTTATTAACTTTTTCAGAGTTTAAGTCGTATTCTGCCTCACCTAAAACGCTTGCTTTAAGCCCAACGTCTTCCATTCTTAAATCTGCTGCAGCATCTAATTCTCTTCCACGTTTCTTAGCTTCTTCTGTTTTTACTTTTAATTCAGCTGTACGAGCATCTACTCTACCTATAAGACCTTGAGCAGCTCTTCCAAGCTCACCACCAGCCATAGTCATTTTACTAGCCCCACTTGCCGCGTCTCTAGCGCCTCTTATTAAATTTGCATCTGCTGCCATATATTATTTTTTTAAC
>TARA_R100001369_G_scaffold87479_1_pt1 | contig 10863 bp, 8 predicted proteins | sample TARA_R100001369 | Tara Oceans TARA_R100001369 (sample SAMEA2621528) | marine metagenome | biome: marine biome (ENVO:00000447); feature: surface water layer (ENVO:00002042); material: "saline water (ENVO:00002010), including plankton (ENVO:xxxxxxxx)" | depth 5 m | reverse complement strand
TAAAGTATAAAGATCTTTTCTTCTATCCTTCATATTTCTTACACTCCTAATCTATTTAATTTCTTTAATAGTACGAGGGCGCAACGAGATTTTTTCTTTTATAACATCTGCGACGGGTCTGTTCTCAATTTTGCTTTCCAGCCACGATAAAATATCTAAGTATAAAAAGGCTCTTCTTTCATAGGGATGATTTTCGAACTGTTTTAAAGTAGTATGGAGATTCCTGAACTCCTCTTTAATATTTAATGGAGAAACATCCGGTAATTTTCTCAAAAATGTAATCATCTCCTTCTGTACTTTATGCATATCATTCATTCGAATTAAAAATTTGTATGTAGAACGAATTAATCTTTCCAAATGATAGTCCAATCCAGCTTCATAATGGGCTATAAGGTTCAAAATTCTTGAAAAACACATTAAATCTTCCCGCATTTCTAGAGCAGTATTATTAATAATTTTCTTCAAAAATTCAATACATTTTTTATTTTCTCCATTCCCAAAATGCAAGCTTGCTATTTTATAATAAAATACCATGATATGATGGCCATCCAACCTATTCTCATATTTCTTTATTTTTTTCTGAATTTTATCTATCAATAATTCCCCTCCTCCAAAATCACCCGTCATAAATCTTAAATTCAATTTATTTGAATAGATATATAAAAAGGAAAGAGCAGCAATATTATCATCATCTGGAATTTTAGGATCTTTAATTGTAGCCTCTAGGTCTAAAAGAACTTTTTCGAAAATTTCTACATGGTTCAAATAAAATAATGATTCTAATAAATAATGATTCCCTTTCAAATAAGATACCGGATGTAAGGATACCATATGTGGATTTTGTTTGAATAAGTCTATCCATTTTAAGGAGTAACGATAACTGGATAAAAAATTCTGAGTTAAAAAACTATACCACAGAAATGCTTTGTATAGCAATAGTTTTTCCCTAAAACCCATTTCATAAAAGCTATATTGTGGCATGTTTTTTTGAAAAATCTCCCTGATACCATTTGTTTCTTCTTCGGTACGAGCATAGCCCATTTTTAATAAAATTCCATATAATTGTAGAGATAGATTGGACAAACTACTTGCCAACACATTAAGACTACTAAGTTGCTCGGTTTGTTTTATTAAACTCTCAGCTCGGTTATGAATACTGCGGGTAATATATTGGGATTCAATTATTTTTTCCCATTCCAGGATTTCATAGGCTACATTTTTTTCTTCATTATATAAAGCAATCGTCTTTACCTTATCAAGCAATTTTAAACTCTGATTATATAAGCCTTTTCTATATAAAATCAGGGCAAAATCCAGTTGTTCTCTAATTTGCACCGGGATACTCTGATGAGCAGGATTCAATCGAAGACTTACAAGGATTTGTCTATAAAGGTGAGCTTTAACATTGGATAATTGCAGCTTGCTAATGTTGGTAGATTCAAGGATTAGCTTCTCGTTATATTGAGCTTGCTTCGCCATCACCTTAAATAAATTAAGGAATTTACTATCCGCATTCACGCCTATTCTACCCACATATAAAGAAAACTGTCTTTTTTCGGAGGAGGAAAGGGACTTTATAAGGGTAAAAAGATTGTCGGTTAAGTCATTGGTCATTGTAACGATTATGTTTTCAACGTATTGATTATCAGTAACATTAACTTCTTTATTTTAAATCAATTGTCGTAATTACTCGGTGTTTTAATCTAAAAAGCGAAGATGTATATGCTACTTTAGTTAAAGATAAAGCAAAATAAATCTGATATGAGTACAGAAAAGGTAGAAATTTTTGACACAACATTACGAGATGGAGAACAAGTGCCTGGTTGTAAATTAAATACTGCTCAAAAATTAAAAATTGCCGCACGACTCGATGAACTTGGAGTGGATGTGATTGAAGCTGGTTTTCCAGTTTCCAGTCCGGGGGAATTTAAATCGGTTTCCGAAATATCGAAATTGATAAAAAATGCTGCGGTCTGTGGACTTACCCGTGCTGTAAAAAATGATATTGAAATTGCGGCTGAAGCTTTAAAATATGCTAAATATCCTAGAATTCATACTGGAATAGGCACTTCAGATTCTCATATAAAATATAAGTTCAATTCTACCCGAGAGAAGATTATTGAAAGAGCCATTATGGCTATTTCTTACGCCAAAACCTTTGTAGAGGATATAGAATTCTATGCTGAAGATGCTGGGAGGACAGATAATGAATTTCTTGCTGAAGTTTGTACCGCGGCAGTTAAGGCTGGAGCTACAGTTTTAAATATTCCAGATACTACAGGATATTGCCTTCCTGAAGAGTATGGTGAAAAAATTAAATATTTAAAAGAAAATGTAAAGGGAATTCATAAGGTAAGGCTTTCCTGTCATTGCCATAACGATTTGGGGATGGCTACAGCAAATGCAATTGCAGGCGTAGTTAACGGTGCTAGACAAATTGAATGTACTATCAACGGGATTGGTGAACGAGCAGGAAATACTGCCCTAGAAGAGGTGGTTATGATCTTAAGACAACATCCTAGTTTGAATCTTACTACTAACATTAATTCAAAATTACTCTATGGTACCAGTAAAATGGTTTCTCAGGAAATGGGAATGCTAGTACAACCAAATAAAGCAATTATAGGAGCGAATGCATTTGCCCATAGTTCTGGAATTCACCAGGACGGGATGATAAAGAATAAAGAAACCTATGAAATTATGAATCCTGCAGATGTAGGTGTAACAGAATCGGCTATAATTCTTACTGCCAGAAGCGGAAGAGCCGCTTTGGCATATAGAGCAAAGAAAATGGGTTATGAATTAACCAAACTTCAATTAGACACCGTCTACATTGAGTTTTTAAACTTTGCCGACCTTAGAAAAGAAGTCGATGATGAAGATATTCATATTATTATGGATCTATCCAGAAAAAGAAACAGAGCTATTGCCTAATGAAAAAAACACTTTTTGATAAAATCTGGGATGCGCACGTGGTAGAATCCATACCCGCAGGTCCAGATATTTTATACATAGACAAGCATCTTATCCATGAGGTAACCAGTCCTCAGGCATTTAACGAATTAAAAGAACGAGGAATTTCTATTTTAAGGCCTAAGCAAATTGTTGCCACTGCCGATCATAATACTCCCACAGAAAATCAGCATTTACCAATAAAGGATCTTCTTTCTAGAAAACAACTCAGACAACTTACTAAGAATTGCGAAGATAATAACATAACTCTTTACGGCTTAGGCCATCCATACAATGGAATAGTACATGTAATGGCACCAGAATTGGGAATTACACAGCCTGGAATGACGCTTGTTTGTGGAGATAGTCACACCTCTACCCATGGAGCATTTGGAACCATTGCCTTTGGTATTGGAACCAGCCAAGTAGCACAGGTTTTTGCTAGCCAATGCCTATTAGTGGATAAGCCAAAGAAACTTAGGGTAAACGTTAATGGAAAATTACAGAATGGTGTGCTTCCCAAAGACGTTATTTTATACATTATCTGCAAATTAGGTACTAACTCGGGGAATGGATATTTCTGTGAATACGCAGGTAATATTTTTGAAGAAATGACTATGGAAGGCAGGATGACAGTTTGTAATATGAGTATAGAAATGGGTGCTCGAGGAGGATTAATTGCTCCAGACGAAACTACTTTTAGCTATATGGAAGGAAAAGAATTTGCCCCTAAAGGGGAAGATTTCGAGAAGATAAAAAGATATTGGAAAACATTAAAAACCGAAGAGGGTGCTAAATTTGACCAAGAATATTATTTAGATGCATCAGATATAGAACCTATGATAACTTATGGTACAAATCCTGGAATGGGGATTAAACTAAGTGATCCAATCCCTATTAGCACAGGGAAAAGTGATGAAAAAGCACTGGAATATATGGGTTTTAAAGAAGGAGAATCATTAATTGATAAGCCTATTAATTATATATTTATTGGTAGTTGTACCAATTCCAGAATTGAAGATTTTCGCACTGCAGCAAGCTATATTAAAGGAAAACAAAAAGCTGCAAATGTAAATGCTCTTATAGTTCCTGGTTCTAGACAAGTAGCAGAACAGATAAAGGCTGAAGGTTTACAACTTATTTTTGAAGAAGCTGGCTTTTCCTTACGCCAACCAGGTTGTTCTGCATGCCTCGCAATGAACGACGATAAAATTCCTGCCGGGGAATATTGTGTTTCCACAAGTAACCGAAATTTTGAAGGCAGACAGGGCCAAGGTTCCAGAACCCTATTAGCAAGCCCGCTAACGGCAGCTGCAACAGCAATTGCAGGGAAAATTATCAACTTTACTCAAATTTTAAACTAGATGGAAAAATTTATAAGTCTTACAGACACAGCGGTCCCTCTAGAGATTGAAAATATAGATACCGACCAGATTATTCCTGCTAGGTTTTTAAAGGCCACAGATAAGGAAGGCTTTGGAGAAAATTTATTTCAAGATTGGAGGTTCGACAAAGCTGGGAATCTTAATTATGAATTTAATTTGAATAATAAAAAATTTAAAGGTTCCATTTTGGTTGCAGGAAATAATTTTGGTTGCGGTTCTAGTAGAGAACATGCCGCTTGGGCCTTGAAAGCTTATGGTTTTAAGGTAATTGTTTCCAGCTATTTTGCAGATATTTTTAAAGGAAATTCTTTGAATAATGGATTGCTCCCTTTACAGGTGAGCCCGGAATTTCTTAAAAAAATATTTACAGCTATCAACACAGTTCCTTCCGAAAAACTTCATGTAGATCTGGAAAATCAGCGTGTAAAAATTGTTAGCACGGGTGCATCAGAAAAATTTGAAATAGATCCATATAAAAAAAATTGCATGATAAAAGGCTACGATGATATAGACTTTTTAGTGAGCCGAAAAGAAGCCATTCAAAAATTTGAAGAAAAAACATTCCAATTCTAAAAATCCAAATAGGAGACGATCATATTTAAAACCAGAAAAGAAAAAATACTACCCTAAAAATTCGCAGATAATGAAATTAAAGATAGCAGTATTGCCCGGAGATGGGATAGGTCCTGAAATAACAGAACAAGCAGTTAAAATATTAAAGTCTATCGCAGATCGATTTGATCATGATTTTCACTTTGAAGAAGCCTTGGTTGGAGCAATAGCAATAGATCAGTTTAACAATCCATTGCCGGAAGCTACCTTGGATCTTTGTAAGGAATCTGATGCTGTATTATTTGGGGCAATTGGACATCCAAAATATGACAATGATCCCAGCGCCAAAATAAGGCCAGAACAAGGCTTACTTAGGTTGAGAAAGGAATTGGGATTATTTGCAAATATCCGACCTGTAAACACTTATTCAAAATTATTAGAAATATCCCCTCTGCGTCCTGAACTGATTGAGGGGGTAGATATGGTAATCTATCGGGAGTTAACCGGTGGAATTTATTTTGGTGAGAAAAGTTTAAATGAAGAAGGTACCAGTGCCACAGATGTTTGCACCTACTCATTTAAGGAAATAGAACGAATTACCCACTTGGCATTTAAAGCCGCACAACAACGCCGCAAAAAATTAACCTTAGTAGATAAAGCCAATGTATTGGAAACTTCCAGATTGTGGAGAAAAACGGTAACTTCTATCGCTAAGGAGTATCCAGACGTTCAACTTAATTTTCTCTTTGTAGACAATGCAGCCATGCAAATGATCTTAAATCCTAAACAATTTGATGTTATCCTTACCGAAAATTTATTCGGTGATATTTTATCTGACGAGGCAAGTGTAATTTCAGGAAGTATTGGTTTATTGGCATCTGCCTCAGTAGGCAATAAATATTCTTTATTTGAGCCTATTCATGGATCTTATCCTGAAGCAACCGGAAGAGGAATAGCAAATCCATTGGCTGCAATTCTCTCGGCAGCTATGTTACTTGATCATTTCCAATTAAGAGAAGAAGCTAAAACTATTAGAGATGCAGTAGACCTTAGTATTAAGCTGAATATTTGTACTCAAGATATCAATAATGAATACCACTACGCTACTGAAAAGGTAGGAGATTTTCTACATGGTCTTATAAGCGAAGTGGATAATATTAACATCAATTATGAAAATCTAAATCTAGGCCAGATGACCATTATTTAATAATTTGTTTTGAATTTGAATGCAGAAAAACCCCCAAGATTTAATTAGTCTTCGGAGGTTTTTATTCTTTTTTTTAAATATTATTTATTCTTCTTATTTGCAATTTAAAGCATATTTGTAAGGGAAGCAATATTGGAATTTACTGTTCTCTCACATTTTAATCTGCTAAAAGATTAAAGTATGAATTAATAGAATTTTGAAATTGTTGGAGATAGAAACGGACTCACCAAGTTCCATAAAATTATACACGCACAAGGCGGCGCGGAAAACGGCGTACGGGAGAATTTTCAGAAATGTTTCTGTAATTGTTTAAAATATATAAAGAAAATGTGGTTTTCAAGATTGTAAAAAGTAAAATAATATTAAAAAAAGACAATGCGCAACCTACCGACTGAAGCGGGGCCGAAAGCGCAAATCAAATATTATTTTTGTAGTTAAAATCACGGGGTTAATTAAACAAAATTATAAATACACATAGCTCATTATATTAAAAATTGAAATAAATCTGGATTATCGTTTAAATATTGTCCGTAAAACTTATGCTCTTTCATTCTCTGTACCAAGGGCTTAAAGTCTTTTGGATCTTTAAGTTCTATTCCCACAACCGCAGGACCGTTCTCTCTATGGTGTTTTTTAGAATATTCAAAATGGGTAATATCGTCGTCTGGCCCAAGGACTTTTGCTACAAATTTCTTTAGTGCTCCTGCTCGTTGTGGAAATGGTACAATAAAATAATGTTTAAGCCCAGCATATAACAAGGCTTTTTCTTTAATTTCTGCTGTCCTTGTAATATCGTTATTACTTCCGCTTACTATACAAACTACATTTTTTCCTTTTATCTCTTCAGCAAAAGTATCTAAGGCAGTAATAGACATTGCTCCTGCAGGTTCCACAACAATTGCATCCTGATTGTACAAATCCAGGATGGTTTGGCATATTTTACCTTCGGGAACAGTGATCATTTCATCCAGGAAATTTTTACAGATTTCAAAATTTCTGCTTCCTACCTTTTGCACAGCCGCTCCATCAACAAATCTATCTATTTGTTTAAGCTCTATAAGTTTGCCCATTTTTAGTGAAGTACTCATAGAAGGTGCACCTTCTGGTTCCACTCCAATAATCTTGGTGTTTGGAGATAATTGCTTAAATACCGAAGATAGACCAGCTAATAAACCTCCACCTCCCAAGGGGGCAAAAATATAATCTATTGAACCATCGGCTTGATCTAGAATTTCCAAAGCAATTGTCGCTTGGCCTTCTATTACCTTTTCATCATCAAAAGGATGAATAAATACCATTTTGTGCTTATCCCCATATTTTATAGCAGTTTTATAAGAATCATCATAAGTATCACCCTTCAATACCACCTCTACCCATTCGCCACCAAACATTCTTGTTTGTTCCACCTTTTGTTTGGGAGTAGTTATAGGCATAAAAATTACACCCTTCACTTCAAGCTTATTACAGGCAAAAGCCACACCCTGTGCATGATTCCCTGCACTTGCACAAATTACACCTTTGCTTAATTGACCCTTTGGCAAACTCGAGATTTTATTATATGCTCCACGTATCTTATAAGATCTTACCTGCTGCAAATCTTCCCTTTTCAACAGGATATTGGCTTCATACTTTTTACTATAGGTAAAAGATGGTGCTAATGGCGTCTTGATCGCAACCTTTGAGATTCGTTTTGCGGCTCGCAACACCGCTTCAATTTGTGGAATATATATGTCAATTTTAATTAAGGAATGGCTCATTACACATGTATCTTTTTCATTTCGGTCATTGCCTCTCTCAGCTGCTCCCCTATTATTTCCACTGGATGTTTTCTAATGGAAGCATTAACTTCTATTAGTTTCTTGTTATCTACTCCAAAATCATTTGTCCCATAGGCTTTTCCTATTAATCCAGGTTCTAGATTGTTGATATATTCTTTAATTAACGGCTTACAGGAATGATCAAATAGATAACAGCCGTATTCAGCAGTGTCAGAGATAATCCTGTTCATCTCATAAAGCTTTTTACGAGCTATCGTATTTGCAATTAGGGGAGTTTCATGTAATGATTCATAATATGCAGATTCTGCAATGATCCCGGCTTCTACCATAGTTTCAAAAGCCAACTCTACCCCAGACTTCACAAAGGCAACCAATAAAAGTCCTTTGTCAAAATATTCCTGTTCTGAGATTTCCTCTTGGGTCGCTTCTGTTTTTTCAAAAGCGGTGTTTTCTGTTGCTGCTCGCCATTCTAACAATTCCTTATCATCCTTATCCCAATCTTTCATCATGCTGGTGCTAAACGCTCCAGATATAATGTCATCCATATGTTTTTGGAAAAGAGGACGCATTATCACTTTTAATTCTTCTGATATTTCAGCCGCTTTTATTTTGGCTGGATTGGAAAGTCTATCCATCATATTGGTGATCCCTCCATGTTTCAAGGCTTCGGTAATAGTCTCCCAACCATACTGAATTAATTTGGCAGCATATGCTGGGTCCACTCCTTCAGCCACCATTTTATTAAAACTTAGGATAGATCCAGTTTGGAGCACACCACATAAAATAGTTTGTTCTCCCATCAGGTCCGATTTTACTTCGGCCACAAAAGAGGAATCCAATACGCCGGCCCGATGTCCTCCTGTTGCAAATGCATATGCTTTTGCCCAATTATATCCTTTTCCTTCAGGATCGTTCTCTGGATGAACGGCTATTAGGGTAGGAACTCCAAAGCCTCTTTTATATTCTTCTCTCACTTCAGATCCCGGGCATTTAGGAGCTACCATTATTACCGTAATATCTTCACGGATCTTCATTCCCTCTTCCACAATATTGAAACCATGAGAATAAGACAAAGCAGCACCTTTTTTGATAAGTGGTACTATTTTCTTTATAACTGAAGTATGTTGTTTATCTGGAGTTAAATTTATTACAAGGTCTGCAGAAGGGATAAACTCTTCGTAGGTGCCAACCTTAAAATTGTTTGAAGAAGCGTTTTTAAAAGATTGTCTTTGATCTTTTATAGCATCTTCTCTTAAGGCATAGGTGATATCTAGTCCGCTGTCGCGCATATTCAAACCTTGATTTAAACCTTGAGCCCCACAACCTACTATTACTATTTTTTTGTCTTTTAACGCATTAATTCCTTCGCTAAATTCTTCACTTAGCATAAATCTGCAAGTACCCAATTGAGCTAATTGATCTCTTAAGGAAAGGCTATTAAAATAATTTGTCATGAGTTTATATTTATGGTATTAAAATCTTCAAGAATTCTTGAAATTGGCATTTCATTTTTTGATACTGCAATTTTTCCGGAGCGAACAAATTGCATCAATCCATAGGGTTTTAATTTATCGTATAAATTATCTATTTCGTGACGTTTACCTGTTTTCTCAATAACAAAGAATTTAGGAGTCACCGTAACAATTCGTGCATTGGTCTCTTTTATGAAATCCTGAATAGTGAGGTCCTCAACAAATTCGGCTGAATTCACTTTATAAAGTGCCGTTTCCTGAAAGATCAGCTCTTCATCGGTATGATAATATGCGCGTATTACTTCTATTTGTTTCTCTATCTGGCCAGCGACTTTCTTCACTTGCTCTTCTGTAACCTCAACCACGATTATAAATCGCATCACCTCATTCACCTCGCTTTTGGAAGCGGTGATACTTTCTATATTGATGTGTCGCTTCAAAAATATCGCTGCGATCCTGCTCAATAGTCCTATGTTGTTTTCCGTATAAATAGAAACTGTATAATTTTTCTTTTCCATTATTCTAGTCTTATGTCTGAAACTGAAGCTCCCGTTGGAATCATAGGAAATACATTTTCTTCTTGTTCTACTTTCACCTCTAAGAAATATGCCTCCGGAGAATCCATCATTTCTTTAATTGCTTCTTGTAATTGACTACGTTCAGTCACTTGTTTAGCTTTTATAAAGTAACCTTTAGCTATTGCTACAAAATCAGGGTTTATTAACTCTGTGCTGGCATAGCGTTTATCAAAGAACATTTGTTGCCATTGCCTTACCATTCCCAGAAAACCATTGTTAAGCACTACAATTTTTACGGGAACTTTTGTTTGAAAAATGGTTCCCAGTTCCTGAATGGTCATTTGAAATCCCCCATCCCCAATAATTGCCACAACTTGTCTGTTTGGCATTCCCATCTTCGCACCTATTGCAGCTGGCAAGGCAAACCCCATAGTCCCTAAGCCACCAGAAGTAACGTTACTTCTTGATTGGTTGAATTTGGCATATCTGCAGGCTACCATTTGGTGCTGCCCAACATCTGAAACTATAATAGCTTCTCCTTTAGATGTAGTATTAATTTCATCTATTACCTCTGCCATTCCTAATTTCCCTTGTTTTGGGCTTAGTTCATTTTTAATGATCTTATCATATTCAATTTTGTACAGATCTTTGAATCTGTGGTGCCAAGTATCATGATTATTCGGCTTTAAATATCCTAACAATAGCTGCAAAGTCTCTTTTACATCTCCCAATACAGCAACCTCTGTTTTTACGTTTTTATCGATCTCTGCCGGATCTATTTCAAAATGGATCACCTTAGCTTGTTTTGCATAATGTTCCAGATTTCCGGTAACCCTATCATCAAAACGCATCCCAATAGCTATCAAAACATCACAATCATTGGTGAGGACATTTGGCCCGTAATTTCCATGCATTCCAACCATTCCTACATTTAAGGGATGATCTGTAGCCATAGCTGAAAGGCCCAAAATGGTCCATGCAGCAGGAATTCCTGCTTTT
>TARA_R100001369_G_scaffold54024_2_pt1 | contig 10879 bp, 8 predicted proteins | sample TARA_R100001369 | Tara Oceans TARA_R100001369 (sample SAMEA2621528) | marine metagenome | biome: marine biome (ENVO:00000447); feature: surface water layer (ENVO:00002042); material: "saline water (ENVO:00002010), including plankton (ENVO:xxxxxxxx)" | depth 5 m | reverse complement strand
AATTCGTCATCAATATCCTTAAAGCTGTTGGTACAATACACATGATCTATAGATTGTTTTAATTCATCAAAACCATAATTAAATTGTGCGTGGGTAACATATAAGAACACCTTGTTGGCTCCTTGGGATTTCAATTCCGCCGCCAAGAATTTAAAGGTCCTCCCCCCATCGGCCAGGTCATCTACAATTAAACATTCTTTTCCCTTTACCTCGCCTTGAATACTTATGACAGGAGCTCCATTTACCCTAACTTTATTGGAGGGAACCAAATCGGCACCTAACCTTTCTGCTATCTCGTGGGTGGTCTTATAGGCCCCGGCATCTGGACTTACCAATACAGGATTGCCAATAGCCCTAAAAGCCTTTTCTACAAATTCCAAATGGGAAATCTTTTCGGAGTTATTGATCAAAGCCAAAGAAATGGGACTATGTGGATGCAATATTGATATTTTATCAAACTTCATGGCATTAATAAAATTCGAAATCACTTTTAAATCGAAAGACTCCCCTTTATTAAATCTTCTATCCGAACGTTGACCTATTAGGCAACATAGCGTCAAGGTAGCTACTGCGTTTTTATTGGTTGAGTTTTCAGCGTCCCATGCTTCTTTTATAGCGGCTGTCTTAAATAGATCTTCATAACTATTTCCCCTTATTTTAATATCTATATTACCGTTTTCAATGATTTTGGCAGTTAGCTGTCCATCATTAAACTTCTTTATTTGATAGTTCATAATTTTAAATATTTAAAGGTTTTGGTCAATTCTATCCCTTATTTCCTGCAAACTCACCGGGTTTACAAAATGGCCGTTTTCATAAATTACTTGTAAAGCTCCTTCATTTTCTTGTTCCGTAGATACTTGGTCCAATAACACATATTCATTGTTAAGCATATCGACTTTTATTAAGCCCTTTGCTGATTTTTTAACTCCGTCATCCGTTATTGGGTCTTTAAAAATTTCCCTACGCTCTCCATTTACAACCACAGAAGTAGCTTTCATTGCAAATCCGAAGGTATCCCTAGTATTATATTGATAGGTAAACGATCCTATTCCCAGAACAACATTTGTTGTAGCAAAGCCTTTATCGTGCAGACGTTGACAGATTTTTTCTGCCCTTTCCGTAGTTATACTATCACCGTAAATTGCCCCTATATGCGTATCCAAAACTTTAAAACCTTGTGCATTTACAGTTCCTCCAAAAATATCCCAAAGTAACTCCACTACTCCTTTGTCCTTGGAAGAATTCCCTCCCAATACCCTAGATTCCCCACAGATAATATCTACCGGGTCCCCGCTATCTGGTCGGATTACCAATTTCCCATCTCTTGCCAATACTTCTTCCTTTAACTCTGGCAGATAAACGGTAAGCACTTTCCATAAATCCCAAGTATCGCTTACAACAGATAGTATCCCTTTTGGATAGGTTTGCATTAATTGTCTAAAAGTTCCTATTTCATCATCCTTGGTTCCTGCGCACATTACCGAGTGTTCAGTTGCATTTACAGAACCTACAACAAAGCCCTCCGCATTATAATATTTACGTAAACTACTAATTACGGGAAGCGTATCCGAACCTAAAAATACCGTTGCATGGCCCATTCCAGAAGAAACGGCACTTTGCAGACCTCCCATTCCTCTCATGGAAAAATCATGTCCTTGAAAATCAATGAAGGATACATTTTCATTATCTGTCAATTGTGCCCAACTTTTAAAAATCCTTTTATATCTAAGTGCTATGGATGCCGATGTCATAGGCTGCCATAACATGGTTGACAGGATAGTCTCCAAAAAATTAGTGATCCAATAAAATTCTTTTTCTGTATTTACAACCGTAACCATAGGAACACGAACAGGGACCTCTACCCCTTCCGGCAAGGATTTTACTTTTATAGGCAAATACTGTAAATCGTGCAATTTTTCATAGTGTGTAACATCATAATCGGTACCCAGATACATGGATAGTTCCTCTTTGATTTCCTTACAAACCTGGTCCTTGGGTCTGGAGAAAAAATTATCATTAAAATAATCGTGCAACCATTGGAAAACATACTGTTGACCAAAAGAAACAATTTTATCACAACCTTTTGAGGCATATTTATTACTTCTGGGTGTCCAATTGGAATATACTTCTTCGGTTCCTTTTGGATATTGTTGGTGATGTCCAGTTTTATATCCGTCTGTTAATAGTAGTCCGTTCATAATATATTTTTTTGCGTAATTATAACGCAAATATAGAGTAGTTTTTCATTATACAAAACTAATTTGCGTTTTTTTTACACAAATAAGCTTATATTTCGAAAACAATACCCTTTTTCTTAAGGTGATTATAGCGTTTTTGATTGAATTTAAACAGGTTGGCAGGTCTTCCAGATCCTTTGGATATTTTTTCATCCAATTCATCAAGAATATCAAGGCTAAGTATTTTCTTTCTAAAATTGCGTCTATCTATAGGCCTTCCTAAAAGTGTAGTATATAGATTTTCTAAATCGGAAAAGGGAAATTTTTCATCCAATAATTCAAAACCAATGGGCTCATAAGTTATTTTGGCCCTTAAGCGTGTAATGGCAAATTGAAGTATTTTGTCATGGTCAAATGAAAGCTGGGGAAGGTCATCTATTTTGAACCATTGTACTTCCTCAGCATCTGTGGATGCAAAAATATCAAAGGTACTGGGGTGAACCAAACCAAAATATGCAATAGACACTACCCTACTCCTTGGGTCCCTCTTGGGATTTCCAAAAGTATAAAGTTGTTCCAAATAGTCTATTTCTATTCCTGTCTCTTCTTTTAGCTCCCTTTCAACAGCTTCTTCCAAAGACTCGTTCTGTAATACAAATCCTCCTGGAATGGCCCACATGCCTTTAAAAGGTTCGTACTTTCTTTTTATAAGCAATACCGATATTGTTCCTGCGTCGTAACCAAAAACAACGGCATCTACAGATAACCTTATATTTTGTCCACTCATATGTGTAATATACACACAAATATAAAATTATAAAACTAAGAATGTAAAAAACTAAGGAAGCAATGTGGATTAAATTAGGGGAATTAAGAAAACAAAGTTGTAACTCCCTTCTTACCGCAGGCCTATACATAAGCCCGCCCGAACCTGCCCTTCTTGCCAGAATGATCTTTAGAACCGGTGCGTCAATGGAAGAGGCTTATTCATTGCTGTTTATTTGTTTAGATAGGTATTCATTAACTCCAATGAAGTTTGGTTATCACCTAATCCATTCTTTGGTTTCATTGCCTTATATAAATTGTTTCAAGAAATTGTAGTAACAACTTTGCCTTCATACATCTAGCTCAAAAATAAGAAGGTCTGAGAGACCTTCTTATTTTATGACGTATTATTGGGTTGGCAGCTATCTTAATCAAGAAATTTAGCAAATGCCGTTAATGGATTTCTACAAAAAATTACTCCAATTTGGCAATTTCCTGTTGTAATAGTTTTTCCACTATACTATCTTGTTTTTTTACTAAAAGCCATTCATCAATAACCCTTTTAAAAACGGAGTCTTTTTGGATCAGATAGCCAAAGTCAAAAGAATTAAAGGGCTTGTTAGGGTTAACAGCTTCTAGTTCTTTATGTATTTGTTCTTGTATTCTAGTTTCTATAGCATCCGTAACCATTACATCTGCTTCTTTGTCTATCAGTTTTTGAAAAATGGTTATATTATCTTCATTCAATATCAGTGTGGCCTTTGGAAAATTTTCCCGGGCAAAAGATTCATTGGTACCTCCAGGATTAAAAATAACCTTAACCTCTTTTCTGTTAATGTTTTCTATACTAGCGTATAAAGAAACATTTTCATCCCTAGTTATTGCAACCTTCCCGCTAGAATACACGGGAATGCTAAATAATGCTTGTTTTTCCCTAGCACTGGTTATGGTGATGCCACTCATACCAACATCAAACTTTCCCTCCATTAAATCGGTCATTAATGTAGGCCAAGTGGTTTCTATAAATTTAAAGTTTACACCAAGATGCTTGGCTAAATCTTTGGCCATTACAATATCCATTCCCAAATAGTTGTTACTAGCGTCTGTTTTATAGGAAAATGGCATAAAATCACCTGTAGTACCAATATTAATGGTATCCCTACCCAGTATAGTATTTAATATTGGTGATACATTAGCTGAATTCGAATTAGAATACTTGTTGGTACTGGATAATTTAGGGCTACAGGCCGTAAGTAGAAGTAATACAAATACAAAAATTCTATTGTTAATTCGGAAGTTAATTTTTAGCATGACCTAATTTTAAAAAATGTGCCTGAAAACTTTAATTTTATGCCTTCCAAAGTTCAGTTAGAGCTTTTGTAAATTCTTTAATTTCTTCCACCGTTCCCATACTTACTCTACACCACTTCTTACCCAAATAATCACGGGTCCCGATCAATATTCCCTTATTTTTCATATCCATCATAAACTCCGTTGGATATTTTGAAATATCAAAAAGAATAAAACTAGTCTGTGACGGAATGTAGTCAATTTCCAATTTACGCAAAGTCTCCACTACAATGGCTTTGGATTCTCTGTTTTTTTGTACCACAAAATCTACAAAATTCTGGTCATCAAGAGCAACCATAGCAACAGCATAGGATGGAGAGGATATAGGGAGACCGGCAAAGATCATAAATTTTTCCAATTTATTGGCCCACTCTTTATGTGCAAAACCATACCCAATACGTAGGCCTGCCATACCATATACTTTGGAGAATGTTTTAATAACCATAACCTTTGGGTTTATAACCATATCTATCATCGATTCTGGGTTATCGCAAAATTCAAGATAGGCCTCATCAATTAAGACATAGGAAAATTTAGTGGCCTCAGTAATAAACCGCCTAAGCTCTTGAGGAGCCACAACCGTACCAATAGGATTATTGGGATTAACAATATATACCAAACCTGGATGCTCTTGGGTTTTGGCCAACATAGCATCTAAATCAAGGGTATGATCTGGTTTTAATTGAATATAGTGTGTTTTTCTGCCAAACTTTTCCAACATGGAAGGCAATATATCAAAGGTAGGTGTGGCGGTGGTTACATCACCTTTCCTTTGTAGCATAAATTGGGCGACAGCTTCCAAGAGGCCGGAGGAACCAGCTCCCAATAAAATGTTTTCCGCTGTAAGTTGAAAACGTTTTGCCAATGCTATTTTTAGTTGAGGTATTGACGGAAAAGCATATCTATTAATAGCTGAAGCAGAAGTTAAAAAGGACTTTTTTACTTGTTCCGAGCACCCATATGGATTTTCATTGGAAGCTAATCTAAGATAGGTATCACCAAGGTTGGTCTTTGGCATAGCTATTCCTAAATGTGGAAGTATTACCACTCCCGTTGAACCGAGTGTTGCCTTTGATATCCAGTTTCTTCTATTCATTTCCAAACAATTTTGAAAATAAGTTACGTTTTATTTTTATTCGGGCTAAGACAGCAATATGCTTTAGTTCAATTTTTGCCTATTATGGAAATATGATACCTATTTATTGCGAATAGCTATTGGATTAATTCTTGAAATCACAAGATACTATTAGAAGAAAAATTTAAAGAGAATGAAGTACCAAATACTTTGCCTTACTAAAACCAATTGTCAAACCGCAAGTCATTATAAATGTTGATCCTACGTTTGGTCTTAAAATCTGGATAGAACATTACCAATGTAAAATTGGGATAATTTAATTTTAATAAATATAGCTTCTGCGCTAAATTATAGATGCTCCTTGAATGATTAATTGCCTGTGGCCGAAGCAATAATCAAGAAAGCTGGCGAGAACTGCTAATACCCTTCAGCACCCCTTACCTAACCAATTGTTTTACAAAAGACAGGTTTAGCAGTTTCCAACTCCCCCCTATTTTTTTATACACTTCGGTCACCACAAACGGATTGCTCACCTCGTTACCTCCTACTTCGGCCAATAGTGTAATGTTGCTGAGCAAAACGGCGGTATCACCCAACAATTCTACCGAAGCTTCGTGTACCGTAGCTTTCTTATACCATATGCCACCGCTCTTAATAATGTCCAGTTCCCGTTCCGTGCCCCATGAACCTCCCATATGCACATACTGGGCATCCTTATGAAAAAGCTGACCCAGTTTTTCCGTGTCCTTATCGGCCATCCATTGCCATTTATCCTTTGACAGTTTTAAGAGCTCTTCGTTTACTGAATTTGGCGCTTTTATGGCATCATATTCAGCTTGTGTTAACTCGTTCGTCCATACGGTAGGTGTTTTTCCACTTATGGCCAAATAGGTAACAGGACTATTGGGAGTTGCCCCATGCCAATGCTCCACGTTGGGAAGACATTTTACTACGTCGCCCGTTCGAATTACCTGCACCTCTTTCCCTTTTTCTTGATAATAACCAATGCCGTTGGTAATCAATAATTGTTGCCCATCCGGATGTACATGCCAATTAAGAAATGCCCCCGGGGCAGATACTGCCTGTGCTATATGATAGCCAAAAGTTTCATCGGCTTGGGTAACATGACTTAGCCAAACATCTCCTTTATGGTGTACGTTGGGTGCGAGGTTTCCTTTCGGAAAAACAGATTCTTGGGCATTTAAAAAGCTGATTGCCACTAATGCCAAAATCAAATTGATCGACCTTATTTTTTTCATAATATATATTCTTTAAAGTGTTCTTATATTGTATTATTCAATCCTTCTTTCTAAATCATGGATTTCCGTCCAATCAAAAATAATTGAAGAAAGTCAGAACGCTGTACCTAAGTTACGGATGTTCATACCATTATTACAGATTTCACCTTAGGTTTTGATTTCTTGAATATCAAATGGTTAACTTTATAATAAATACAATAAGTAGTGAAGAATATTTTAGAAATTAAAACGGTGGCAAACTATTTTAAGCTGCGCAATTGCGAAGTATTGCATCCGTTGGTAGGTATTGTAGATTTTGACAATGTGAATGAAAATGAATACCCCAATACCTCTTATGATGCCTTTCACTTTGGTTGCTATGCCATCTTTTTAAAAGATGCCGTGGGGTGTAAGATTAAATACGGTGGTAAATCCTATGACTATGACGAAGGAACCCTAGTTTTCATGGCCCCCAACCAAACGATTGAATTGGGCGGTTATGACCCTAATTTTGTTCCCAAGGGCTATGCCCTGCTTTTTCACCCTGACTTACTATTGGGTACCGCCATGGCCAAAAAGGTAGTTGGGTACAACTTCTTTACTTATTCCAGCCATGAAGCTCTACACCTTTCTTCCAAAGAACGAAAAATTATTTTGAGTTTGCTGGACAAAATCCAGTTTGAACTGGAGCAAAATATGGACAAACACAGCAAAAAATTGATTGTTGCCAATATAGAACTGTTCTTGGATTATTGCCTTAGATTTTATGACCGACAGTTTCTGACCCGTGAAGTGGTAAATCAGAGTGCTTTGCAAAAATTTGATACACTGTTGGTGGACTATTTTTCATCGGAAAAACCCAAAACCTACGGATTACCTTCGGTAGGTTATTTCGCAGAACAATTAAATCTATCACCTAACTACTTCGGAGATCTTGTAAAAAAAGAAACGGGAAAATCGGCCCAAGAATATATACAAGGAAAACTCATAAATATAGCTAAGGAAAAAGTTTTTGATCCGAGCAAATCTGTAAGTGAAATTGCCTATCAATTGGGGTTTAAATATCCCCAACACTTTAGCCGATTGTTCAAACAAAAGGTTGGGTTTTCGCCTAAGGATTTTAGGTCATCCATAAATTGATCATGGTTTTAATATATCCACGTGCTCCCCTGCATAAAGCCATTTACAAATAAACTTTTAATCTTCTTTTTAAGGGGAATTGAACATCTCTTTGGGAGAGGTTTTGGTATGAACTTATATAATAAAAGCTCCAACCTTGCAGCCAGAGCTTTTACAAACATCAACCAAATGAAAAACTAATTCTTGTTAATTAAAGGCCCAATGCCGTAATGGCCGGATCATCCACAGGGAAAGCATAAGCCCGCCACGGCCTGTTATATTCGTTGTTTTGCCATAGTACCTCCCCGCTAGCACTTACCTCCCATAGGGTCCCTGTCCCTTCAGAAATAAGGGTATTGCCATTGCTCATACGAACACCGCTACCCAAGCCGTTGCTGTACAAATCGGAATCCGTAAATTCCCAAGTAATTGACGGCTCATTATCCTGCCCGGCAACCAATAAGTAAGGAGGGTTTAATTCATACTCCACAACCGCAGATTGCCCATCGTACTTATTATTGGCAAATACCAACATTTTGTTGCCGTCAAAAAGATTGGGGTAGTGCACCCTGTTCAAGGTTACTTCACCTACGTTGTCATAAGCCAAGGGGTTTCCAAAACGATAGACCAAATCCCCGCCCAAGCCGTAATTACCACCCGCGCTTGTTGCCGCTTCCTGGCTGGTGGTACTGTGGTCTATGACCCAGACTTCACTATAAAAATTTACCGTAACGTATATTAAATCATTGGTTTCATCCAAGGTGATGCCGTTGAAGTGGGTGATATCGCCATCGGTCTGATCGTTGTTGTAGTTGATATCAATTTTATTCGGATTATCCGCCACTACGCCGTAGTTTGCTTTGCTACTGTCATAATCCTGTACAATATGATCTTTGGTATGCCATTCCCATACCACCTCTTGGGTAAGCGGATTCATTTCTATGATGGCATCTGGATAAATATCAAAATTGCCCGAAAAACCCATATCAGCAGCTTCACTGGAACTTACTTCTTCCCAGACAGGAAAAATAATATTCCCATTGGATAGGTAGTTAACGTCATGGTGCGCTATATAGGTGGAACTGGAGTAGCTTACCTCCCACGCTACAGTCTGGTCCGCATTGATCTTTCTGAACTGACCGCCATAACCACCAAAGTTAATAGACGGATTATTGACCTTTATGGTTGTCACCAAACTGCCATCGCTATATAATTTTGCATCGTTTCCCAAATTATCTCCATCCATATCCCATTCGAAGAGGGTATCCCCATCGTGGTCTATTAAAAACACCCCATCATCAGGAGCCACGGCCAAAATATAAGAATCCAAATCAATACCACTACTATCATCTTCTGTAGTTTCGGTGTCGCTGGTTTCCTCTGTGAGATTTACGGCTTCCGTATCATCACTACTGCAAGCGGTTAGGGCAAGTGCCGCAATACAAAGTGGTATAAACCTCATTTTAAATCCTGATCTTCTCATTTCTTACTGTTTTTAGATGTTATCATTGTTTTAGAAAGCACAACTAGTATTTAGTTGTGTTTAAACATTAGATACCACCCTATACCTGAAGTTTAAATGGGAATGTGGATTATCAGCGAATGATACCGAAGTTTCAGTAAATGGATAGTTTTTATCAGCGAAATAGTTTCCTCTTTTTGTTGTACGGGGCGAATGGCATTTAATATTTAACGTGTTTAGGATTTCCAATGTTCCGGTCTTGGAGACTACCGCTTAAGACTGCGGGAAGAAACGGATACTTAAACCTTAAAAAAAGTTCGTATCTTCAATACTACCAATATAATCTTCTGAACCCTAATTGTATGAGCCATTTAAAAAGACGCACCTTTATGAAAAATGTGGTTACAGCAGGAGTTGGCGCCACAGTTCTACCTATTAATTCATTAACTGCCAATAATGTGAGCGAAAAGTTTGGGTCCGAATGGCCAAAACCCTCTACCGCCTCTAAAAAAATAATTGTCGGGGGTGCAGGTATTGGTGGTTTGTGCTGCGCTTACGAACTTATGAAAAAGGGACATGAGGTTGTTGTACTGGAGGCATCCGGTAGACATGGCGGGCATGTATATACCACACGTGATGAATTGTCGGACGGACTTTATGGGGATTTTGGTCAGGAGCACATTGTAAAACCTGGTTATGAAAGATATTGGGAATACCTGAAGGAATTCGACATTACGGCACTTCCCTACCCCAGGAGAAAGAATGTAAAACGAAGGATCAATGGGAAGTTCTACACCGAAAAAATGCTCCAAGACCCAGAGATTTTGAAAGATTTTGGATTTAACGAAAGGGAAATCGCCTATTTATCTACGCATCCGTGGTCCGATTTGAAGTCACTTTATACCAAGCCATACTTGGATGTCTTTAAAGATGAATACCAACCTTTTCAAGTTGGTTACGATGCATTGGACAAAGTACCCATGTCCGATATTTACAAAAAGGAAGGAGCATCCCCTGCAGCATTGGCCTTTTTAGGCGGAAATAACTCTTCCGCGCTTTATGAATTGTGGTATGCCGCAATCCTGAAAATTCGGGGTGTGGCCACCTATCCCACAGAAGTTTATAGATTAAAGGGGGGAAACCAAATGCTACCGAATGCCTTTGCCAAAAGATTGGGCTCCAGAGTGTGGCTTAATTGCCCCATTACCTCCATAACCAACGGCGAAAAAGGAGTAAGCGTTACTTATGAACGGCAAAAGGAAATGAAAGAAATTAGCGGGGATTATTTTGTGAATTGTATCCCGCCCCCAACCCTTAAAAAAATACCCATTACCCCTGCACTATCGGAGAAAAAGCAATATATCAACGAAAACATTACCTATGATTCTTATCAGCGGTTTGTTTTTCAGGCTAGCTCCAAGTTTTGGGAGGATGACGGTTTTGAGGATATCAATATGAGTTTGGACCATCCGGATCTATGGGAAGTGTGGCAATCTGCAGAAGAAGTGGATACCCATAGGGTTATTGTGTTGGGCACAGGACCAGGAGGAGTTTCTCCCCAACGTGCATTGGCAGCCTTTCGTGAAGTTTATCCTGGAAAAGGGGATACCATAGAGTTGGCGGTGGGACGGGATTGGACAAAACAAAAATATTCGCCAAACTGTGAAAGAACCGCCTTTCCTATTGGAGA
>TARA_R100001369_G_C3326619_1_pt1 | contig 10894 bp, 10 predicted proteins | sample TARA_R100001369 | Tara Oceans TARA_R100001369 (sample SAMEA2621528) | marine metagenome | biome: marine biome (ENVO:00000447); feature: surface water layer (ENVO:00002042); material: "saline water (ENVO:00002010), including plankton (ENVO:xxxxxxxx)" | depth 5 m | reverse complement strand
TAAACAGAAGCTTTCACATAAAAAAGTCACTGAGGTGGCTTTTTTGCGTTTTATGGCATTAATGATGCCAATGAATAATGTGATGCTCGTTCTTAACAAATCTTATATTTTATGTTAAAGAATAATATGACTGCCAAATATTCGTAAATTTAAGCATCAAATGTCTCGCATTAAAGCCCTTTAACGGACGTATAAATACTAATGAATTCGAATTCAAAAAATTGTTGTATTATTGGTCGTATCGCGCTAAGATATATTTATAATCAGTAGGTTTTGACATTAACAATGTTAATTTACTACACTTTATATAAAAGGTCTCATTAGTATTTTTGATTCACCCAAATAAGTATCAGTATAAGGGTTTTAGTAATAAATTCGTATGCAAAATAATTATGATGTTTGAGTGGGTCTGCACCATTAATAACATAATGTAAGAAAGCCAATCTGTTTTATCTATCAAAGAACATGCTAAATAAGCATAAACGAGGACATGGATGTGATTACCTATTTAAAAAAAGGCAAGCCTGAAGCACAACGTAGCCAAGATGATACCAAAGTGCGTCAAGTTGTTGAGAATACACTAGCAGATATCGAAAAGCGTGGTGACACTGCCATACGTGAGCTGTCAGAGAAATTCGACAATTATTCTCCACAAGCATTTCGTTTAAACCAACAAGAGATTGACGAGCTGATTGCGCAAGTGTCGCCTCGTGATTTAGAAGATATTAAATTTGCTCAAGCTCAGGTACGTAATTTTGCCCAAGCTCAGCGTGACTCGATGCAAGACATTGAGATTGAAACCATGCCTGGGGTTATTTTGGGTCATAAAAACATTCCTGTTCAGTCGGCAGGTTGTTATATCCCAGGTGGTAAGTTTCCGATGGTCGCATCAGCGCATATGTCTGTTGCTACAGCATCTGTTGCAGGCGTACCTCGTATTGTTGCTTGTACACCACCGTTTAAAGGCAAGCCGAATCCTGCCGTGATAGCTGCTATGCATCTGGGCGGCGCGCATGAAATTTATGTGTTGGGTGGTATTCAAGCCATTGGAGCAATGGCATTAGGTACAGAAACCATCGAGCCTGTGCATATGCTAGTTGGTCCTGGAAACGCCTTTGTCGCTGAGGCAAAACGTCAGCTGTTTGGTCGTGTAGGTATCGATCTATTTGCAGGACCTACTGAAACAATGGTCATTGCAGATGACACGGTTGATGGCGAGATTTGTGCTACAGATTTGCTGGGTCAAGCAGAGCATGGCTATAACTCACCTGCTGTACTGCTAACGACATCACAGCAACTGGCTGAAGACACTATGAGAGAAATCGAGCGTCTATTGAAAGTATTACCAACGGCTGATACAGCATCAGTAAGTTGGGAAGATTATGGTGAAATAATTGTTTGTGACACCTATGAAGAAATGCTTGAAGTAGCCAATGATTACGCTTCAGAGCATGTGCAAGTGATGACTGATCGAGATGATTGGTTTTTAGAACATATGACTTGTTATGGGGCGTTATTTTTGGGTCCTCGCACCAATGTTTCTAACGGTGATAAAGTCATCGGTACTAATCATACTTTACCCACCAAAAAAGCAGGGCGCTATACAGGTGGATTGTGGGTAGGAAAGTATTTGAAAACACATTCATACCAAAAAATCACCACGGATGAGGCTGCTGCCAAAATTGGAAGTTATGGGTCGCGCTTGTGCATGTTAGAGGGTTTTGTCGGTCATGCTGAACAGTGTAATGTGCGTGTACGTCGTTATGGTCATCAAGAAGTGCCTTATGGTGCAGCTGCTGACTAAGCCAGCATTATTATTCAATTATATCTATTTGATATCAAATATTTAAATTAGAGAAGATAAAGACTTATGCGATTACCAACAACACCCTCATTTAATCTGATAGGAAAGCGTGCATTAGTGACTGGAGCCTCATCTGGTATTGGATTAGGGTGTGCTGTTGCATTGGCTGAAGCTGGTGCAGACGTGACATTAGCTGCACGCTCCTCTGATAAGTTGCAAGCGGTAGTGAAGCTAATGACAGATAAAGGTTTGAAAGCCAACGCCTTAAAACTAGATGTGACCGATGTCGCTTCTGTTCGTCATTTATTTGAAAACCTCTCTAATGCAGATGCTTTTGATATTGTGGTCAATAGTGCAGGTATGGCCAAACATACGCCTGCACTAGAGACTGAGCCTGATGATTTTGATGATGTGAATGATATTAATCTACGTGCCTCTTATTTTTTAATGCAAGCGGCTGCAAAAAAACTCATTCATGCCAATAAAGTCGGCAGCCTTATCAATGTCTCCTCACAAATGGGACATGTCGGCGGACCAGATCGTGCCGTGTACTGTGCAACTAAGCATGCTGTTGAGGGTTATACCAAGGCCATGGCAATAGAGTGGGGTAAGCATGGTATTCGCATTAATACCATCTGTCCAACATTTGTAAGAACAGCCTTAAGTGCAGCAACGTTTGCTGACGCTGAAAAAAGCCAATGGATTATGAGTAAAATTCATTTAGGCAGAGTGGCTGAAGTAGAGGATATTATGGGAGCAACGGTGTTTTTGGCATCAAATGCTGCCGCCATGATAACAGGCACTTCATTGTTAATAGATGGTGGATGGACCGCAGAATAGCTAATGCTAGATATTGAGTTCTCAGCGGTTTTGACACTAAGTGTTTTTGATTTATTAGCTTAGGTATAATAATTATCAGAACACCCTATCAACACCAATGGCTAAGAGCTGAGCTATAAAAGGTTATGAGATGACAAATAAAAATTCTGATATCACAAATGTTATAAAAAACCAACGTGTCACAGCAGATCAAGTTGCTGAAGCAGCAGGGGTCAGTCAATCTGCGGTATCTCGGGTTTATACCCCAGGTGCCAGCGTATCGCAAAAAACTAAGGACAAAGTAAAAAAAGCTGCTAAAGAATTAGGCTACCGCCCCAACATGCTAGCACGCTCACTAATCACTGGGCAAAGTCGTTTAATTGGTTTGGTAGTGGCGCACTTAGAAAATCTATTTTACGCAGATGTGATCGAAAAGCTCTCTCATGCATTGCAGTCGCAAGGTTATCATTTACTGATTTTTATGGCAATGAATGACAAAGACTCTACGCTTAAGGTAGTAGATGAGCTGTTGGATTATCAAGTGGACGGTATTATCACAGCGTCTCTGAGTTTATCTAGCGATTTGACGGACCGTTGTCATACAGAGAACATTCCTGTGGTTATGCTCAATCGTTTGCAAGATGATGATCGACTCTCTGGTGTGAGCTCTGATAACTTCGTCGGTGGTCGTAAAGTAGCAGAGTTTTTTGTTAAAGGTAACCATAAAAGAATAGCTCATATTTCAGGTTGGACAGGCTCTTCTACACAGCGAGACCGTGAAGCGGGCTTTATTCTAGGGTTGCAAGAGTCTGGTCAAAAGCTATTTGCCAAAGCGATTGGTAATTACGATCGTGAAACGGCAAAGCAGGCCACGATAGAGTTATTTGCTAATAAAACTGAAACAAGTCGCCCAGATGCTGTATTTGTTGCCAATGATTTTATGGCTTTTGCTGTCATGGACACCTTACGTTACGAGTTGGGTCTTAAAGTGCCAGAAGATGTATCTGTCGTTGGATACGATGATGTTGCGGTAGCATCTTGGAAATCTTATAGCTTAACGACCGTCAGTCAACCGGCTCAGCGTATGGCAGATGAGGTGGTATCTACTTTATTAGAGAAAATAGCCAACCCTGATTCTCCACCGAGACGTATTTCTATAGATGGCCCATTGATTATCCGTAACTCGGCAAAAAAACCATAAATGCTTCTGATTGAAAAAGCTGTTTGGAATACAAATTAAAATAGGAAGAAATTAATGGAAGGTATCAGCAGATTTGAGATGGAAAAACGTATCGTGCGTTATGGAGATTTGCAGCCTTGCCGCACCGCATTTATTGATGCACATACGCCAGGGTCAAATCATAAAGAAAACTTCACTATCATTGGTGGTGGTGTGTCAGAAAGCCCAGACCAGCACGTACATATTCAAGATACCCCGGGTTTTAACATTGGTGCTGCAGGGCAACCACCACATTGTAAAAACAGCTTACATCTACACACCACGGCCGAAGTCTTTTTTGTATTAAGCGGTCGTTGGCGCTTTTTTTGGGGCCTTCATGGTACAGCGGGAGAGGTGATTTGCGAAGCAGGGGATATTTTTAATATTCCAACAGGTATTTTTCGTGGCTTTGAAAATATCGGTGACGACTACGGCATGATTATGTCGATACTGGGTGGTGACGATGCAGGTGGCGGTGTGACTTGGGCGCCGAAGTTATTGAAGAAGCTAAGGCTCATGGTCTGATTTTGGGCAATGATGGTCGACTGTATGACAGCAAAAAAGGGGAGAGCCTACCTGAAGGTATTGAGCCAATGACGCAACTTACAAAAGAAGCGCTTAAAGAGTATCCAGAAGTGCCAACCTCAGCAATCGTCCCTCATTATTGGGACATGATGGCACTGGCCAAAGAAGCACCTTGCCAAGTGATAGGTGAACATGCCTTGATCAAAGATAAGCCGGGGTTTTCGGTGGAGTTTTTGACACGCGGCTCAATCAGTGAAGCATCTTATCAGACGGATTGTCACGAAATCCTGATGGTAAAAACAGGGCATTGGACATTTAAATGGCTAGATGATACTGGTGAAGAATCTCAGACGAGCATAGCACCAGGGGATGTAGTGGCTGTACCGCCTAATCTGACACATCGTATTTACCCTTCTATGTCTGGTGAGGCTGCCTTGTTTAGAGTAAAAAACACTGCCGAAGCGGCAGGGGCGACTTGGGTACAAAGTTAACCATCCACAGTGAATAGTAGTGTGATTAAGGTTATTACCTTAGGTTTTGAGGCGTACTGTTTAGGAATATAAAAATGATACCTTTGGTTCTTATCCCCGGCATGATGTGTGATGCAAGATTGTACCAGCCTCAAATATCAGCTTTTTCACATAGAGTGCCGATTCATACTGTACCGGTTTCAACTCACAGCAATATGCAGGATTTGGCAAAAGACATTCTAGATAATGCACCACCAGTCTTTGCGCTGGCAGGATTGTCCATGGGCGGTATTATTGCCATGGAAGTGTTACGTCAAGCGCCCAATCGCATTGCCAAACTTGCGCTACTTGACACAAATCCAAGAGCAGAAGCAGAAGAAGTGAAGAGTAATCGCCATGTATTAATGGCCAATGTGCAACAAAATGGATTGGCTGAGGTGATAGCGAATACTATCCCTAAGTATTTCTCACCGACAGAAAGTCTATCAACTCAGAGAAATTTAGAAATAATTGAGCTTTGCAACGCCATGTCTCAGTCATCTGGTGTAGCCGCTTATATTAACCAAAGCATGGCTTTACGTGATAGACAAGATCAGCAAGAAACTTTAAAGAAACTTGCTGCCAATGTCCCTACTTTGATTTTGTGCGGTGAGGATGATCAACTTTGTCCTGTTGAACGTCATACATTGATGAAATCTTTGATGCCACATGCAGATTTACACATCATTAAAGATGCGGGGCATCTACCGACATTGCAAGCGCCAGAGCAAACCAACCTTGCCTTAGAGAGCTGGTTGTTTACTTAAGTAATGACACACCCTAGAGAAGAATTCGCTTGTCGCTCAAATCATACGGAAATGAAAGGAGATATCTATGAATAATACGTTACTTAAACTACTGCAATCTGTGGATACGCCAACGGTCTGTAATGCCATTGAAGTGGCTCAGGGTAAACGAGGTTTCAATAGTTTTACACGTGGAAATATGTTGTCATCTGACCCTGGTTCAAGACCGATTGTCGGTTATGCCGTGACCGCAAAAATTAGCGCGTTGGTAGAGCCCACAGAACCAAAAGAGGTGATCCGCGCCAGACGTATGGATTATTATCGTGCCATGTCAGAGGGTGCCAAAGGTGTTATGCCTTCAGTTGCAGTGGTTGAAGATGTCGATTATCCAAATTGCATTGGCGCATACTGGGGCGAAATAAACACAACAATACATAAGGCATTTGGGATGAATGGGGCATTAACAAATGGCGTAATGCGTGATTTGGGTGACATGGCAGAAGACTTTCCAGTCATTGCCCCTTCTGTCGGCCCTAGTCATGGGTTTGTCCATATTAAAGAGGTTAATACCACAGTCGATATTATGGGCATGACGGTTGAGGTAGGTGATTTAATACATGCTGACCGTCATGGCGCCGTCGTCATTCCTAAAAATATAACCGATAAATTGGAAGCAGCTATTCAGAAGTTATTAAATAGCGAGAAAATTATCCTAACACCAGCAAAACAAGAAGGCTTTGACTTTGCAGCTTTTGAGAAAGCGTGGCAAGCGTTCGAAGAATCAAGAGTTTAATTTTTGTCTTCATCAATGCTTAAAAAATAACCTTTACCTTTTAATTTAATAGAGAGAAATATTATGACAACCTTAAAACGTCCAGAGCAAGGCATCTTAACCAAAGATAATGATCTCAGTAAAACAGATGAAACTATAGGAGTGATTGATGCCATGGTTGATGGCTTAAATGATCATGATATTGACAATATGGGTCGATTTTTTGCCGAAACTTTTCGCTGGATGGGTAATGCAGGATGTGGTTACAAAGAAGGCTTAACAGAGTTTCAAAATGGTTGGCAGCGTCCGTTTCAGCAAGCATTCTCTGAAAAAGTTTGTATTGATGAAGCAAGACTAACCCAAGGTGAATGGTGTGCAGCATTTGGTCGTCAAGAAGCCATCCACAGTGGCGAATTCATGGGTATAAAGCCTACTGGCAAGAAAGTTATTATTCGTTATATGGACTTTTGGAAAGTAGCAGATGGCAAAATCGAGGATAACTATGTCATGGTCGATTTCCCTTCTATTATGATGCAGCTAGGTGTTGACCCTTTTAATGGTCATGGTTGGGAAAAGTTTGACACCAAATCAGGTGATTTGGCCCATACACCTACTATCATGGAATAGAGTTTTAACCTAAGACCTAAGACCTAAGACCTAAGGTATAAGTCACGACCAATCAAAGCCATAACCATATCTACTATTGTCGGTGTGGTTGTGATGAGTTAACTGAAAGCTTGTGAGATTTTTAATCGATTCAAATCTAAAAAATACAGCAAGGGATAGCACATGAATAACCAGATAATAGAACAGCAAAATAAACATCAAATTGAGCGGTTCAATCAAGCGCTATACAATTATGATAGTGAAAAAGTAAAGTCTCTAATCGATGAGCTCTTTACGGAATCTGCTGTCATTCAATTGGCTTATCCCTTAGAAACTCTGCAAAACCGTGATGCTTTATTTACTGAAGCGTTTGAGCCATTACAACAAGCCATTCCAGATCTAGAGCGCCGAACCTTTATTGTCATGGCTGGCAATAGTGGTAGCAGTATGACCAGCAATAAAAATAGCAATACTGACTGGGTCGGGTGTGCTGGCTACTATACAGGTACGTTCATGGAAAGCTGGCTTGATATTCCTCCCACAGGACATCAGGTTACCATGCGTTTTCATGAGTTTTACCGCTTTGAAAACGGCAAGATTGTTGAGATGCAAGCGCTTTGGGACATACCAGAAGTGATGCATCAAGCAGATGCATGGCCAATGGTAAAAAGCCTTGGGCGTGAAGGTATCACCTCAGCACCAGCTACCCTTGATGGCAACCTAGTGGGACAAGAGTACTCTGTTAAACACAATCAGCGTAGCGGGCAGTTAGTGCTCGATATGTTAAATGGTTTGGGCAAGTTTTCGACTGGCGGTGTCTCAGCCATGAATTTAGAAAAGTATTGGCATTCTCGTTGCACTTGGTACGGACCTTCTGGTATTGGTACTTGCCGAGGTATTACGGGGTTTCGCAACTGGCATCAAATCCCATTTTTAAATGCTCTGCCAAATCGTCAAACTATTGAAGAAAACGGGTATTTTTTTGCTGAAGGAGATTATGTCGCTTTCACGGCTTGGCCTGGCATGTCGATGACCGTCTCTCACGGTGGCTGGCTTGGTATTGCACCTGCCGGACAACAAATAACGCTTCGTAGCCTAGACTTTTGGCGTTGTGAGGATAGCTTAATTCGTGAGAACTGGGTGCTGGTAGATATTTTACATGCCTATAAACAAGTTGGCATAGATGTCCTCGCTCGCATGCGCGAATTTAATAAGGCACGTTACCGTCAGTTTGATAAATAAAACAAATCTACTAACATTTACTTTAAAAAAGAGCAATTTATGAAAGGATTCGACGAAAAGTTTAACGATTTTCCCGATTATATCTTAAAAATTACTAATGAGATTTGGGAAAACCGTGGATTACACACACTACATGACTATTATGCTCCAGATATTGTGGTTAGGACGCCATTAGGTATAGACTTCGGAAATCAAGGCGTGATAAATGCGACCATGAATGTGTTAGCAGAGTTCCCTAATCGCACCTTGCTGGGTGAAGATGTCATTTGGAGCGGTACGCCAGAGACTGGCATGCTGTCTTCACACCGTATCATCACTACGGCTACACATATTAAAACGGGTCAAAATCTTCGTTTTCGAGTCATTGCTGATTGCCATGCGAAGAACAATCAGATTGATGATGAATGGTTGATAAGAGATCAAGGAGCCATTGCTCGACAAATGGGTCAAACGCCTAAAGAACGTGCGCAAGAAGTGATTGAAATGCAAGAGCAAAGTGGTATTGTCAAACCACCATTTACCCCAAATATCGATCAAGATGGCCCTTATTTAGGCCGTGGTAACGACAATGAATGGGGTGAGAAGTATGCTGATATTTTAACTCGTTTAATGAATGCAGAGTTTGCTTTGATCCCACATGAGTACGACCGTTGTTGTTTAGGCGAATACCCAGGTGGTGTCTCAGGTATATCACATGGTGAGGTTGATGCTTTTTGGCTAGGGTTGCGTTCTTCCTTTCCAAGTGCTGAGTTTAAGATTCACCACCAGATTGGTCGGGAAGACAAGTTAATGTCACCTCGTGCAGCGATTAGATGGTCATTAACTGGCAAGCATGAAGGCTATGGACACTTTGGACAACCCACTGGTGCAGAGGTACATGTCATGGGCGCCTGCCATGCTGAGTTTGGACCCTGGGGACTACGCCGCGAATATGTGATGTATGATGAAGTAGCGATTTGGCAACAGATATTATTGGCTGCAAAATAATTTAGGTGCTTAAAAAATGTATCGATCAATGCTTTCTACCCTAAGCTATCAAACCCAGTATTAACTAAATAAAAATTGATTACCCGATCATAATGGCTAGTCATACCAAAAAGGATTTTATACTATGAAAGCGCTCGTCAAAAGCGAAGCAAAACCTGGCTTCTGGCTGAAAGATGTTCCTGAACCAAACGTTGGTATCAATGCATCCTGATGTACAGAAAGCAGCGCGGTAGGACCTGGACGAATGGAGCTTCAGTGCGCTTCATCTGCGGCACTCAGACACAGCATAATACCTTCGAACACAGGTTCAGCGATTTCCTCGGCATGGAAGACACCACAGGCTTTATCAGTGAACAGGGCAGGGGAACGCATGAATACCGTGGATATATAGATAGAGTCGACATCACCACGGGTACTTTGGGCAAGGCGCTTGGTGGAGCAAGCGGTGGCTACACGAGCGGCCGTCGAGAAATAGTGGAACTGCTCAGGCAGCGCTCGCGCCCCTACCTGTTTTCCAACAGTGTTGCACCTCCGGTAGTCGCTAGTGCCCTCAAGGCGCTTGATCTGGTCATGGACTCAAGTGACTTGCGCCACCAACTTCGAGAGAACACCGCAAGATTTACGCAGGGACTGGAAGAACTGGGCTTTGAGCTGCTACCTGGAGAGCATCCGATTGTTCCGGTGATGTTGCACGATGCCGCACGCGCGGCGCGCTTCGCGGAGGCATTATAGAAAGAAGGAGTATATGTGGTCGCATTTTCCTTCCCTGTCGTGCCGAAAGGCCAAGCTCGTATTCGGACGCAAATGAGTGCGGCGTCGACAGCGGAAGATATCGATACGGCGATTGCTGCGTTTGGCAGGGTCAAGGCTGAGCTGATCGACTGATCAAACCCAGTATTAATAACTTCACCTAAGTAAAATATTAGATAATGAAGGCTTGCTAGAACTTTACTATGTATGATTCTAGCAAGTGTTTTTTAACTGTTAGGGTCTAAACTGAGAAACTTATGAGCTGCCACTTAAAGGGGCTAATGTGAAATACTAAAAAGGGCCACAGCGTACTTTGCAAATGAGAAACATTAAAAAATAGTTTAGTAGACTGTTTTTTCTTTTAAAGACAAGTGATAGTTCTTCTTGCCGATTCCATTATATCTTATAAACACACGTTTATATAATCTCCAAAATTTTTCAATGCCGTTGATAGAGTTGCCATTCCGAGCAAAATCTATAAGATGTTCGAAGCAATCTATCGATAGTCGATTTATTTGAACGGCATCAAGCGTTATTTCCAGATTGATACAGTAGGCTTTATAGCAGGCAAGTGAGTTAGAAAAACCTCCATTATGGTTTAACATCTTACTAGATAATGAGTAGAACGAGTTCATTAAATGGATTGACTAGCGACATGGTTTAATACGTTAAGCTCGATTACAAATACAACAGGATCAGTGATAGCTCTGTACATTAACTCCTTAAGACAGCTCAGCTAGTAACTGTATTAGTGGTGATGAAGATGACTTTCTGAATAGTTAGTACGTATGAGAATTAATCAATCATCAACCAATCTTGATAAAGATTAATCATATAATTATAATTTCATGAACTTATTATACGGTAGCTCTAGTTTAACATAATATACATTATGCGAAAACAAACCAACGGCTT
>TARA_R100001369_G_scaffold92711_1_pt1 | contig 10904 bp, 10 predicted proteins | sample TARA_R100001369 | Tara Oceans TARA_R100001369 (sample SAMEA2621528) | marine metagenome | biome: marine biome (ENVO:00000447); feature: surface water layer (ENVO:00002042); material: "saline water (ENVO:00002010), including plankton (ENVO:xxxxxxxx)" | depth 5 m | reverse complement strand
CCAATTTAGCAGGGTTCATATTTTTACCCAAAACCCGGACCAGCATAAAGCCCTTATCCTCACTATCACCATATATGATTACCTCATCAATGGCATCATCATCACCCAAATATCTTACAGAAGCTTTACCGAAACTGGTGTTCATCTTCATCAGCTCTGTAAATTTGCCATTTTTTAGGATGGCGTTGATATTCGCTTTTTCTTTTTGAAACTCCAAAAGGTTATCCTCGGTTATTTTAAACGCCAGAATATTTAATTTTTTTAATGAATTAAGTGCCTCCCTTTGGTCTTCGGTTAAATCGGCCTTCTCCATATTCAATAAGCTTACTGGCAGATCTACCGATAAGAAATTTGGATTATCCGCGTTGTCCACATAATATTCCTGTAGACTTTGTGTTGATGAACATGCAGAAATTGCAAAGATCAACAACATTGCCCAGACCAGTTTTCCAATTCTTGTTTTCATTTCCCTTCTAATTAAGTTTTGACCAGGCAGAACAATAGCCTTTTTATTGGCCACTGCCCTAGCCCACGATTACTTGTTTTTGCCCGCCTTATTTAACTCGGAAGGCAAGTTCATCTTTTGAGTTAAAGATCCGATCTTGTTTAAATCTATATCACCGGTCAAGGATAGCAATACCGTTTCAAATTTCCTATCATTGATTTCCACGTTCCCATTTTTGATACCGGTAACGAACATGAGCAATTCACTTACATGATCTTCATCCTTACCGCTCTTAATGTAGAACTTTACATTGGCATCCTTATCCTTGACCCTCATAAGTTCCTGTAAGGAGGAGGATTTTAAATACTTCTCCATGGTAACCTGCATGTCCGCGGAAATCTTTTTATCCTCCGTAATAAAAACCTTTAAATTTTTTAGGTTTTGGGCTATATCCATAAAATCCTGAGCCTCTTTGTCATCGACCTCAACGTTTATCTTGCTCAACAATTTAAACATACTCTCATTGACAACGACGGCACTCACATTGTCCAGATCTTCAAATTTATCGAACATGGATTGTGAAAACCCAATAAAAGGCAATACAGCTACTAATACTGCTATGATATTCTTCTTCATCTTTTTCAATTTAATTTTTGTTGTAAATTTTTTGTTTTGTTTCTTCAAACTCCCTTAAATAGGCCACTTTTTCGGTTCCCTTACCAAGATTGGCCGCCAAAAGGCTTAAAGCCTTTTTAGTTTCCTGATAGGCGTATTCCGCCTCTCTCTGTTCCTGATAACTTCTTCCAAAATATATACCAAATATCAAAATGCTTACAGCTGCAACGGAAATCCACTTTATATAGCTTCTTTTTCTAGGTTTTAGTGGAACCTTTTTGGTAAACTTCTCTTCTTTGGCAATGGAAAAATACTGAAACATTGGGGCATATTCCTTTAAGTGTAATGGAACTTCTTCCTTTGTAAAATATTCCCTCAACATTTCTTCTTCAACAACCGTAGTGGTTGCCTCCAAATACTTTTCCAATAATTTTTCTATATTATTTAATTCCATAATTGTGCTTTTGAACTAATTTTTCCCTCACTGTTTTTCGTGCCCTGGATAAAGTGACCCTAACCGCTGTAGCACTCATATCCAAAAGTTCTGCTATTTCCTCAAATTCATACTGTTCCACATCCCTAAGCTGTAAGACCATTTTTTGCTGTTCCGGCAATTCCTCCATAATTCTTTCTATCCAACTTAAACTATCACTAACCTCTAACTCATTTTGTAGTGAAACATTTTCATCCTTGTAATTACTGTGTACCAATTTTAAGTTTCCAGCCTGTTTGGATTTTAGTCGGTCCAAGCAAAAATTCTTTGTCATCATCATGGCATATGCCTCCACATTGTTATAGCCTTCCATCATACTATTCTTGGACCATAACTTCATTAAGATTTCTTGTGTGGCATCCTCAGCTTCCTCTTTGGAGACCAATAATCGCTTAGCCAACCTATAAAGTTTATCCTTAAATGGCAAAACCACATTTAAAAACTCGGTTTGTTGCATTTTGGTTTAGTTGTTTTATAATCCTGAATAACAGGCTTACAATAGCAAGACGACTTACATCGAATTTTGTTACAATTAGTTTTCAATTCATTACAATGTAAGTAAATTAGCGCAACGGAAACCAAATTGGCAATATTACCGTATATAATTAAAATCGTTCCCCAAAACTGATTCATACTTTTTTAATGGAATGATATTTGAGAGCCACAACCCATTATGTTATGGCAATTATTATAAAAATTATGAAAAAGTATTTATTAGCTTTCTTAGGACTGAGTTTGTTCCTCACCAATTGTAGTAAGAATGATGATTCCCCGTTCACCGAGGAATTGGAAGAAATTAATCCTACCCCGGAAGAAGAGATAGATGTAACAGTCCAAAACTTTATGTGGCAAACCATGAATACCTATTATTTTTGGCAAAGTGATGTAGCTGATTTAGCCGATTCCCGATTTGCTTCCTATGACGATTACGTGTCATTTTTGGAAAACGAGGAAAACCCGGGAACATTTTTTGACGAAAAATTACTTTACTCGGAAGACCGCTTTAGTTTTTATTCCGATGATTATAAGGAATTGACGCAATCTTTCGCTGGAATATCAAAGAGTAATGGTTTGGAATTTGGTTTAAGCTTATTTGCCAATAGCAATGATGTTTATGGTTATGTACGCTACATTGTACCCAATTCCAATGCCTCTACCAAAGATATCCAAAGAGGGGATATTTTTACAGGTGTTAATGGCACCACCCTTAACCTGGACAACTATATAGACCTGTTATTTGGTGATAACGATACCTACACCTTAAATATGGCAGAAATCTCCAATAATGTTATTACGGATACAGACAGGGAAGTTTCTCTAACAAAGGAAGCCAACTTAACCGAAAATCCAGTCTTTATCAATAAGGTATTGGAGACTGGAGGAAAAAAAATTGGCTATTTAATGTACAATGGCTTTACCAACGAATTTGACGAACAGTTGAATAATGCTTTTGGCGAGTTTAAGTCTGCCGGTGTTACAGACCTAGTATTGGACCTTAGGTACAATCCAGGTGGGTCTGTTAATTCGGCCCGACTATTATCCAGTATGATTTATGGTACTTATACCAATAGTGTATTCCTGAAGGCCAGGTATAACGCCAAGCTGCAATCAGAGTTTAAGGAGACCGACCTCATTGAATATTTTGCCGACGCAACGGACAACAATACGCCAATAAACACGTTAGGCCTAAGCAAGGTGTATATCATTGCTACCGGGAGCAGTGCATCGGCAAGTGAATTGGTTATGAATGGTTTGGACCCTTACATAAATGTAATCCATATTGGGACCACAACGACTGGTAAGAATGAATTTTCGGTTACCTTTGTTGACGATTTTGACAATGGCAATGTCTATGATCCCGATAGGGAGGATAATATCAACCCTGATAACCATTGGGCCATTCAACCATTGATAGGACGAAATGAAAATGCCAATGGCTTTTCCGATTATACGGACGGACTTACACCTGATATTTTATTAAGTGAGGACCTATCCAATTTAGGAGTATTGGGCAATATGGATGAGCCATTGTTGGCCAAGGCCATTTCCGAAATTACTGGTATTACCGCAAAAATGGACTTTACGGTAGATATGCCGGTTGAATTGGTAAGTAGTTCCAAAATGTTCACAAAGATCAAGGACAATATGTTTATGGATATCAAAAAACCCTTAAACTTGACAAAAAAACAGTAGCCTGTGCTCTGTATAAGGTGCCGCTTAAGCCTACATGGATCAAACATAGGCTAATTTGTAAAATGCGCGACACGGTTAATAATACAACTACATTATGAAAAAAATCCTAGGCCTACTTTTAATTACCATATTTCTTTCATGTTCGGACAAGGATGATGACGCATTCGTCTATCCAAAGGAGTCAACGGTGCAGAATTTTATGTGGCAAGGCCTAAATCTTTGGTATTTTTGGCAAGCGGACGCACCAAATTTAGGAGACGACAGGTTCACTACAAATAATGACTACGTGGCCTATCTTGAATCCTATACCGATCCAGAGGAGTTCTTCTACCAAACCTGTTACAACCACTCTAATGTAGTTGGCAGTAGTTCCGCTATTGATCGTTTCAGTTTTGTTGAGGATGATTACGAAACACTGGTAAATTCCTTAAGTGGTGTGACAAAAAGCAATGGACTGGAATTTGGATTGGCGCGTAATGAGGGCAGTACGGATCTCTTTGGATATGTAAGGTATATAATCCCAAATTCCAATGCCTCTACCAAAGATATAGCTAGAGGGGATATTTTTACTAGAGTAAACGGAGTTCAACTTACCGACGCCAATTATATAAGCCTACTTTTTGGAAGTTCGGATACCTATACACTAGGTATGGCAGATATATCCGGCACTGTGGTTACGGACAATGACAGGGAAGTAACCTTGACCAAATCTGAAGGATTGCAAGAGGATCCTATATTGGTAGCGAAGACAGTAGAGGTCAACGGAACCAAAATTGCCTATTTAATGTACAACGGTTTTACCAGTAGTTATAATGAACAACTAAATACGGTCTTTGGACAGTTTAAATCGGCCGGAGCAACGGAGTTGGTGCTAGATCTTAGGTACAACCCCGGTGGTTCGGTAAACAGTTCAAGATTGTTGGCCAGTATGGTTTATGGTACCAACACCAGTGAATTATATGTAAGACAGCGATGGAACGACAAAATACAATCCATGTTGAATAAAGAGCAATTGGAAGATTATTTTGCAAATAAAACAGACTCTGGAACAGCATTGAACAGTCTAAACCTTAGCAAAGTATATATTCTGGCAACAGGAAGTTCCGCATCGGCCAGTGAATTGGTCATGAACGGACTGGCTCCCTATGTAAATGTTTTCCATATTGGCGAAACTACCAGGGGCAAGAACGAGTTTTCCGTTACCATGGTAGATGATATAGACAATGACTACATCTACAGGTCCGACAGGGAAAACAAGATAAACCCTAGCAATCGGTGGGCAATGCAACCGCTTATGGGAAGAAATGAAAATTCTGAAGGATTTTCGGACTATACCTCAGGCTTGACCCCAGATGTGGTGTTAGCAGAAGATCTTGCTGATCTAGGAATTCTAGGGGATATAGATGAACCCTTATTTGCTAGGGCAATCCAAGAAATTACCGGAGTAACTGCCAAAAGGGACTTTAGTGTAAAAATACCGGTAAATGAAGTATCCAACTCCAAAATGTTTACGGCAATAAAAGATAATATGTATCTGGATAAACCTGTTGATATTACTTTTCAATAAGCCATACCACTATATTAATACCACAAACGAAGTATAAAACAGAAACCCCTCCTTTACTTGGTCCTTGCCATGTAAAGGAGGGGTTCCGTTATGCATAATTATTGGTCAAATAACCTCTGGGATTTCCTTTGCCAAAGAAAACCTACTCAATAGGCCAATAACCTAATTAAAGTAAATTCCCCCAGGAATAATCCCCACCGTTATTTCTTCTATAGCCAATTTGGTATTTAGATCATAAACTGTAAGTGTTCCATTACTGGCATAATCACCTGCATCAGTACCGTATAATCTCCCATTGTTTATGACCATGGTATAAAAACTGACGCCTTCCAATGCTACATCCAGATCCAAACTTGTAGCGGACAAACTTTGTTTGTATACCTTATCGCCTAATTTATAATACAAATCACCTCCGTCTAAATTTAAACCCCCAGGATGTTGCGTAGTTTCGAATTGGATATTGCTATCCACCTCATTAGAAGCGGTATTAATCTTGGATAGCACCCCTGCAGTTTCATCCCCCGTATACGCAGGTTTACCTGATGCCAGTACCCACAAGTTCCCAGAGGCATCCAATTGCATGGAATTGGGCACATCCCCTACTGTAAGTGTTTTTATTACCTCATTGGAAGCGATATTGATTACCGAAACTTTATTGTTCTGTCCCCAAGCACCTTGATGGGCCACATAAACCATATTGCCATTGGCTAAAATAGCTTCAGGTCCCAACACTACAGATATGGTGCCTTCCACGGTATAACTCTGAAGATTGATAATGGCTACGAAATCATCAGTCTCATCTGCGGTATCGCCCCAGTTGGTAACATACCCTTTACCATTAGCTTCAATGAAATACCTTGGATTGTTCAATCCCTCGGTAATGCTCGCAATTTTTTCAAAAGTATATCTATTTACCACATTTATTTTGTTGGAGACATTGGCCACTATAAACGCCTCATCCTCCGTGAAACCTATCGACTGCACAACATTTCCAAGATCTTCATCGTTAGTCATTTTATAAATTTCGTTATTTACCACGGACAGATCCTCGGAAATAAAAGTGACCGTTCCTGTTCCGTTGCTAAAGGGACCTTCGTTGGAAACCAATATTCCATTTTCATAATCGCCCATAGGCTCCTGAATCACCTCATCATCATTGGAACATGACCAAGAAAGGCCGATAATCAACAAGGAAAAAAACACATTTCTAATCTTCATTTGTTTTAGCTGTTTTAAAATTTAGTAATTAATTGTAGTTGAAAATTTCTATTGGGCATGGGCCTATAGGCCACATTCTGATAATTTTTATTGTACAGGTTATTCACCCTCATCCCTAAAATAAATTTGATTTTGGAAATGTCCGGCCAATGGTAATCCAACCCTATGTTGCCAAGGGTATAAGAGGTCAAGCTATCACTATTATCGGTTGTGGTGTAGACCGACCCATTAAATAAAAATTGATAAAAGGCTACCCACTTCTTAAATTGATAGGCCACATTTGACCTCAGCAAATGCTCAGGCACATACAGTAATTGATTTTTTGTAGCATTGTCCAAAGATTTGGTAAAGGCATATTCACTTTCCCAGGCCAATTCTTGATCTTCCCATTTCCATTTCCAATCAAAGCCCAGTTCCAGGCCGTATTGGGAAACATCCTGAACATTCATCGCCATCCAAATTCCTTGTGTATTGGGTCGCCATTGAATTAAATTATCGGTTGTTATACTATAGGCATTTAATGAAAGAGCTATGTTTTTTACTTGAATGGTTTGCCCAAGTTCCACTTGCCAAGAGGTTTCTGGCAAAACCTCTAAATTACCGCTAGCTCCGGCCCCTGTCCAGTAAAGGTCGTTAAAGGTAGGAACCCTATAGTTTTTGGATGCGTTCAAGCTTAAAGTATAGTTTCCAGTTACCTTATAACTGCTGCTCAATGAAAAAAGAAAGGGGCTTTGATAATCGCTTACCGCCTCTTGTCTCAGGTTTAGGCCATAATTAAACTTATCCGAGAGTTCATGGGAGAATAGAAAAGTGCCGGAAACAAAATTTCTTTGGGCATTTTCAATAGAAGTCCCTTTGGCCCAAATGGAAGAAAAATCGATGATCCCATTTAAGGTAATTTTGTTCAATTGATATTTGTAATCGTAGTTGGCCAAAACAGTATTGGCTTGCCCAAAGCTAAACTCTTCCCTTTGCTTATTAGGGAAATACCGATAACGTTCATATAAATGCCCCACTTTTAAACGAGCGATCTTCCGTTCGTTAAAGCTGCTCAATTCTATGAGGGACCTGTGATTTAAATCCCTATAATTTTCATCGGCCGGGGCCGTCAAGGTCCCTGAAAAATCCCTGTCACCTCTAAAGGTATTGTGGTACAGTTTTATAACTTTTTGATCGGACAAAATAAAGCCAACATTGGCATTTAAATTAAGTTGATCGTATGCACCATTCTCGTTTCTTCTGTTTGTTCCCAGATACTTATAATCGTTATCTGAAGCTATGTGGTTGATTCCGATATGGAAGAATGTTTTTTCTTTACCAAGCGAAGTATTAAATGCCAGTTTACTGGTGTTAAAGCTGCCATAACTTGTCTCTAAACTATTTCTCCAACCTTCATTAAACTTAAAGCTGTCGTTTAATAGAACAGTCCCTCCAACTGCGCCACTCCCGTATTGCACCGAGCCCCCGCCACTCCTTACAACAACATCGTCGTAATTCCCTGGAATTAAAGTATTGAAATCTGTCTGACCGGTAAGTTGGGAATTTATATTTATCCCATTCCAAACTACTGCGGTCTGTTGGGCGTTGGTACCCCGAAATGAAGCCGAGGAAACCATTCCATAACCATTTTCCTTAAAATATATATTGGAATTATAGCGTAATAAATCGGTTAGTGACGACCCACTTTTTTGTTGTATGGAATCATTTACAACCCTTATTTTGGCACCCTTGGAGAAATGTAGAAGCTTGGCATCACTCAAAACAACTTCGTCCAAAACAATAACACCGTCACTCTGCCCAAAAACTTGGGCAAAGGCCAATAGTCCAATAAAAAATAAAAATATTTGCTTTTTTTCCATATTCAAGAAGACCCTTTTCCCGAAGATCTATTCTATTTAGTGCTGAATATGGCAGGTCTCCTGACTTGCGTACTATCATTTACCTTCCCACCCCGGAATATAGGGCAGTGGTATTAGAAGAAATGATAGCCATCCAATAAATATGGATTAAGCTCACAGTTGCGGGAACAGTTTCGGAATTTCACCGAATTCCCTTTTAATCCTATTCCCTAAATATTTGGAAATAGAAACCAAAATTCGCTGCGAAACTACTACTTTTTTTTGGAAGTACCACTGTCATTTTTTCTATTTAGCTTATAGGCCAACCAGATAAAACCAACAATAAAATGCAAGGCTATGACAGCGGCAATAATATATATTAAGGTGTTGGACTCTCCCCTCATAATTTTTTATTTGCCCAAAATTAAATACTCTATATGTAATATATTATGACCATTGTTAGGCTTTTAGAAATTTTGATTCAAGAAATTAATGCTACTTTTGAATTCCTAAACAAACCTTTAGACTCTTGAACAAAGCCCTTCTTTTTTTATTCCTTTTATGCATTTATTCCTGCAAACAGCCTAAAAAAGAGACTATTTCCAGTACTTTTTTAACGCTGCCCACAAATATAGATTATGCCCAAGGTTTTACTATTGAAAAGACATCGCCCGATGTTACCATTATAAGGGTATCCTCACCTTGGCCAGAATCGGAAGAAAGTTTTACCTATGCTTTGTTACCTAAAGAAAAATTGTCGACCATTACCTTAAACAGCGATGAGTATAATGCCATTATTGGAGTGCCCGTCCAAAACATAGTTGTGACCTCTACAACCCATATCCCGGCATTGGAAGCACTGGGAGAGGCTAATAAATTAATAGGCTTCCCGGATACGGAGTACATATCATCCCCAAAGACCAGGAAACGTATAAATGAAGGATTGGTGCAGGAATTGGGTAACAATGAATCCCTAAATTCAGAAATGGTAATTGCCTTAAATCCTGAAGTAGTTGTAGGATTTAGCATTAACCACGAAAACAAGGCTTATGAGACTATTCAACGATCCAATATTCCGGTAGTGTACAACGGGGATTGGACAGAAGAAACACCTTTGGGAAAAGCGGAATGGATAAAATTTTTCGCACCATTTTTTCAAAAGGAAAAAGAAGCGGATAGCATTTTCAATTCTATTAAGGATAATTACAATAATGCCAAGGTTTTGGCAGAAAAGGCAAAAAATAGGCCTAAGGTATTAAGTGGCGCACTATATAAGGACATATGGTACCTTCCCGGCGGAAAGAGTTGGGCCTCCACTTTTATAGAGGATGCAAACGCCGAGTATTTATGGAACAGTAATACTTCAACCGGAAGTCTATCCTTAAGTTTGGAGAGTGTAATTGAGCGGGGCCATGATGCCGATTTTTGGATCTCCCCTTCACAGTTTGGCAGCTATTCGGAACTAAGGGAGGCCAACCGACATTATACCCAATTTTCCGCTTTCAGAAATAAGAACGTTTTTACCTATGCCAATTCCAAAGGGGAAACTGGGGGATTGCTCTATTTTGAATTGGCACCAAACAGACCTGATTTGGTACTAAAAGACCTGATATATATTTTTCACCCGGAGCTGCTTCCGAACTATGCACCTACCTTTTTTAAACCCTTGGATTAAGTGCTGCAACTAAAGACATATAGAATCTATTTTATCCTACTGCTGTTGGTTATGTTGATTTGTTTCATGGTGAACATCAGTTTGGGCTCGGTATCCATTCCCCTAGAGGACACATTGAATGCGATAATTGGCCGAACTACCAAAGTGGATTCTTGGAGCTATATTATTTGGAACTACCGTATTCCCAAAGCGTTTACCGCCATATTGGTGGGCAGTGGTTTGGCCTTGAGCGGTTTATTGATGCAGACCTTATTTAGAAACCCCTTGGCCGGCCCCTTTGTCCTTGGTATAAGCGCCGGCGCAAGTTTAGGCGCTGCCCTATTGATTTTAGGGTCCGCCCTATTCTCCGGTATTTTTTTGGGTATGGTAAATGATATTTCTTTGGCATTGGCATCCAGTATAGGAAGCTTTCTGGTGCTTTTGGCAGTCATGGTAGTTGCCGCAAAGGTAAAGGACACCATGGCCCTTCTTATTATTGGCCTAATGTTCGGTAGCATTACCACCGCAGTGGTGAGCGTGCTGTCTTATTTTTCCTCAGCCGAAAAATTACAGCAATATGTATATTGGTCTTTTGGAAGTATTGGAAATTTATCATGGAATCAACTTTTGTTGTTATTAATAATAATAGCGATCGGGATTTTGATCAGTATTTTTTCCATAAAACCCTTGAACGCCCTATTATTGGGAGAAAGTTACGCCAAGAGTCTGGGCGTAAATATGAAGCGATCCAGATATTCCATCATTGTTGCCACGGGACTGTTGGCAGGTGGTGTAACGGCTTTTGCCGGACCCATTGCCTTTATAGGCCTGGCGGTACCCCATTTGACCCGACAAATTTTTAACACCACCGATCATAAAGT
>TARA_R100001369_G_scaffold92615_2_pt1 | contig 10906 bp, 8 predicted proteins | sample TARA_R100001369 | Tara Oceans TARA_R100001369 (sample SAMEA2621528) | marine metagenome | biome: marine biome (ENVO:00000447); feature: surface water layer (ENVO:00002042); material: "saline water (ENVO:00002010), including plankton (ENVO:xxxxxxxx)" | depth 5 m | reverse complement strand
ACCATATCTACATCACCCCTTTGGAAATACTAATTTTTAAAATGAGCGGGCAAGGGGATTATGTGGTAAAACATTCCGATACTATTTTTAACAGTATCAGCTTCAAATCATTAGAAAAAAAACGAACGGTACTTTTTTCGGAATTTCATGACTTTGAAATTGAAATGCCTTCCCTCTACAATTTTACCAACCGCAAAAGAAAAGGCAATCGATTTATTGAGGCAGTTAATCCAGAAACCTCCTCCTATTTCTTTCTTAAGAAAGCCACCCTAAACGATTTTAATTTTATTGAGCAAGATACCTTCGAGCTAAAACAAATTCAAACCAGATTTTATCAAGATCTAAAGTTGGAACCGGAATATGGTCCTTTCGATGGCCAAAGCCTATCTTCTTCTGCCAAGTTTGATCTCACTGGCCTAAAACGACTTTATTTAAAGACCATTATTTGGGAAAACAACTACTATCTTCTGGGTAGTGTGACTAAAGACAGTACTGAAGCACAGCAATACTTCGATTCTTTCAAAATTAAGGAACCAAATTATACCGAAGAGTTTAAAAAAATACAGGATACCGCTTTATTCTTTTCTACCATAAGCCCCGTTGATCCACCAAAATTTGTTGAAAACAGTAATAATTACTACGAACGACACAAGAAACCCAAGCCCTATAGTGCCTACACCAAAAAATCCATTTACCAGAACGTAAATAATGAGGCCATCTTAGTGACGGTAAACAAGGCCCATGATTTTCTAATGTTTCCCAATATCGATTCTGTTTGGCTACTAAGAAGAAAATTGTACCGTCAGAATACCTTTAACATTATTAGGGAGGAACGCCCCAAGTACAATGAAAAATATCATGAAATAAACCTAACCCTAACAGATACAGCCAGTACCAGGGGAATATTGATAAAGAACATTGTTAAGGGCGGACTATTATACGAAGTAAAGGCCTTGATAGATACCGTTAAACCCCCCAGTAGATTCGTCAAGGATTTCTTCAACAATTTCACACCTACAGACACCTTGGTAGGTTCTTCTATCGTATGCGATAAAACCTCCGATTTCTTTAGGGCCATTAGACAGAACGACAGTATAGTCCATGATGGGTATGCTTTTTTAAAGTTCAATAAAAAGCAGGCAGATTCCTTAAAATACTATATATCGGAGTTCGACTTTAAAGACAATCAGAAATATCTTCAGGCTCATTTAATCCAAAAATTGGCCGAAATGCCAGACATTGATGCCACGAGCTTCTTTGAGAACTACTATGCTAGGTCCTACAACAACTCCAAGGCACAAACAAAAATCCTACAGGCCATTAGCAAAAACCAAAATGAAACGTCATTAGAACTACTCTTACGACTTATGTCCACCGACTTGCCCTTGGTATCGAGCAAGCAGGAGATACAGAATATTTTCCAGCCCTATCTGGACAGTCTGCCCTTGGCCCGCAAACTATTCCCCGAAATATTGGATTACAGTGCCATAGAAGAGTATAAATCGCCTATCTTTTCCATGCTGGCTAAGCTTAAGGCCCGCGGATTGATAAAGCCAAAGAGCTACAAAAAATATAAAAATCAGATTCTCAACGACGCCAAGATCCAGTTGAAGAGGCAACTAGGCCTTACCATGGACTTATTGAACGAGGATATTGCCAGTAGCAGCAGCAATAATAATTACGAGATATTAGAGAATTATACCGTGTTACTATACCCCTATATCAAAGAAAGTGAGGTAGCCCTGTTCTTTCAACGCTTGTCCACCGTAAACGACCCACAAATTCAAGCCTCATACATGGCCCTTCGTCTGAAAAACGAAGAAAATCCATTTTTCGGTCCCAATAAAATATCGGCAAGCTCCATAAATTCACTGGCTGAAAATGCAGAAACCCGTTTACTGCTTTTTGAAAAATTGCAACAAATTGGTAAACTGGATTTTTTCCCTTCCAATTATAGAAACCAAAAGGCCATTGCAGAATCCATTCTCTACAAGGCCTTGGAATTAGACCCCGAACAGCATTCCATTGAATTCGTCAAGGACCAAAAAATGTATTATCCATCCACTAATTATCATGGTTACTACTTTAAAGTAAAAGATAAGGACAGCTATAGTAACAATTTAAAAATGTTTATGTTAGTATTCAAAGATTCTGATCATATTCATAGCAAACCCTATTATATCAACAAAGGGTTCAATATAACGGACATTAATACTGAAGAAGAAGTATTGCACTTAACGACCGAAGAGTATAATTTAAAAGACAGGCAACGTGCCATAGTGAACAATCCATCGGTTTATAGTGGCTTTATGCATTAGATATGGAAACGGAAAAACCAATTTAATTCCTTTGATTAATGTTATGTAATGAATATTGGTTTACCTGCAAAAAATCCCATTGCTCCAAATGGACAAGGTAGGATCCTTATAAATTTATCGAATAAAAAACCGTTTAGAATAAATTTATATGTTGTAAAATTTAAACACCATATTTACATATAGTTGTAAAGGTTTATGTAAAGTAAAATTTTAATAATATTCTATGAAACATTTCCTCTTTTTGATTCTTATTTTGTCGCTTATCCCTAGCGGATTTGCCCAAAATCTAATTTGTTCTCCTCAAGACAGGAATGCCTTTGAAAATAAGATGCAGGCCATTTCCAATTTGGAAAAACAGACGGTTGGTGAAAATATGGTGTCCATTGGGAAGACCTTTATAGGAATTCCTTATGTAGCCAAAACTTTGGAAATTGGAGAAAAGGAATCCTTGGTCATCAATTTACAAGGATTGGACTGCACTACTTTTGTAGAAAATGTATTGGCATTTTCCCTTATGCTAAAGCACAGCAAAAAAGATTTTGACGCCTTTACCGATTATTTAGAAACCATTCGGTATAAAGATGGAAAGCTCAATGGTTACGCCTCACGACTGCATTATTTTTCGGAATGGATCGCCAACAATGAGCACAAGGGTCTATTAAAGGATATGACCTCCCAAATAGGAGGTAAGGAAAGCCAAAAGGCCATTAATTTTATGAGTACGCACAGGGAACTGTATCCTTTTCTCAAAGATGCCGATAACTTTGGGAAAATTCAGGCTTCGGAGGAATTTCTTAAATCACAGTCCATCTGCATCCTTCCTCGGGACCAGATTCAAGCGAATGAGCATTTGATCCAATCTGGCGACATTATAGCCCTGACCACTTCCATAAAAGGGTTGGATATTACGCATACCGGAATCGCGACAAGGGAAGCTGACGGTAGAATACATTTGCTACATGCTTCCACAGTGTCCATGGAGGTAGAAGTCTCGAAACAACCCTTGGCCGATTACCTAAAAGGCATAAAAAGCAATACGGGGATAATGGTGGCACGACCCCTATAGGTCAGTGGACTTTTGACCCAGCATTGGATTTTGTTAAATGGTTTGGCCGTATCTCTATTTTTACAACCACCATTTAATAAATAGGTAACTATTAAAGGCAATACTATTTCACTATAGAAACTTCTATTTAGTGCCTTCCCGAAGGATGGCATTCAGCTTTTTGCCCACTTTTCGGTAACCCTTTGCGTTGGGATGCAAACCATCCGAGAAAAGACTGGCATCAATTTTATTGTCCTTGTCCAACAGCACTCCCCCGATATCTGCATAATCCACTTTTTTAGAGGTCGCCAATGCAGCTATTCCACTATTTAAATTACGCATACGCTCCTCCTTGTCTACCCTTGGAAATAACCCAAGCAACAACAGCCTAGCTTTAGGCTGTCTCTCTTTTATGGCATTGATCACAATTTCCAATCCACTAAGAATCTCTTCATCCGTATTGAGGTGTTCGTTGTTGGTGCCGATCATCAGGACTATTTGCTCCGCCTCAAAACCGTCCAATTCATCGTGATATATTCTCCAGAGCACGTTTTCCACCCTATCCCAACCAAAACCAAAATTCCGTACCTCCAATTCGTCTAAATTGGCCTTCCAGGAATCTGCCCCACTGCTTAAAATTGCTTTTGGAGAACCGCCCCAATAATGGGTTATACTATTTCCAAAAAAACATATTTTGGGAGCACTATCCCTATTCATACTTAACAATTCCTGATGACGTCCCTCCCAAGGGTACATTTCTGGCTCCCGGGCTTGGGTTACCGGAATAGTCGTGGAAATGCTTCCTATGGGCTCCTTTAATATCTCCCGTAAGGTTTTTTCATAGGCAAAGGCATATTCCATCATTCCCAAATCCGTTGGATGGGTACCATCCACAAAACTCTCCATAGACAGATTCAGTTCTTCCTTGGTCAATAAATGAATATCCCTTAGCCCATCAGACTTTAATTGCGCAAAGGCCTCCTTGGCTATTCTATTTAAATCCGTATAGGTCTTGTAACGATCAGCATCCACGGCACCATCAGAATACCCATCGTGCTCCACCAACAAAATTGGCGTTGAGGGACGCTTTGTTCTTATCTGTTTTACACCAGACATAATAAGCTGCCGTACATCGTCCAACGAACGATCTTTGGTGGCGCCCAAATTTGGCAAACAATCCAATACAAAGATTTTAGCATCCAATTCCGTAATAAAATTGATTACCTCTTCTTCCATTCTGCCATTTCCCGAAAATGCCAAGTTAATAAGCGGCCTATCCATTTTTCTCCCTAAAATAGAGGTCCACGCCATTCCTGGTCGCGAAGCGCAAGCCCCATGTGCTATAGATGTTCCGTAAACCACTATAGGTTTCTCCTGCCTTAAAGGCAAAGGTTCCATTACCGCATCTTCCGGTACACCGATCTCCAACCATTCCACTTCATTGTACAATGGCAGGTATAACTGGTATTCCCTTCCCTTATCATGGTATTTCTCTTTAGGATCGATATTGGAATATTTATACTGAATGGTATCGGTAAAGGAATATTTGCCTCTAAACCATCTCCAATCCCCATCACTGGTCTTGGCGTAAAGATCTACCCCGCTTACTCCGGTTGCCGGCATATGGGGCATGGCATGCCTCCCATTAACCTTATACCGTACCGTAATCGATTTTGCATTAGTCCTAAACCTAAGGGAAAGTCCTGCCGAATGTTTGGACAAGTTCCAGACCGCTTCCCGGACTACTCCCTCGGCCTGCTTTGGTAAACGATGATAAGTTGAGGCAACCTGACCCGGCCAAGCTTGTCCTTCAACGACTAGGGAATTGGATTCTGCAGGATTCCACCAAGAAATAGCAACATCCTCTTGGGACATTGAAAATTGAAATAACAGGATTATTGCCCATAAACTTACAAGTGACTTTCTTTCCATATCTCTTTATACTTGATTTTTTCTTTTAATTGGCACCCATACCTCTTCTTCCGAATTTGGATCGTTGTTCCTGTATTTATCACCCATAATCTCAAAATGCTCCCTATGGTCCAATTGATATTCTGATTTTGGCAACCATTCCCCAAAAATATATTGCGCCGTCCTTGGAAAGGAACTGGGCAACCCCCTATGTACAAAAACGGCATACAAACCTCCGGACAAGGTATAGGAAACCATCCCTTCAGGTATTTGGGTATAATCCTTTACCTCAACTGCTGCCCATTTCTCAAATTGGGTAGTTGTATTAAATTCCTTATCCTTAAGTAGACCATCATATACCTGCATACTTATCAGGTCTTTAGACAAAGGATTCCCAATTTCCTTTCTTCTGCTCATAAATCCCTGCCAAAGTTCTTTGGTTCAATCTTCTGCCAAAGACATTACCAATCGGTTGCCTACCAATTTTTTTTCCGCTACCACTTCAATACCTCTAAACAAATCTAAACCCATGTGACCTATTCACCTATATTATTAAGACCATTAAATATTATTTTCCATTTGGGAACTCATAAAAGTCATTCTAGGGGCCAAAACATAGCCAGTAAGACTAGTTAACAAAATAAGGACAAATTAACCAAAGCCTATCAAAGTAACCAAAAGAATTGTGGTGCTCATCGGCGTTACGGCAACACAGGCATTTATGGCAGCCATACAACTTATTATGGCCAAGGTTGGGTTAATGGAGGGGAACAATATATACAAAATTAACCCCAGGCTAACCCCCTCAAAAAAAAAAGGAATAATAAATCCGCCCATCAAACCAAGAACGGCCCACAACAAAAAGGTGCGACTGAACACAAAGGGATTAAACCGAACAGACTGATCCAAAATATTTGGACAAGTAATCGGTTTTCTTCTCCGTTTTAGCTTCACTTTTTGGTAAACTTTTAATACCGGGATGCTTTAACTATCCAGGGATTATTTCGAAACTTTAAATATAAGGACATGATGTATCATGAAGAAGAATTTTAAGTAAGTATCCACTTTTATGCAGTAAAAAAAGAAAGAATTATTACTTTTCTGCGGTTCAATATCAAACCAGTTGGTCGGTTCAATAACATATTGGGCCGATTATAGGTCTAAAAAAGGCACTTCGTCGGCAAATAAAACACAAAATCTGATATTTTATCAAAATTCCATACTCGACGAAAAGCAAAAACCAACCTTGCGGTTGGTTTTTGAAATTGTTCTAACTTTTGGGCGAATGCCATAGAGCCAGTAAAAAAGATAAGTGTTCTTAATTCACAGAAATCAAAGAGACTTCAAAAATAAGTACGGAGCCCCCAGGGATTCCGCTATAATCCCTGCTGCCATATCCCAAATGGGCGGGCACCAATAATATTCCGCTGCCACCTTCCTTAAAGTAGGTAATCCCCTCTGTCCAACCTGCTATAACCTGGTTTAAACCAAAGGTAATTCCCTCTGCATCACTTTGATCGAAGACCGATCCATTAAGAAAATACCCCTTATAGGCCACCGTTACATTGGAATTGGCCTCTGCCTGTGTACCCGTGCCTTCTTCTTCAATTACATAATATAGTCCTGAATTACTCCGTACGGCTGTTAAATTGTTCTCCTCAACATATGCCTGGATATCCGCCTCGTTCTTGGCAACATAATCAATGTCCTCCTCGGTTTTCTTCTCGGTATCACAAGAAATAAAAAGCACAAGGGCCATAGCAAAAAGTGTAATCTTCATAATTATTATTTTTTTAAGGGCCAAATATAGCAAAATACCCAACGTTGTCTAATCCCTTAATTCCAATGGATTTATAAATTTTAGTTAATTGTTTAAAACAAAACACCCTTAAAGACTTACTTAAAAGCAGTTAAGGGTGTTCTATAATCTACTCTATTTATTAAACTACAAAGCCAGGCCTGTAATTTCTTGTAACAAACTGATTTGCTTCCTCAAGATTGGTTATTCGCATATTCTCCCCGTCCCAAAGTAATTTTTTACGGGCAAAGAACTCCATTTTTCCTTTCTCGTTTTCTCTCTGCAATAAATAACTGCGAATGGCAAGGTTCCCCATAAGAACAGTTTCTGTCATAGGTCCGGCATAATCAAAGGAAGATGTTAGTCCAAGGTGTTCCTTACTACCAAACCCAGCCTTACAGGCATCAATCCATAAGCGTTGGTGTCCGTATTCCGGTTCATCATTTGGCTCCACTTCGGGACCAAAATCCGTTGAGCCATCGTTCATATACAACTTTGGCATTAATGGGGAACTATCGTTGATATTGGTAGAAATAATTCCCTTTTCCCCTATCATCAATACCCCGTTCTGACTTCCATTGCCACCAATTTCATGATCGGCCGGAATAATTTCTGGATGTGCAGGCCTTATACCTCCATCGCTCCAAGTCATCTCAATCGGTGATTTGCTCTTATCCGTAGCTCCAAAATGTAAAGTTATGAATGACGAGGCCGGACAACCTTCAGGATGATAATCGGCATTCCACATATTGGTGTAAACTGCACCTACACTGCATTCCGCATCTGTTGGATACTTAAGTCCCAAGGTCCTAAAAGGAATATCGATCAGGTGACATCCTACATCTCCCAACGCCCCGGTACCGTATTCCCACCAACCTCTCCATCCAAAGGGATGTAAATTAGGAGTATAAGGTCTAAATTCCGATGGCCCTAACCATAGGTCCCAATTAAGGTCCTTAGGTTTTGCACTTGGATCTGGTTTGGGAAACGCACCACCCTGTGGCCAAACAGGTCTATTGGTCCATACCTGCACCTTTGATATCTTGCCAAGTTCCCCGGAATCCACCCATTTTTGAACCATGCCCAATAAGGGGTTGGAACCTCCTTGGTTCCCCATTTGGGTCACTATTTTCTTGCTTCTGGCCATTTCGGTAAGCATTCTTGCCTCCCGTATGTTGTGTGTCATTGGTTTTTGCACATATACATGTACCCCGCGCTCCATGGCATAGGCAGCTGCAGGTCCATGAACGTGATCTGGGGTAGAAATGGTAACTGCATCGATCCCTTTTTCCTTGTCCAACATCTCCCTAAAGTCCGCATAAAGTTTTGCTTTTGGAAAGAGTTCAACTGATTTTTTAGCCGATCCAGAGAAATCCACATCGCACAAGGCTACTACTTTTTCCCTTCCTCCTACAGAGGCATTACGGATATCACTGGCCCCTTTTCCTCCAGCACCAATAGCTGCAATATTCAATCGGTCACTTGGAGCTGTATACCCAACACCTCCAAGTACATGCCTAGGCACAAAAAAGATGGAGGAAGCCATAGCACCTTTTTTAATAAATGATCTGCGCGAATCCACAGCCGTTTTAGATTTTTTCTTCTGCATAATTATAGATTATTAGATTTTTACATTGACTATTTTATCCACAAAAATCCATGATAGCTGCAGTTACTACAACAACATTATCATACACCTAAGTACAACAATCATAGGGATATAGCAATATAAAACATATCCGCAAACATAATGTCTGAGATTCTCTCAAAAACTACTATAATTTTAACCCTAGGAAAAAACCGTGCCTATGTTGCACTGGAGAGGTAGAGAAATTAAGAAAAACTGCTAAAGTCGCTTCTTAACCCCATCTAAGTGTAAAAATTTATGGGCCAGTTTCCAATTTACATCATGCCATGGGAGGATCCCCCGCAATTGCCTGGGCAGATTCGGTAGGTACAATGTAAATCGACTGTATTCTATAATCAGCTGCAGCAAGAGGTAAGGCTGCAGCAGTGATGCATGGCTATAAGGTTTATTCCTTTTTAATCAGAGCTTCCGTTTTAAGCACATAAATACGACTTTGTTTTTCCTTAAAGCCCAAACTTTTATACAGATTTATAGCTTCTATTCGCTTATCTGCGCTAAAAAGAAGGATTTCGGTAAGGCCTTTATCCTTTCCCAACTCCACCAATTTTTCCATTAGTTTCCTACCTATGCCCTTTCCGCGGTGTTCCACATCTACCACAACATCCTCAACCCAGCCCTTAATACCGGATATTACGGTATAGGTGCACATTAAAGCCATTCCCAACACCTTATTACCTTCCCTGCAATATACAAGGCATATAGGATTTTCAGGGTCGAGTACCTGTTTAAGATTTATCTGTTTTATGTCGGCATTCAATTGGCGGAACAATCCTGCCAACTGTTGTTCCAAATCAGGATTTATATCGGATTCTTGTAGTAGGGCTATTTTCATGGGTTCTTATTTTAAATTAAAAACTTAGGGTTATGATAATTTGCAAATTTAATTAAACTTATTTGGTCATTTTTAATAGCCTTCCTTCTTTTGGTAAACCTTAACATAGTCGACCATAAAAACATCGGGGAAAATGGTTTTTAAAATCTCTTCCTTTTTACTGGGATATTCCATACTCAAGATCATATACTCCTCTATATTGGAGATACCGTGCGTAACCTCATAATACTTATACCCATCCACATAAAAAATATATTTGTCCGGAAACCATTCCAATCCAAAAGTATGAAACCCCAAACTTACCCCTCTACGGTAACTCTGCATACCCTTCGTAGATTGTTGATTGGGTCCGTAGGCCCAATGCACATTATGCGATACAATATCGGTACCCAATTTTTTAAAAAACTCCATTATATCTATTTCGGCCCCAAATTTGGACGGATCTTCCCCCTGGCTAATCTGGGGAGACTGCAGCCAAAATGCGGCCCATACCCCCTGTGATTTCTGTAATTTGGCCCTACATTCATAATAGCCATACTTAGACATGAACTTACCTTGGGTACCTACGGCACTGCCCAAAAGGGAATCTCCTTTATTAAGGGCGTATAGTTTTAAATATCCATTTTCAACTTTTACAGCCTCCTCGGATACAAAAGCTATGGCCCTTGGCCCCACTCCTCGCACGGCCCATTTAGAAGTATCCAAAGTTTTACCCTTAAATTGATCTTCCCATACCAATTTATAACCCTGCTTTTCAGGATTGAACCGTTTTTTGGACATAGGTCCCTGGGCCGGGCGTTGTGCAAATGCAAATCCTATAACAAACAGGAATAAAAACATAGGCGTTAATTTCATAGAAATGGATTTGTATGCTTTAAAGATTGTACACAATAAAAGATTTGACTAAAAGTACTTCTCAGCCGATACTTGTTCAATGGAAAATTTCCAAGGCCAAAACAACACTTCAACAACGATTTGGACCAATAGCAAGGTAGCACACCTAAGGCGAGATTATCTGGCAGATTCTATCAAAAACTGTTACAATATTAACCATTAGGTCAATTACCCATAGGCAGGCCTTTCTGCAAAAAAATGTATGCCCACGAGACATCGGAAGAAAACCACCACTAACATTTGGTCGGGCAAGCTACGGAGCGTCCAAATTCCACCTTGTAAGTAAAGTGTTTTGGTGTGTCCCTAGCGGGCCGGGCTATCCGTTTCAAGTCCTCGGCTGCAGGCCTGTGGGCTTTTCACTGCTATCCCTCACACAGCACAGCATAAGGATTGACTATTTTTTGCCATTAATCTGCACCGCATAAAAAGGAATTATTATCTTACTTGTACCAAATAACCA
>TARA_R100001369_G_scaffold66569_1_pt1 | contig 10922 bp, 5 predicted proteins | sample TARA_R100001369 | Tara Oceans TARA_R100001369 (sample SAMEA2621528) | marine metagenome | biome: marine biome (ENVO:00000447); feature: surface water layer (ENVO:00002042); material: "saline water (ENVO:00002010), including plankton (ENVO:xxxxxxxx)" | depth 5 m | reverse complement strand
TGACAGAGGTAGCATCTTTTAAATGAAGTTCTTTAAACAAATCTGTAACTTTTTGTGTTTCTCCATTAATAGTAGCGTTTAATTTGTTATTCTCATCCCAGCTAAAACTAACGTCATCATACTCACCATCTACATCCCATATTTTACCAAAAGCACTATAAAACTTATCATCTTCATTAATAATTAAATCTTTACCAATATATGCTTCCCCAAACTTTGTAAAACCAGCAGCTAAACCATTGATTTCAGCAGCCACTTGTTGAATTTTAAACTTTATTTTATCTTCTTTTTCTTTATCACCGTAGGCAGCGTTAAATTCTTTTTGAAGTTCTTTAAATCTAGTTACATTAGCAGGGTGCATACCACCTAATTGCTCACTTCCAGAAGCTAATTGTCTCATCATAACCTCTACAGGTTCAGCAATATTATCCCAAGCTTTTTGCTTTTCTTCATTCTTTTTCTGAAATATTTTGACCATACCAGCCGACATAGCTAGCGGTATAGCTGCTTGACTTTCGTAAAACTTAGTCTTGTCTACACCTACTTTTGATTGCGCTTCTTTTAATGAAGCTTGTATTAAGCCTTGATCTGCTGCCATGTTTTATTGTTTTATATTTTTATCTTCCTTTACCATCATTATACCACCAATCATCAGAGCCACCCGGTGGAGTAGTGCCTCCAGTTGGGAAGCTTGTACTAGCTGCTGTTGTAGCTAAATTACCCCAAGCTGCTGCATTTGCTGTTGCCGCTGATGTACGAGCGCCGTATAAATTCTTTTGCATTTGAGCGTAGTTTTGATTAGCTCCAGTTGCTTGACCAAACTGTATGCCTAATAAAGTTGATTGTCTATCAACATTCATTCCTTGTAACAACTCTTCACCACGTTGAACTTGTTGTTGGCCTTGAGCTGCTGCTCTTTGATTAGCCGCTTCTTGCACACCTATACTAGCTGATATTTGCTGTGTTTGTAACTGTCCTTGATTCGCTAGAGATTGGGCTAATCCAGCTATACCGCTACTTCCAGCAGCGCCTCTAAGACCTTGCATTATATTTGCTCTTTGCTGAGAACCTTGTTGAGCTTGGAATTGTGCTTGTTGTTGGTTTACTGTTAAATCTTCAAAAACATTTTCAGCATAAGGATTTTTAAAATCTTGAGCTCTATACTTATCCATTTCTTCAGTTAGTAATTGCTGTTGTTTTTGTCTATCTTCAAAAGCTTTTTGAGACTCGGCTCTAGCCGCGGATATATTTCTTCTACCAGCCTTAGCAGTTTGTATACTACCTATAGCAGAAACAGCGAGTGGTACCCACCACATTAGTTTTTTATGTTTTTTACATTCATAATATATTCTTTATCTATTTATAATTACAGTTTTTATGTATTATTTACTACTTTTGTTTATTTCAGAGTTAACTGCGAAGAGTTCTACTTTTTCTGTTGAATCATTTTCTAATCTTACCTCTGCAAAATAACCTTTTACATCACCTAAATTGGCAACATCATTTTTTGAAAACATAATAAAAGTATTTGTATTAATTGGTATCGATGGAACTTGATTAACAATATGATATTTACTAACCTTTAATATGTGCGCTCTATATTGGTGGCTTATAAACTCAACAGTACCTAGCTTTTCAACATATTCTTTTGGTGCTATATTAAAACCACCAGAACTTTGTGTTTTAGTATACCAAATAGTATCCCCTACTTGTAGTGAGCTATTGAAAGGTTTATCAAATGTTAATGTTATTTCCATGTTATGATACTGTTAAAATATTATCTAATTCTAATGTTAATGTTAAATTGTCTTTACCATATCCTTGAATTTCAACATCACCGGTTACTGTTGCCGCTCTACTACTACCAGTAAAAACAACTGTTTGGCCGTTTTCTATTGTTTGTGCAGCACTTACTACAACCGAAACACCAGCGTTTACAGTGTCTACATGCGGAGACGCTGCTGTAACGCCTACACCTGTCATTAAAACAGTGTCAACGTCTCTTATACCATTAGTACTAGTAATTGGTATTGTTGTACTGTTAGATACAACCGCGTCTGTAGTTGTTGTTACGGGGTTTATAACTACTTTTAAGTTTGAAATTGTAAATTTAGTAGAGTTAAATTCACTAGCTCCACTAAACCCATAACCCGTAAATGTTAAAGTTCTATCAGCAACAAAAGTAGAACTAGCACTAATAACCACCGTTCCACCAACACTGTCAATCATTGTTAAACCATCGCTACTTAACGCTTTTGGAATAACATAAACATGATTTGCTGCTGTAGATTTATTTTCATCTTTATAACCTTTTATAATTTTAGTTATTGTAGCTCCACTTGCTATACCCGTACCGCTAACACCCATACCTATACTTAAACCTTCAATATTTTTTAATTCAAGATAAGTACTTGTACCAGCTGTTAACGTATCTTTTGTAGTTGTAAAATAAAAATCATCAATTACCGGTTGTCGCGCTATTATAAAATCATTATCATTTAAAGCAAGAGCCCAAGATATTGAAAAAGAATTGTTAAATTTTTTCTTACTTACAGTAGAACTTAAACCTGTAGAAGTGTAATTACTTGGGTATGTACCATAAGATTCATCCCCAGCGTCTTGCAAAGTAGAACTTAAAGAAAAAGTTAAAGTAGTATCTACAATTTGTTCTATTTTTGAAGTATAATAAACCATATTTGAAGACATTTCTTTTACAAAACTAGTATTTGAATCTGCGTCTGCTTCTAAAATTACTGAATATTCATCATCATCAGTAACTGTTGGAAAACTTATAACACCATTATAAACTCCAGATTTGTCTATTGTTTTTTGTGATAATTTATTTGCAGTCGAAGAAAAGCTTCCAGACGGTTTAACAGTGCTTTCTTCTTCACTAACAATAGTATTTTCAGGAAAATTATAAAAATGACCATCTTCATTTAATACAATCATACTAAAAACAGCGCCAGGGTCTGCATTAATAGTATACTCTCTAGTTGTTTTAAAACCAGGCATTGGATTTCCGTTTATAGCAAATGCTTTTATTAATTTCATATTTTATATAATATTTGGATCTACCCAGCTAAGATCTCCCTGGTTTTCTGTATTATGATAAAGATTTATAGGTATACTAAACACTGTGCCACTTTGTGGAGTGGGCATTATAAAGTTTAAGTCAACTGTTACTTTAAGTTTTTCAGGAAACCACTCAAATTGCTCGTAAAATGGACTGGTTTGATACATTTCTAAAACAGTTACTGAATTAGTTATAGTAATCCCATTATCATCATCAAAATTATTAAAATTAACAATTTGAGTTGGTCGTAATCCAGTTGGATCTGCGCCATTATGCCATTCAGAATACACTGGACTATAATTAACGTAATTAGGATCTATATACATAGGACTTTCCCAAGTACCAGTAAAAGGTTGTTGTATTCTTAAACTAGCCGCTGTTAAATTATTTTTAGTATTACCCCAGCCGTAATACATTCTTTGTGAATAACCAGGTGTTGGAGAAATATTACCATTAGGTCCTTGTAGTGACCCTGCAAAGGGATAATTATAAACATTAAATCCTCCATAACCTAATGATGGATATATAAAAAACTCTTCAGTATGTTGTACTGAAACTCCGGCTTGATATGTGCCTGGTAGTGTAATAGTTTGTGATACAGTACCACTACCAAGCTGTATGTTTCCATTAGGATTTGCGGTTTCATCAAAATCAATTGTTATATACGTCATACCATTACTATGCGTGTACATAGAACCATCTGTATAAGGTCCTGATGAACCTCCATAATAATCAACATTAGCAACTAATTCAACAGTATATTCAGGCGGTGGATATTGACAAAGAGTAGGATCAGATACAGTTGCGTTTGGATTATAAGTACCGTTTATAGCGGTAGGATCAGTACAACCAACAATTGTATCAGAACAATCAAAATCAATAGCAATAGTTTCATTTCTTTGCATTGGTGTACTAGGATCATAAACAATAAACACATAAGCATCTATACGTATTGGTTTGCCAGAATAATGAAAACCAGGACTTGGTAAATAACTTACACCATCCCACACTTGCCACTCCCATGAGTTGTCTTTTAATAACTCACCATTTTCCATGCTATCATTGATTAAGGTTTGAAATCCTTCGAGTTGATAAACTTCAACTAAATTTATCTCACTCCAAGTTACAGGTACGTTGTCACTTAAAAAAGCGCCATTAGTATAATCTGTATTAAGAAATCTAATTGGTCCTTGAACAGAACGACGACTAAAACTAGTACTAATACCACCACCACAACTTGATGGCAGATGATAACTATGACTTCTAGTAAAAGAACAATTAATACCGTGTGGTGTTGTTGGTGGTACACAATTTGAATTTGGATTATGAGTATGCCTCCATTGATAATATCCATTAGTATTGTTACTTCCAGGTATTTTAAAATTTTGAGCAAAAGGCATACGATGATAACCTGAATGTGGTGCTATTAAATTAAGATGTTTTGGTGTTATTGCAATTTTATAATACGGTTTTCCGCTTGCTGTGTACAAAATTGGAGAACTATTTCCAGAATCGTCTACAACTATTTCTACTGTATATAAGTTATTAGGATTGTTTGTAACACTCATTTTATATATTTTTAATCATCATCATTAAGATCTTGAATTGTTAGGTTATAAACACAGCTACCATCATCAATAGTTGCAATATCACTATAATTTAACGCATTTGGATCAGTACAACCGTAATTACTACCAACATAGACACAACTACCATCATCAATGGTTGCCAATGGATCGTAGTTAGACGCACTAGGGTCTGTACAACCTTCAATTTTATCTAATGTTGCTGTATCATCATAAACACAAGATCCATCATTAACTGTAGCTTGATTATTATAATTAAGAGCAAGTGGATCAGTACATCCGGGTATTGGTGTTGGTGTGTATAAACAACTCCCATCATCAACGGTAGCTTGATTATTATAATTTAACGCCAAAGGATCCATACATCCATAAACCGAAGGTATATATAAACAACTTCCATCATCTGTGTTCGCTAGAGGATCATAATTAAGAGCATCTACATCTGTGCATCCTAAAACTCCATCTTCAACATATACCGCGTCATCTATAGTTATTTCTTTAGCGTTACCTATACCTTGAAAAGAAAACTGTTCTGTTTTTACATCTAAAGTTTTTGCAACATCTTCACCTTTTATGAAATTAAACCACTTTCCTTCTTTTTCAATAAACTCATTAACAACACCTTGTTGTTTGTCTGTTTTTATATATGACGAATACCAACCTTTTTTTGAAGTTAAATTATAATAACCCGTTCTAACATCAGTTATCTCTTGCTTAACATGTGATTGTGTTCCTTCATAACCTAAAGTTTTATAATTTTTTATAATACCTGGCTCGTCATTTAATAATACCGTTACAGACGATGGTGTAAACTGTTGATAAAAAGTGTTTCTAGATATATTGTTACCCAGAAAATCTTGTTCTATATGATGTTTATACAAATCACCATCTTTAAACGTATAATAATCATTAGTCATACTCACGCCAATTTCAGGAATAAAAGATTTACGACTAACCCATCCTTTAACTTTTTCATCAAATGAAATTGTCGCTTGCGTTGAAGTTAAAGTTACGTTATATTCATTTTTTTTACCATCGTAACTACCAATTATTTTTGTATTAAACTTTAAATTATCAGAAAAATAATCTGTCATACCGTTTTTTGATATAGGTGTTAAACCATCCATAGACAATCTAAGTACAGCACCTCTCTGTTTGTCTGTAAAATAAACTCTATAGTTTTCTACTGCAAATGATTCAGGATTTTGTGATATTCCATATTCACCAGAAAAAGGATCTGATTGTCCTAAAACCCTATTTGTCGATACTAGATTTATATTACCATCAGCATTATACAAAGCATCTTTATTTGCGTATATTCTTATTACTTTGTCTTCACAAAAAGCTAATAAATCACTATCTCTACTGTATAGTTTTTGTATACTACCATATGTAGGGTTTAAATCTTTTGTAATTTTTTCAGCAGCTATAAATTGATTCAGATTATTTACTCCACTTGTAGAGTTATATAAACCAGAATATATTAATCCGCTTTTTCTTGTTTCTTGTTCATAAACAAAATCTATAGTAGAAGAAACCACAGCCCCTTTATCAACAGTTGTTTGATTAAAGTCATCTCTCAATCTGTTTGATTCAACTCCATTGTTAAAAGAGTAACAATTAAACCAATCTAATTCCTGCGTAGTTCCGTGTAGTGAAATATCAAAACACTCGCTGGCCTCATAGTAAATGTCTAAATCTACATTTTCTTTTGGCTCTGTTTCCCAAATAGCTGGATTATCACTAATCAACTGATCTTCTTCACCCTCACTAATATCTAAAAATAATATTGATCTAGCCGTATCATTATCAGCCCCATGACCATCCCTTGTTCCGTTGCGCGTCGGTGCATCTGTATCTATAAAGTTAGTGTAAGCGGTTGTTCCGTCAGTATGTAGAAAATGACTATTTAATAACGGATCGGCTGGAGCGTATACAGGCTGTTGTGATATGGTGTTAATAGGAGCATCTTCTTGATGGAGTGCAAAAGGTATAATATAGGTTACTCTTCTATTAAAAGACTCTGTAAACTCATTCCACGCGTCTTGTAGTGTGGCTCTATAACCATTAGCAACACCAAAATGTAAAAAAGAAGAATGACTTGGCACTATATTTGTATCTTCCAGTATATCCATTGCATCCCTAACAGTTGTAAAAGGCATATAATTAAATCTTTTTTCCATTGAAACAGTGCCGTTAATTATATACTTTGTTTCTCTATTTTGATCACCAACAAATTTAAACAATTTATTTTGTTTAAGTTGCGATACTATAGAGTTCTGGTCTTCGTGTTCAGGGTTTGAACTAGACCCTATTGCAAACAATTTTGGATCTTGTATAATATCTTCGTTTAATCTACCTCTATGATGACTTCCAAGATCAACATCTAATAAAGCGTCGCCTTGCCCACCATATTCAATAAAAGTACTGTCAGGATCAGGTTCTATTTTAGAAAATGATAATTCCATATACCATTGATCTACACCACCAGGACCTCCACCTGGAACTTTATATATACCCTTACCATACCCACTTGGCGAGTTGTGGGAATCATTAACATCTCCACTTGTAAAGCTACCAGCATAATAAACTTGATCAACAAACCACTCACTACTTCTCTCGTTGTTGTTAAAATTTAAAATATTACTAACCCAAGCGCTTCTATTGTCAGAACTCCAATTACCAGTAGTACCAGTATTAGCAAGATCAACTAAACTTACTAAGCTGTTAGTATAGGTGTCAGCACCTGTATCAGATATATAAAAACAATTAACAACACCAACAGACGTATACGATGTTGCATCAATAACGCCTTTTAAAACATACCGCTCTGTTGAAGCGTCGTTAAGAATTTTCACAAAAAACTTACCATCAAATTTTGGCTGATCTTTTACCACATTTTTGTAAACCCTTAAAGTTAAATCAGAGTTTAAATTAGAAGCTGCAAAAGAAGTTATATTAGCATAGTTATTATAAATCCAACTATCAGATTCTTTAATTTTATTTTTTAAAGTTATGTTGTAGTGTGGTGCTTTAAATTCTAAAAAAGCAATTTCATAAAAATCAGAAGATATACCAGCAGCCGTATCTCTAAACTTTATACTTAATGTTTCTGTGAAATTATCAATACTTGGTCCATTGTCTGTTTTCCAAACCTCTTCACTAATTTCAAAATACTTATCATTTATCAAAGGCATGTCACCTGTAAATAAATTTGCTATTGTACCATTACCATTAGAACTAGCAACAAAAGCTGTATTAGTTTTTACTTCAACTGGAGCTTCATTTTCTATGGCTATTATTTTATATTTTAAATTTTCTTCAACCTGAACGTTGGCATCTAATTGTTTTTTTAATATTAAAAATGTTTCTTCATCTACTTTGTTTCTTTCAGAAGAAGGAAAAGAAAGCCATATATTACCATCTTGAGCTTTATACACTCTATCCATAGCTAAATTATAGTATTCATTAGAAGTTTCTTTAACAAATATTTTATATGATTTAGCCCAATCAGGTGCAGATGTTATAGTTGTAAATTGTAAAGCGTTAGAGTTTTGAGCTTCGTCTTTTGGGATTTTAAAAGAAGATATTGTATTGCTAAAAATAGGTGTTTGTCTACCATAATCGTCTAAATAAGAAATACCTAGTTGGTAGTTTCTTAAAGATTTTAAAGATTTGTTTGGAATTCCATCAGCAACAGTAACACCTGTTCTAGGCGTATAACTAGAATTTATTATTGGTTTTTTTGTTAAATTATAGTTTTGAACATAATTACCATACACTATTCTATTACCAGTAATTTCTTGTGCTAAGGCTTTTCTTGGCACGTTATCATAAGGTCTTAGTAGTTGATTTGAAGGAAGTAGAGCGTATATAAGATCTGAATTTATTTGATATGCATTATCATCCCAGCTATTATTAGGGTTTCTAAAATCATTATATTTTAAACTCTCTACAATATATACATTTGGTGAGTTTGATTCTTTGTATAATAAATCTATTTGAATAACATCTTCTAAAATATCTGTTTCAACAAAGTTTTTTAGTTTTAATTCTTTTAATTTGTTTTGCATACCTAGGTTGTATGCTTTTTTAGTTTCATAATCAAAAACAGAAGGTTTAAACGCTATTTCAGAAAAAGGTGCAAAAGTAGAATATTCACCATCTTGATACTTGTATCGATAACTAAATCTAGCAAATTGTTTTTCAAAAAAATCTTCTTGTTTTGCTTTTTTAAATACGTTCCAGTTTTCTTGACCAAGAACAACGTAACCATCTACAATTTCAGCGCGATAAGACATAGGTGGAAACGTACTACCGCTAACGCTACCATCTGGTGTTCCACTAAGATCTGCTAGTATTTTTAATTTAATACTATAATCTTTTGGTAAACTACCAGCAGAAGCTTGGTCTAATAATAAAATTTCATCTCCAACCACAAGTGCTTCGCCTGCTGTACTGCTAAACGTACCTGTTTGTATACCTATAAAAAGCCCCGCACCAACTAAAGGTATAACAGACCCTGATGCCATTGGTAGTAAGTTACCAAAAAGATCTGTAAAAGTAGCGTCCGAAAGCACGGCTGTCGTATTTACTTCTACACCCATATTTAACGTAAGCTTTGTTTTAGGGGCTTTTTTTATAACGGTAATATGCTCTTCTCTAATTTTAATACCATCACTTGCTGTTATATTTCTATCGGGAACTATTAAAAGAGTGTGACCTGGATTATCGTGTGAACCTTGTTTACAAAGATCTATATTAATTTTTTTCGGTTCTGTAACGTTATCAGTCCAAAATAATAAATTATCAATAATATTTATACCTGTTATTAGATTGTCAGGGCTAAATTTTAAAACAGCATCAACAGTACCAACTTTAGTGTCTACAAGTACTGGTGTAATTACATTATCTTTGTACTCTAGTATTGAATCTTTAACGCTATTTGTTATAAACCAATATAAAGCATTGTTTTTTTCATCAGCTATTGCACTAACACATGTTGAATTTGGTAGTACCGTTGACATTTTAAGGTTACCCAATAAATTTTGAACAGCCCCAACATCAGATCCTTCTGAGGTTGATACCTGTATATTCATTGCATCTCTATATTGACCATTAGGTACTAATCTCTCATCAAGGTCTTTATTCATTTTACCTTGACCAAAAACATGTTTAATCTCCGGCATATGCTAGTGTTTTATTTGCTTAGATTTACCTCTAAGTATTTGAGTTAATTCTTCTAACTTTAAACTTGACAATCTTAGTTTAGCTGTTCTTACTGCTGCAAACTTATCTTTTTGAAATCTACGAACTATATATTCTTGCACGTTAGCTCTTGTGGACATTACCGCGTATGCTATACACTTGTACATTGCTTCTTCGGCGAACTTATGTATTCGCATTTCAGAATCGGTACCAAGACTATCACTTAAATAATCTAGCACTACAGTTTTACCAGATATAGCGGAACCAAAATGAATGTTACCACTATTATCATCTATATAATAAGAACCATTCGCTTGCGCATGTTGTGGGTCTAAACCATATCTACTTCCTTGATTAGGCCAATACGTATCGTCTTCATAATCATTAGTTGTTGTTGTAGATGTGTGCCCTCTATACTTGTTCCAAGAATTTGACTCGCTATTTAAATCAACAAATATAAGTTCTGTTCCATATAATTGAGAATTAACAAGCACAATAGGATAACCTGGATTAACTGCAGGTTGATTTACATCATCATCCATTAATTTCCACTTTTGATATTGTGGGTTTGTTATATGCAGCGCTATACCTGGATATGTTTCAGCAGTTGTAATACCATCAACAGAAGTTACCGTTGTATTGTTTGGTATACCAGGACCAAAAACAGACATACCAACTTCTATACCACCAGGATCTGTAAATAGTTGTATTATCATACCGTCATTAGCAGCGTTACCATTTTCGTTTATAGTCTCGCCGTAGTTTGCGCTTTGAAGATTATTAGTTGTAACACCACTAATCGTTTTAGTTACGCCTTCTAAATCAAATCTGACTTCTTTTTTATATTGTGGGAGTGGTGTTTTTGATACAAAGTTTTGAGTTGAAGCTATACGATTCCCAAAAGAATCATAAGATCTTGTAATTCCATACTCTATATATTTATCATAATATTGATGTTCTGCTGTTGGATCTACAACAAAAGCGCCATCTACAATTGTTGCGTCTTTAATATTAACCTTCCAAGTGTTAGTTTCAAATTTTAAATCACCAGT
>TARA_R100001369_G_scaffold44575_2_pt1 | contig 10970 bp, 13 predicted proteins | sample TARA_R100001369 | Tara Oceans TARA_R100001369 (sample SAMEA2621528) | marine metagenome | biome: marine biome (ENVO:00000447); feature: surface water layer (ENVO:00002042); material: "saline water (ENVO:00002010), including plankton (ENVO:xxxxxxxx)" | depth 5 m | reverse complement strand
GAAGGATTATCGCAAAGTAATTGAAAAAAGTATTTTAAGTCTTGATCAAAATTACCTGCGTGCTCGACTAAAGGTTGCCACTTAACAGTAGGATCAGTTGTATAGTCGTTATCTATAATACCCTCTGGTAGTTTATCTTTTAACTTAGACCATAAGTCTACATAAATATGAGCATTGTTACTTACTTGGTGATACTTACCAACTTCTAAGTTAGCCATACTTGCAACATATTCATGTAACATACTAAAGTGAACAGCGTTAGCACCATAAGCACCCCAAATCATATCATTAGACCGACACATAACTGTCATATCAACTATGTTTTGTTCTTTTCCTGGACGACACTTAAAATAGATATGTGTATTACAAGGAACATCCTTTCCACTATAAAGAAGATCCATAGCCCCCCACATAGAAAGAACTATTCGTCTATCAAAAGGATTATCTTTAAGTTTTTGTATTATGTTTTTTAATTGATCAAACCCATACCAAGATCTCCACCTATTTCCATAAGCACCATTTAAAGTTTTACCATTATCAGAAAACTCTTCCATTCTTTTTACAAACCAAGCGATAGACTTTACATCTTCACGACCAGCAAGCATCCATAAGCCTTCTATATAATGAAAGAAAGGATTACAGTTTCTTTCAGGCATAAACAAAACCCGTTCTCTTGGGTAAAGATAAGTAGAACAGACTGGGTCAGGGAACATAAGTACGTCACCTACTCTTGATTCTAATTTTATTGTAGAATCTTCATTTCTTAAACTCATTAAAGCTATTTGAAATACTTCTTCTACATTCTTTCCTTCAAATGTAATCATCGATATAGTCCTCTTGGTTTGCCTTGCCCATTACGAACTCTTTCATATTTATCAAACTCACATAAACTATGTTCGATTTCTCGCATTTCTAGCTTATGAGCAATAGCATAGGGTAAGTGTTGGTTTCTTATAGAACGTAGTTCAACCATTTCAGCATTCCAATCATGTTTTTTACTTACATAATGTAAATCACGACCATGAATACGATTTAAACCACGCATTGCTCCTGGACCAGCATTCGCCCAACGAAGTATGTCAAGGGCTTTATCTAAGAAAAGAGTATAGCGAAGATCACAAACTAATTCATAGGACATAAAGTGACCTAAGTATGGGTACTCTTGGAATAGCTTATGTGCTTTTTGTAACGTATTTATTTCAGCAAAGTCGTTTAAAATTTTATTATGGTTTTTTACAATATTATTAATACACCAAATAACCCCATCAACTTTATCCATGCCATCTGGGGTTTTAATTATATATCCTCCAGTAACATATTTCTTTTGTTCCTTAATTTTTTCTCTAGCAAGTTCTGGATCCCACTGTCTATGTAAATCATGCCGTAAAAGAGTTTCTCCCGTTTGAATTAAATTAAACCAACGAAATATTACTGTTGCTAATAAAACATCTTTTGTATGTTTGAGTGGGTCTCGCATATTTTGACGAAACCATACTGTTGTCTTATCGTTCTCTCTAAACGGGTTAGTAAATCGATAAGTATCTAATATTACATCCGTAGTCCAAGGGCGAGGAAGACCTTGTTGCTTCTTTAAATAAATTTCATGTCTATCCTCGATCCATCGGAAAAATCTCCGTGTTGAATCCATTACTTTTTCCTTAGTTGCCAATTAACATTATTTGAAGTCTCAGGATAAGCCGTAGCTAAAAGAACCCTTTGCCAATGTTTATCGAACCTATTTTTAATGTCATCTACTACATGCTGTGGCCAACGAAGATTAGCACGGTGGTTATGGTTAAAGTTATTAGTTTGAGTAAACGTACCATAATGCTTTTCTAAAACAAAATGTTTTTCTAAAAGTTCTTTTAGTTCCTCATAACCCCACTCATAAACATGGTCTTCAGGAAGTTTATCATTAGAACCATCATGATTAGGTGTTGATATATAAGCTATTCCTCCTGAACGTAGTTTACGAGCTGAGGCTTCAATCCAAGGTTCGATAAACTCTCTGCCCATATGTTCTATAACTTCTGTTGTCATAAAAACATCTATAGATTCATCTTCTACAGGAGGTTCAGGATTAGTCGTTAAGTCTTGAAGAATGATTTGACCTTTACCACCTGACATAGTTTGAAACCATTTATGCTCGGTAAGAGGTAATTCATCGTCTACCCACCAATCATTAAGACAAGCTGGATCAATATCCATACCTACATAACTATTTACAATCTCAGCTTTTCTTGTAACAAAAGCCTTATATAGATAACGAAGTGTCCAAACTTCACCACAACCTATTTCTAAGATATCGACAGGTCTTCCAAGAGTTTTAGCCCTGTCCATAATTAACTGACCCATTTTACAAAACCTACTAATATGAGCAAGTTCGTCTGGTCTCCAGTTAGCTAATGTTCCTGCACTAGCTATATCCATTCTAGTGTTCTTAGAATCGTTTGCATTTACTGCAAGTCTTTTTCGTATTGATGCCATTGGCTCCTCCTTTGTTAAAATAAAAGGGAAGTATCAAAGAAATAGAAAGGTTAAAACTTTCCTCGAATACTTCCCCAGCAACGTGAAACTAGCTATGGGATAAAGAAATATACCCATTGTCGACCATCTCACGAAGATAGTGTTTAAAAACTTTAGAGACAGGCTGAGTTGTATCTAAACAACCTGAAAGATCCTGTATTAAATTTTTTGAAGTAATAGGGCTGTTTTGCCTTAAAACATCTAATATTATCATCATCTGCTTTGCCCCTCGTTCTGGGTGCTTTATATAAGTAATAGATGTATTATCATCGTGCTTTATTCTAGTCTTCTTTACTTTTTCCATTTCAATAACTTCGCCCACGTCTTTCTCCTTTTTAAGTTTTGGTGCTTCATCTAATAATTGTTGCAATTCTTCTGGGTGGTAGTATCTCCAGCATTTCGGCATGTACTCCACCATATACCCATCAGTGTGGGTAATAATATTATTCGACACGCCAAATCCTTATACCAAGAGTAGAGTTATTACCAACATTATTAGGATCGTCTTGTTCCCATAGCCTTTGGGTAAAACGAACACCCTCATATTTTTTCTGGTAAGTTTGCCTAGCTTGGCTTAAACGGTTTGCCATACGTTTTAGATTATCGCCATCTTCTAAAGGTAAGAAAAACGACTGTCCGATTTTCATTTCATTTAAAGGGTATTTACGTTCTGCAGATCTACGGTCAGAACCAACAGGAACTGGAATATCGTCTTCTAACTCAATACCTAAAGAAGTAACTTCAACTTTCTTTTCTATTTTCATAATTTCTTCCTTTCTATAAATTATAGATTTACTATAATAAGACTATAGCTTAGATATATTTTTAAATAAAGTATAAAGTTTTCACACCATAAAGTATTTATTGGTGTTTGGTTGAACTATATGTAGCTTGTGTTTAGCCCTAGTTATACCTACATAAAAAACCCTTGTATCATCGTCTGGGTTTTTCTCATAAGACTTCCAAGTTCTATGTGGTAGGTCTGTTAATAGTATTACATTATCAGCTTCTCCTCCTTTTGCTGAATGTATCGTGGATAAATTTATTCTTGGCTTTTTAGTTATCTTTTCACCGAGTCTTAGCATAGATAAAATATAACTTCTTTCGTGTGGGGTAAGTGCAGTAAACATATCGTGCCATATTTTTTGTTCAGGTAGATTAGCTAAATTTTGTATTTCTTTTAAGGTTAGCTTGCGTGATGGCTCTATACCAATAAAGGCTTTTCTCTTTGCTTCTTTTATATAAGGCATTATATTTTCTGCTTGATCTGGAAAAATAAAGTTACCTTTTCGTAATTCTTCCCAATTCTTAACTGCATCTATTTTCTTTTGTGATATGGATGGGTTGTTTTTCCTTTCAAAGTACACCCCTAATCCTCTACAATGGGCTTCAACCTCGTTTAATAAATAATTAGAACGAGACAATATTAACCATTGACCAGAGGAGATATCTACATGTTCGAAACTTGCTTCGGTGATTACATTACCAGCCTCTTCCCTAGGACTCCAAGTTTTTTGTGTTCTTGTCTTAATACGACTTATCACTTTGTTGGCGACATTAAAAACACTTTGGGGGATACGATAGCTTTTCTCCAAGATTCTCGCATCATCGGAGATACTGATCAAAAAATTCACATCTGCCCCTGCCCATCGAAAGATAGCTTGGTCATCATCACCAGCAATATAGACTCTCTTAGATTTTTGTGCGAGAATCTTTACTAGTTTCCATTGTAATGGACTCAAGTCTTGTGCTTCGTCTACGAACATTACTTCAAGAGAGGGTGCTAGTTCTTTTGCAACACACATATCAAGCATGTCTGTAAAATCATATAGTCCTCTTGCCTGCTTAAACTGGTATAGCCCCTTAGAAAATCGTTCTAACGTATGCCAATCTATATCTTCATCGTAATGCTCTTGCCATTCAGCTCTTAAACTATGACAACGTAACCTTGCTAAACCCTCTATAAACTTTAATTTATCATCTTTAGATAAAAGAGAAATTGATCCTTCTTCTAAACTTATATCTCCAGTTAAACGTAAACCCATGACATCGTTAAACTCTCTATAGTTTGTACGATCCATAACTGAATCTCGTGATAAGCCTAACATACGGTAACATAAAGAATGTAAAGTTCTAAAGTTCGGTATATCTTTTCCAGTTAAGCCAAACCGTTCCATTGTTCTTTCTTTACCCTCTTCCGATGCTTTTTTAGTAAAAGCAAAGTAACCAATTTTATCTGGGGGTGTTCCCCTTTGCATCTCCATTTCAATTAAGTTTAAAATAGTTGTCGTTTTTCCAGTTCCTGGTGGACCAAGAATAATAGACCATGTAGAAGGATCTATAGTCAAAATGGATCCTCCCCCATTTTAGGTAACTCAAAACTTTCTTCTTGAGACCTGAACTCTGGAATATACCAAACCGTAACACCTTTGCCTTTTACATGGAAAAAATGATCGCCCCCTCCAAGTTCTCTTAATCTTGCAGCAATATGGTTTCTTCCATAATCTCTAAACTGTTGCCTACCAAAATAGTCTATTAAGTCTTTTAATCTAAAGAAAGTCTTATTCTCCTCTGTCCAAGGCTTTCCTAATAGTAGTTCGTCACGAGACTGTGCCTGTGCTCGCTCTGTACAAAAAGACTCTAATAATTCTTTGAACTGTCCTTGCACAGAAACATCGTCAGGTACTTCTATTATTGACACACTATCTAATAACTGCTGAACTACTGTTCTCCAATTATTCTGTCGCATAGTCAAAGGCATGAAGTTTAATTCATCCATACATCTTCTTTGAAACTTAGTCTGGTTTTGTAATTCATCTGTCGTTAATTCTATTCGATGACCCTCGACATCTAAAAACCAAATAGGAGGTGTTGAATCTTGTTTTTGTAGATTACTAAACTGTGGTAAACCACCAGAAGAACCGACACCATATTCACAGGTACGACAAACAGCAGCATTACAATGAGCAGCAATAGGTTGATCATTACATTTATACTGATAATCCCTATTACCTAACGACTTTATAACAGTTAAAACATCTGCAGCACCAAGAGGTGGTTTCATATATTGAAAGTTCTTTTCTTCCAACTTCTTTTCCCAGTCGTCAGAAAACTTCTTTCTAAGAAAAACACCTACATCAAATAAACCATTATTTCTAGTTCCTTCTGGAAAACCCATACTACATAGTATTTTTAAACAAGGGGGTGCACCATCAAGATCCTTATCTTTTACTTCAGCTGATTTTACCTTTAAACTTTCTAATTCAGCTTTACTAATAATTTTAGTTTTAGCATATTTTAAAAATTCTTCTAAGTTGGTAATTGCTACACCTTTATCGTCGTGTGCATACCTAGTTGTCCGTTTGCCACCAAAGTATGGCATATTAAGAGTGCTTCCTCTATCACCTTTTTCTAACAATAATTTCGTTTGTTTTGGAAATATCTCTGCCGTGGCATAACCCAATACAGATGCGATATCTTTTAATTTATGTTGAACAATAGCACAGCTCACAGGTTCTGATAAGAACACATAGACATGTGCACCCCCTGATTTAGACCGTGCTATTACAAAAGGTAACTCGTTAGTCTGAATTAGTTTTGTAACTAAGTCAGCATGGTTAAGAGGATATTGATCAATATCAATAGCCCCCCAAGTACATGTGTTATTCTCTGTAATAGGAATAATACCTAACGAGTTTTTTCCTTCTAAGTGTTTATTCCAAAGATCTAGTAGTCGGTCATCTGTAATATCTTCAGATATGATCCGATATCGACCTTTTTCTTTTCCTATACCGTTAGTTTCTTCAGAAACAAAAGAACCATAAGCCTTTCGTAATCCAGAAAATAACTCTGCAAATTGTTTTGCTACCATAATAAAACAGGGGCAGTTTTCACTGCCCCCTATTACCTAGAATGGTACAGTATCGTCAGAGACAGAGGGAGAATTTGCCCCCTCTTGGTCAGGTTGTTTTACCTTGACCTCTCCTGATCTTATTCCTTTTAAGAAATTACTTGCTTCAACAATAAAAGGTCTACTGCTAACTGCTTTATCTAAACCTATAGACCAACCATACCAAGAACCTTGATCATTCTGTTCACCTATAGTTTTTACTAGATAACGAAACATAAACATAGGAGCTTCAACTAATTCACCCTTACTGTTCTGAACTTTCCTTTGTTTCATCTGACTAATCCATTTTCTAGCTTTACTAAGCTGAGTTGATGTCATAGTTAAAACGGCTTGATGCCATTCAGACTCATCTTCATTAGTTATCATAACATAGAAATGAGCTGTTTCTTCGATAAAGTTACCGTTTTCAAGTACAAACTTGTTCTTATCTGTTTTTGTACACTGACTTAAAATCTCTCTAGTGTGGTCAGGGTTTACTAAACCACCCCCACTGTTATCACGAGATTTCCATTCGATATACTTCTTTTGATAGTAACAAGGAACTACAATAAGACCTTTATCCCCATCAATAGATTCTGCACTAACAGTATTATAAATGTTGCCTTGCTCAGCACCCTTTACATATTTACCATCGTTTTTATTTAATTGTGGACTACCTGATTGTATAATCCTAATAAAGGGAACTGAATAATCATCAGAAGTAGTTTCCTCTAACCCCGTTCCAACATTTAGTATTTCATCGTCAACCACCACAATAGATGATTGTTCTTTTTTAGTAATATCTTGAGCCATTTTTTCCTCCTATGACTTTGTTATTTTAGTCGTGAAACCACTATATAGACCAAATAAGGTTACAGGAATATCTGTTCCCTTTTCCATTTGCTCTCTAGCGAATGATTTTAAAGTGGAATGGTGAACACCCTCTTTCGTAGAATAGCTTTGACCCATTCCATCAAGTGCTGACATAACTTCTACATACTTATTGTCACCCCTACCAAACTGTGAAATCACTTCACGTTTAATGAGTTCTCCAAAACCATTTTGTTCTAACCAAGAGTGTGCTTCTTTTGCACGTTCTTTCGAAATATGTGCTGTAACAAAAGGTTCAACTTTTAGTTTGGTTCCGTCTTTTAATTCAAAACTAGATAAACCAACCTCTGCTAAAAGATCTGGTATTTCTTGTTCTGCAATCTGCCTTATTCTAAACTTATAGTCTTTAATAGATTCCTCGAAATCTTTTACTTCGTTTTGTTTATAAATAAGTTCATTAGCCAATTTAGACAACCGATTTAACTCATCCGTTGTAGCCTTGACATTTAGGGTGTTTATAGCCTCGCCCCCGAGAATCTCGTCAAGATTTTCCATCATACTCTCCAAAGTAATTTAGGTTAATGTTTATGGGAAGATATAGTGCTTCTTGCCTATCCCACTTCAGCATCTTAAACTTCCCATCGTTTACATAAGAAGCTATACTGCAAGCTATGCCAATAGCTGCAGGATCTCCCATGAGCAACAAGTAGTCGTCATCAGAGAACTCACTTAATCCTTCTCGCAACCTTGCAACGGTTGGAGCAGAACTAAATACAATTTGTCGATTAGGAGGTAGTAAAGTTTTTACTCTGCCAAACCTTCCAGCACCAGATATATTTTTAGTGCCAAAATCCTGGACTACATACACTGTAGTATTATTTTCCATTCTACTTTCTCCATTTTATTTAACTTACCTTACTATATTAAACCCTAAATATATATAAGTATTTACTGCACGCATAATGTAATTTTAAAAACTATTTGGTTTTTTATTTTTTTAAAAAGCTCGTCATAATCTCATAATATCATAAGAGTGGGTCTAAGTCTTTGTTTTTACTGAACAACAACCCTATGAGATTTGGTTTTACATTATGATAGATAACGGGTCGTAAGAAAACTTTTTACATAAGTTTTATATATCTCACTAGCTATTATTATAGTATAGTAATTTTAGAAAGAAAGAAGGAGAAAAATTTGTTTAAATTTAAAACTAAACCTTATAAACACCAATTAGATGCTTTAACTATTTCTTGTGAAAAAGAAGAGTATGCCTTGTTAATGGATATGGGAACTGGAAAATCTAAAGTATTAATAGATACGATAGCTTACCTTTATGATAAGGGTGAAATTAATTCTGCTTTAATACTTGCTCCTAAAGGTGTTTATAAAAACTGGGTTGGGCAAGAAATACCAAATCATTTGCCAGAGCATATAGAACATAAGATAGCTTATTGGTCTTCACCTTTAAGCGAAAAAATAAAGAACCAAATCAAAAGTATTTGGGATCCAGAAGATAAATTACATATATTTGTAATGAATATCGAAGCCTTATCAAGTGGCAAAGCATTAGAAGTTGCTAAAAAGTTTTTATGGAGACATGAGAACGGATTAGGTAATGGAACACTACTAGCAATAGACGAGTCTACTGTTATAAAAAACCCAAAAGCGAAGAGAACGAAAAGTGCTATTGGTTTAGCAAAAATGGCAAAGTATAAAAGAATATTAACAGGTTCACCAATAACTAAGTCACCGTTAGACCTTTATTCTCAGTTTGCTTTTCTTAGTGAGTCTTTACTTGGGTTTAAATCATATTATGCTTTTTGTTCTCGCTTTGCTGATATGATCCGTAAGTCAGCAGGAACACATCAATATAATCAAATATTAGGCTTTAGAAATCTTGACGAATTAACTGCTTTAATTAAACCTCACTCTTTTAGGGTTACAAAAGAACAGTGTCTAGATCTTCCCGAAAAAGTCTATACCAAAAGAAGTATAGAGTTAACACCAGAACAGAAAAAAGTATATGACGAAATGAAAAAGAACGCAGTAGCTGTATTAGATGATATGGAACAAGTTACGGCTAATGCTGTCATAACTCAACTTTTACGACTACATCAAATAAGCTGTGGGTTTTTAAATACAGATAGTGGTATTAGTGTTGAAATAAAAAACAATAGATTAAGTGAACTTCTTGGTATTGCCGAGGAAGTTAGTGGGAAAGCTATTATATGGGCAAACTATAGGCACGATATTATGGCAATAGAATCAGCTCTTAAAAAAGAATATGGTAACGATGCAGTTCGTTCTTATTTTGGTGATACTCCAGGAGAAGAAAGACAAAACATTGTAGAGTCGTTTCAAAAAGATGATAACCTTAGATTTTTTATTGGTCAACCAAGAACAGGTGGATATGGTCTAACTTTAACTGCTGCTAATACAGTAATTTATTATAGTAATAGTTATGATCTTGAGGTAAGGTTGCAATCAGAAGACCGTGCACATCGAATAGGACAAGACAAAAAAGTTACCTATATTGATTTAGTTGCAGAAAAAACAGTTGATGAAGTTATAGTAAAAGCATTAAGACAGAAAATTAATATAGCTACTCAAGTTTTAGGAGAGGATTGGAAGAAATGGCTGATTTAATAACAAAGTTTAAAAGTATTAGAAAAGATAAGGATATGACTCAAAAAGAGGTATCCGATAATACAGGTGTAAGTGTTATAACAGTATACACTTGGGAGTCAAGAACAAGACAACCTACTTTAGATAATTTTGAAAGAGTTTTAAATAAAATGGGATATCAATTAACTATACAACCTTTGGAGTTAACTAGTGAACTTAGATAGGCTAAGAGTAGAAATAGAAAAAGATGAAGGGTGTAAATACGAAATTTACTTAGATCATCTTGATTTACCAACGATGGGTATTGGTCACTTAATAACGGAGTGGGATGAAGAATACGAAAAGCCAGTTGGAACAAAAGTATCAGAAGATAGAGTAAATAGTTGCTTCCAAATTGATGTTTGGGCAACGGTAAACGAGTGCAAAAAATTATACAATAAGTTTGACGATATGCCCGAAGAAGCACAACTTATTTTATGTAACATGATGTTCAATATGGGCAGACCTCGTCTATCTAAATTTAAGAAAATGAATGAAGCTATAGCTAATGAAGACTGGTTTGAAGCAGCAGTTCAAATGGAAGACAGTCGTTGGTATAAACAAGTAACTAATAGAGCTGATCGACTTATAAAAAGAATGGAAGACTTAGGTGTAAAAGAACAAGTTGCTACTTAGTCAATCCTTTTTGTTTCTCATATGTTCTTAATCCACCAAGTCCTAGCATACCCATTAATACCGTCATAAGACTACCCATATCAAAAGTTGGTAATTCTGGTATTGCTACGTTTAAGTAAGCACATATAAATATAGTTACTGGAGCAAGAACAAAGTGCCAGCAAAGAGCAATTCCACATGTCCAACCGATAAAAGGTCTCCAGCCTGCGACAAAAATAGATTTATGAGTAGCTTCTGCTTTGTTTATTTCTATCTGACCTTTTGCTAGTTCTTGAGCATGGCTCTCTGCCATAGTTGCCACTTCATGTGCCAACTTGTTTTTCATATCTTTATCTTCTATAAACTTACCAAGAAGATTCGACACTGGACCAATTAATGCTGTTAACATCTTGTCCTCCTATACTTTTTTAATTTTATTTTGAAC
>TARA_R100001369_G_scaffold27531_3_pt1 | contig 11070 bp, 10 predicted proteins | sample TARA_R100001369 | Tara Oceans TARA_R100001369 (sample SAMEA2621528) | marine metagenome | biome: marine biome (ENVO:00000447); feature: surface water layer (ENVO:00002042); material: "saline water (ENVO:00002010), including plankton (ENVO:xxxxxxxx)" | depth 5 m | reverse complement strand
TGAGATAGACTACCTTCTGGCCAATGACATTAAACGTGTAAATGGTGAGCTACAGCGTAGCTTTGATTGGTTTAACGCATTAGACCAAGTACGGAAAGATGCGATGATTGACCTATGTTTTAACATTGGCCTTCCTCGCATGAAAGGATTCAAGAAAGCCTTAGCTGCAATGGATGGTGCTGACTACGATACAGCAGCAACAGAGTTCCTAGATAGTCGCTGGGCAAAGCAAGTAGGATCACGATCTGTCACTATCACAGACATGGTTCGTTCAGGATCGTATTAAGATGGGAATACTCAACAACATATTTGGCAGTGGTGACGTGATCAGTAAAGGGATCGACTTGATCGACTCTTTCCACACGAGCGACACAGAGATGATCGAGGCTCGCACAACTGCCAAAGTTGAGTTGATGCAAAGTTACGCTCCATTCAAAATTGCCCAGCGAATCCTCGCAACTCTCTTCGCACTGACTTACATCTCAACCTACATCCTCGTAATCATTATGACATTCCGAGGAGAAAACGTAGATGCAGTAAAAGGAATCCTCCAAGAATTTCAAATTGATTGGATCATGCTGTCCATTGTGATGTTTTATTTCGGTGGCGGTCTTGCAGAAAGTGTAATGAAAAAGAAGTAAAGGACGAACCACCAGCGACAACTCAATAAACTGACCACTACGATAATCAAATGGTGGTCAAATGAGCGAATTAAAAAAACTAAAAGCTGAACACAAAATCCTATACTCCCTAACCTCCTCTAAAGGTTGGGAACATCTTAAAGAATCCATCATCAAAGACGAAGTTCTCAAAGTCGCATACTCTCTTTGCGAGAATAAGCCGATGGACGTAGATCAAATACACTTTCAACGTGGAGCAATGTGGGCAGCTCGCAGATTCTCCTCCTTACCTGATCAACTTATGCACACTTTAGAGAATGATATTGCACTTTTAGAAGCTCAGGAAGCTCTATTAACAAGCCCCGAACCCATCTAACTCTCACCACTACAGCCAGATAAGGACGATACTCCCTCTGGCTATTGCGATACTTCACCTAACAACCCACTCAACTTCCGCTAAGGCCGAAAATTATGTCAATGGATCAACAATTAATGCAAGCGATGGCAGCTAAGAAAACTGGTGTAGCACCAGAAGCACAAGCTCCTCAACAACCTCAACAACCTCAACAACCTCAACAGGCAGCTCCACAACCAAAAGCTCCTGACATTCCCACTCCACCTACCGACCAAGAAAAAGCATCAGCTCAAGCCTCACCAACCACTGAAGGTGACATGGCCCAGAAAGAAGCTGTCATGTATGACGTTAACTTCGGTGATCAGAACCGCCAGTTGTCAGACAAGCAAATTAAATCTACCTTTGATCGCTACTCATCGCTAAACCATAAGCACCAAACTATGAAGCCTGTTCTGGATTTTGCAGAGCAATTGATGGGTGCTGCTAAAGAGAAGGGTCGTGACGTTTCTCCTGAACAGTTCGTTAAAGGACTACAGCGAGCTTTCCAAAAGAACGCTCAGTTTGGTAAAGGCACAAACACCGAGAAGACTCCTGAAGGTAAGGTCGATACCCCTTACAATAACGCTAGCCTCGATGATGATGCACTCAAACGATGGGAAGATGAAAATGCAGTCTCACTCCCACCTGCATATAAAGAATCTTTTGCCCAACTAAAGTCCATGCAGGGTGATAACGCCCAGCTCAAAGCCTTATTAAAGCAATTAGTATCTGGCCAAAAGGATATTGCAAAGGGTGCAAAGCAGGGTCTTGAAACTGCGGCTTCCTCGCAAGAGTCCTCGCAGAAGCAGCGCATCATTAACAACCTTAACCAAGCTCAGTCTTCACTTGGTCTTCCTGACCAATCAGACAGCGACTTCTTTAACTTTGCTTATGATCGCGGCTACACCATTGAAGACTTTATGGATCCCAAGCTAACACTTCATGTAGCTCAAGACTTTAAGAACAACATGAACACTCCTGAGATTGAACGCTTACGAGAAATCGCAACGCGCAGACAGGCTTTCACAGGAACAGTGGACTCAGCACCATCAGCAGGAGGAGGCTCATCAGTAGCTTCTAACTCAGATCAATCCTTCATTGACACTCTGGCCAACACAGCCAAAGCCAAGCAGAACATGATCTAGCAAGGACGATAGAAGGGTACAGCTCATGTACCCTTCAATTATCGACAGTCCGACATTGAGCGCATTAGCCCTCTTTAATGCCCGACACCATCGACCATAACAGGATCAAGCACGAGATTTCGGCAAACTCCTTTGTTATAAGCCATATACACACTCTAAATTAAGTGGCGCATAAGGCACTATTGCCTTCGTCAAACAAAAGGAATACCCCAATGAGTACAGCAATTTTAGGATTGCGTGGTTCTGGTCAGTTCGATGCGGACTTCCGACCAAAGAACTATCGTGAAGTTTACTCCCTGATTGAGCCTAACGGAACAGCTCCATTACAAGCCCTTCTCTCCATGACAGGCAGCGAATCTACTGACGATCCAGAGTTTCGTAACTTCAAAGACGAACTACCTGATCGCGTCTTAACTACCTCTGCAACTGCAACTAACTCAGCAACTACCATTGCTGTTAACAACACTGCTGACCTTCCCTTCGTAGTCGCTGGCACTCTTTTAGCCAACACTGCTACAGGCGAAATCATGCGTGTATCTGCTGTTAGTGGCACAGACATTACTGTTGCTCGTGGCATCGGTGGTGGCGCAGCAGCCGTAGCAAGTGCAGCCGAAATCGTCATCGCTGGTTTCGCTGACCAAGAAGGCGGCACTTCACCTGCCCCAGTATCTTTTGATCCAATCGTTGGCTCAAACTATACTCAAATCTTTAAGACTTCTGTTTCTATTACTGGCACTTTGGATTCTACCAACTTGCGTACTGGCGACAAAGAGCAAGAAGATTTAACCAAAGCATTGAAGATGCACATGAGCGACATTGAACGCGCATTCTTCTTCGGTAAGAAAGCTGAAGTTAACGGCACAACTGCTTCACCTACTCGTTACACAGGTGGTCTTTTACAGTCGATCACTTCGATTACGGATGCAGCCACCAGCTCTACTGCTGGTCAGTTAACCGAGAAGATGTTTGACCGCGCCTTGGTTGAAGATGTATTTGCTTATGGCAACCCTGAGAAGATTTGTTTCGCAGGCGCAGGCGCAATCGCAAACCTAATGGAAATCGGCAAGAATCGTTGGCAACCAACTACAGTTGACAATGCTTACGGCGTATCTTTCACTCGATACACTACCTTTGCTGGCGACTTGTTAGTTTACTTGCACCCAATGTTCCGTCAGATTCCTTCTCTAAAGAACGAGATGGTTATTCTTGATATGCCACACTTGAAGTATCGTCACCTAGAAGGTCGTGACACACAGCTTCAGCGTGACATTCAATCTGCTGATTTTGACGGCAAGAAGCATCAGTACATGACTGAATGTGGATTAGAGCTTTCTCACTCGAAAGTTCACCACCGCATCAAAGGCTGGACTAGCGTATAACATAGTTATACCTGAATGCCTTTGTCCGTAAGGACGACCACAAGGCTTCAACCCAGCACAATAGCCAGAGAACTAAACCGCTCTGGCTTTTTTTGGCCTATAGGTTAATCCCCACGGAGACAACATGGTCGATTCATCAAAAGTTACTCACGCTAGCCCTAGCAAAGACGTTGAAAAGAAAGCCGCCTTAAAAAGTAAAAGCTCTCGCAAGACTTCAGACGTTGAGGTAGATGGCGTTACCTATTACACCTCTGCTGTCCTTGAGGACTCCTTGTTCGACATCACTGTTGGCGACTCTCGCCTACGTCCATCGTGGGATACAGATCATAAGTATCCTATCTGGGCAGTTCCAAGCAACCTGAAAGCTCAGTTCTCTCGCCATACCTTCGTGAAGATGGGCCGAGTTATTCAAGTTAACGATTAATATATAATCTTCGAGGGTGTTTTTGTGACAGCAACCAGCTCCAATCCCAACATACGCGACCACTACTCGCCCTTAGAAGACCTTATCATTAAAGTCCTGCGGCGTTATGGTGAGTTTCATCCTTCTTCTGTGGATGGTGAAGTCTCTCTTATGATGATCGACTTCGCTAACTCTGTACTTCTTGACTATAACACCCACCCATATCGGAGTGGTTCAATAGCCAAACCTGTCATTCCTATAGAGAATTACATATCCCTACAAGAAGCCCGTGAAATACCAGACGAGATCATCATGTCTGGCCTACTCTACTATTACGCAGTTCAGCAGATGTCACAAAAGATGACCCCGTATAAATCTATGTATGACGACAACATGAACAGAATCACTTATTACAACAAGTACGGCAATACAGGCATATTGATCACTAAGCTGGAGTAACTGTGTCTTCTTTTAAATCACCTTCAGGTGTTCAATTAAACTCATTTCTGTATCGAAACTTTCGAGGCATAGACACCTCTCGTGATATTGCCGCATTAGAGAACGGGGAAGCACAGCACCTCATCTCCCTTAGTAATGGTTATGCAGATTGGCGTGGGGTCATCAACATAGATCGTGGGGCTTCTCGCCACATTCTCGCTAATGGTACTGTTGAAAACCTACGCTGGTTTGGACGTGACAACGCAGTCTGGGTAGAAAAGAACGAGGCAGGCAAGTCATTCGTATCCGATAAGGGCCAGAGAAAAGAGGAAGTCTACGCAGCAGATGCCGTAGTTTCGACTACAGTGTTTGATGGCGAGGTGGTTTTTGCTACTCAGTCCTCACCCATTTATCACTTCAATGGATTCACTTGGAAGCGTAACGAGTCATCATCAAGTCCAGACCCAGCCTACATCTCTACTGTATCTGGACGCTTATGTTTGTCAGGAATGACAGGATCGGCTACTGCTATCTGGCTATCACGTCTTGAAAACCCCATGATCATGCCGCCTGATGAGGATGCTCAATCCACTCAAGTAGATAAGGCTGTCTATATAGACATACGAAACGTAGTAGGTTCAGCAGAAACTATTAAAGGACTAGGGCGATTCGAGTCTTCTCGACTCGCTGTATTCACAGAAGACAGAACACTTGTATATAACATCTCCGCAAACTACGAGCAGATCAAGCTAGACTCCTCCATTCAGATTGGTGTGGGTACTATCTCTCACAATACAATTGCAGAAGCAGGCTCAGACCTTATCTTTTGTTCTCGTAACGGCGTTCATACCATCAAACGATCTAAGGAAAACGGCGTTACAGTCTATCCTGTTCCGATGTCAGCTAAGATTGAGGAGATATATCGCTCCTACGTTAAGTCTGTTCGCAACCCCGAACAAATCAATGCGTTCTTTGATCAGGATGAGAACCAATACCACATATTCTTCCCGATGACAGACAAGCTTTCTCGCAGATTGACTCTATCTCTTAACCCTCTTGATGCAGACAACAACACTTGGTCATCGTCAGACTTCTTAAACGCTCGATGCGCTTCAGTTCTGGGTGGTCGCGTACTTGTTGGAACTAACGGCGGTATCTGGGAGTTAAAGCAGTACGATGATGATGTGATGAAGACACCGAAGATGGTTATAAACACGCCAATCTTATGGCACGAATCCATCAATACAGTCAAAGAATCCCACTCGTTTATCCTCCAAGCGTCAGGCAAAGGCATTATTAATGTCGAAGCTTTTGATGAGGTCGGACGACAACTAAGTAACATTCGTTATCAAATAGAAGATGACGTAAGAAATAATGAGTTCCCTGAAAACCCAATGCGACTCGAATATGAGCGCAAGTTTGAACACCGCTATAAAGGTGTCCAATTCCGATTCAAAGTAGAAGGCGATGGTCTAATTAAAGTCATTGGTTTCGCAGTTAACACGAGGAAAAAATAATGGCTCGCTTACGCCAACAACACGCACAGAACTACGTTTCATCATCTAACGTACACACTGAGTTTGAATCAATTGTTCGTTACCTCAATAGCGCAGAGCGAGGTAATAAAACATTCAGTGAACTCTTCTCAAAACTCTTCGACACTGAAGGGGATGTAAATCTACCGATTGCTTTTCGCTTAAATACCTCGACAGGTATCGAAGCTCGTGTTGGCTCAGGCTTTACAGGTGAAGAAGGTTGGGCCATTGTAGCCTCGCTTGCTAACATTCGTGGCGTGTCTGGCTCTAACGTGGGAACTATAGAAGGCCCACTATTCTTTAACCGCCAAGACATAACTGCCACCGCAGGTCAAACAGCCTTTCCTTATCCGCTAGATACTACTGTAGCCAGTAAAGCCTTAGTGTTCTTGAATGGAATACTGGTTAAGGAATCTCAAGTAACCCTAGATTTTACCAACAAGAATGTTGTGCTTGGTACGGCAACGGCTGTTAATGACCTTGTAACCATCTACTCGATTCGCTCGCAGTCAGTCACCAACTATCGCCGTCTTGATTTCGCCGTGACTAGCACTCGATCTCAAGTGCCTTTCCCTCACACCTCTGACGAAGAAGTGGTGGTTTATAAGAATGGCATATTACAGCGTATCGGTGGTTCATTTGACTACAACAAAGACGATGCGTTAGACGTGCTGACATTCACAACTGACCTAGTATCAGGCGATACAGTCAACGTGCTTACTGTTGAGAATACATCCGTAAAGAACGTCCAAGGACTTATGCTTGAAGCAGAGTACGCGAACACTGATGGCTTCATTAACTTTGCTAAAATTGCTGTAACTGACGGAACTATTGCCCAATCTAAAGTGACAGGATTAGTTGCTGCTTTAGCTTCGATGGGAACAGTCGTTGTTTCCGCATCAACACCAACAGGTTCATTGGCTGGTTGGTTATGGGTGGATATTTCGCAAGCCATTCCAAAGCTTAAATTTTATGATGGAACACAGTGGCTCAATACCAAAGAAGACACTGACCTTCCCTCAGTAACAATCAGTGATGTAAATAAGTACCTCGCAGTTAACGAGACAGCAGATGGCTACGTTTACCGCGATCTTGATTTCACCACAGTTGTACCAAAAACTTACATGGGTGCTGCAAACGGCGTAGCTTCTCTTGATTCTGCTGGCAAGGTTCCAGTTGCAGAGATACCTATCCTCTACTCAGCTCACTCAATCTCACGACAAGTGGCAGGAACCGCTACTGACCAAGATTACTTCCTTTCAAAATTATGGCGACAGAAGATAAGAATTGACGGGATATCTGGCGTGACTACTTCAGGCACTTGTCAGATTCAAATTACTGTTGACGGCACTGGTGTTGGCGACACTCACTCAATCTCTTCTGGCGGTGTAGACATAGTGATCGACCCCATCATTGAAGTAGATGGAGTGGCCGCATCACATCGAATCGGCATTAACGTAACCTCTTCCTCTAGCCCTGTAGACCTTGAAGTCGCAGTGGCAGTGGCATCATCGGTGATCTAATATGTCTTACTCAAAATCAAATAACATCTCATTCACTGGAAGACCTTCCTCTTCCAGCAAGACAGGTGGCCGCTTCGGTGACTCTCTTATCGCATTCATGTCGCCAGAACAAAAGACGATGTTGGAAGCGCAGGGAGCGCAGGGAACGATTAACCCAGATACGGGTTTGCCTGAATACTTTAACTTTAATGGAATGTTTACTTCGACTCCTGAATCCATAGCTGCTAATCAGGTGGCTGGTGCTAAACACACAAAAGAACAAGAGAGACAAAGAATTGCAGATGGTGGCTACAAAGAGCAAACCTATGCTTATGGTTCTGAAGAAGCCAAGCTCATGCGTGAGTATGGTAAGCAAGATCAATACCCTACCTTTGGCGGTCAGCTTAGTGCAGACGTTGATGAGGCTGTAAAAGCCTACAGAGAAAGTGGTGGCCCTTTAGCTGATTTCGGCAAAGGGCTTAGTAATATTTTAAATGGCGTAGAGAGTGGCCCTGCAATTACCACTCATTCAGCACACGTTGATGAATTTGCATCCGTTGATGACTTAGCAAAAGAGCTAGAGAAATCTGAGATGGAAGAGCCAGAAGATGGATTTTTGGACTTCGCTAACGGCTTAATAAAGTTTGGCCTAGTGGCACTTAATCCAGCAGCAAGTGTTGGAATGGGTCTAGGTAAACAACTGTCTAAATTCCTTGGTATTGGTGGTGGTCTTAATTTTGGCCCTGAAATAAAAATCGTAAAGCAAGAAGACGGCTCTTACGGGATTAACGCAGGTCTAGGTTTAGACTTAGGTGCAAGTGTTGGCGTTATGGGAACACCCATACAGTATGGAGTAGGTCAACAATTAGCTTCAGCAGGAATCAATATTAGTGCAGACGGAATAGAAACCTACACCTCTGGCCTAGAGGGATCATCTACTTCTGGTGACAATTCCTCAAACATGGGTACGGCCATTGATCACAGCGATAACTCTCAATCTACCGCAGGCGAATTAGCTGCGACAGATGGCGAAACTACCTTTGGTCAGTTCGCAGCTAACGAGGCAGGCCCAGCACACATAAATCCATCGGAGTATGCTTCGCTGCAACAAGCAGGTTATGCGCCACCAATACTCTCAAGCAACTTCGGAAACTTTGACGACATTAATTACGTCAATCCGAATATGCCTATATAAATTTAGGAGTCCATCATGGCACATCCAAAAAAATCTGTTAACTTTTCAACACCACGAAATGCTTCCAAGCATGGACGTTTTGGTGACTCCTTGATTGCTTTCCTATCTCCACAAGCCCAAGCTCATCTAGCTTCTAAAGACAACGTGTTAGCCACCATAAATCCTCTAACTGGATTGCCAGAGTATGCTGACATTAGCGAGGAAGATTCGTTTGCTAACGACAAATGGGTTAATGATATGTACAGCCAAGTCTTCGATAGGGAAGCTGACACTGAAGGTGCTGATTACTGGTCAGGAAGGCTTGATGACGGAACCGCTAGTCAAGACGATATAATGAAAAGCTTCCTTGAGTCAAATGAGTATGACGAAAAGCAGATGGATCCTGACTATAACATCGACACTGTTTACGATGATGTTTTTGGTCGTGAAGCGGACGAAGGTGGAAGAACAGCTTATCAAGAACAGTACGACACTACGGCTACTGATTACGATGCCATAATTAACGGTATGTTTGGGTCAAAAGAATTCACGCAAAAGTACGAAGAACCAGCAGGCGTAGAAGATGTAACTGAAGCGGTAGAAAATCTCGACACCTTCTCGGATGATGACGGCACTTTCTCAATGGAGGATGCGAGTGCAAAGATGAATCAGTTCTATGACGAACACTCCATAAACGATGCTGATACAGCAGGTGGTGACTATTGGGCAGGTCGTCTTGATAACGCCACATCCGAAACAGAAATTTCAGAAATTGAGCAGGCATTCCTTACCGCACTATCTAACGACAATGGCATTGACTCTGACTCTGGCAGTTTCATAAATGATGCCTCCTCCGCATACCTAAATGAAGGCAGTGGTTATATAGAACCCACAGAAGTAGATTGGCAGGATGTAAAAGATGGTGATCTCTTAACCGCAACTCAAATCGAAGCAAAGCTCAAATTTGAAGCAAATATAGCTGCTGGATTAAACGGCGATGGTACAGCCAAAACTCTTGATGTTGATGATGATGATGATGGTAATGATGATGGTAATGATGATGATGATGATGGTACTACTTTAGGTGATGGTACTACTTTAGTAGACTCAATCCTAGATAAAGCGGCTGACATTGTTGATTCAAGTTCTAGTGATAGCGAGGAAACTAAAGAGACTGTAATTATTGCTTCTGAGGATGGCGGTGAAGAAGCTATCAACGTAGTTAACGAAGCCCTACTAGGAAATTCCAACCTTTCAGAGATAATGGCCCTACTAGATCGTAGCAACCTTCGTGACGTGGGAGTTCGTTACTTACGAGCTATCCGTGATAATCAAGGTAATCGTATTTTCTACAACATGAACTCAGAAGAGTTTAACCAAAACCGAAATCAGTTACGCCGCTTATATTGGGGCAAAGGCTGGAAGGCGGTTGACAACGCAGAAGATGATTCAGGATATGGAAGCAGGGCCGCAGCAACTACGAACTTCTTAGGAGGGGCGTAGTATGAGCTTTAATTTATTTGACCCATCAACTTGGTCGTTCCAGAGTGCTGGTGACGCATTCCTTGAAGAAGCCAAAGGTATGTTTATTACCACCACTGAAGGTTACGATGGATCATCTGGAACACAATCCATAAATTGGGATGGTATTGGAAAAGCTGGCAGCTTTCTTGGGTCTGCATATACAGCAATCACTGCGTATGGTAATGCAAAAAATGCTGGTGATGCTGCGGCTGAATCATTAGCTCTGGAAAAGATGCTTGCCATCACAAACAAAGACCTAGCTTTAGCTGGATTCAAACTCCAGCAAGACGCCTTCACTGCTTCTCTGGCTATTGAAGCCAAGAAGATGGGCTACTGGGAAGAAGCCCAAACGCTAAATAAAAACATCGCTGATACAAAGTATTCTTGGTACAAAAAGCTACAGCCTTTTGCTCTTGATAAAGAGAGATATGATAAAGCACTAAGAACTAACAACCTCGATGTTCTCGAAGCACAAACTGCCTATGTACAAGAATTCCTCCTTAACTCTGGCGATGAGCTAGATGATGTTTATCAAGATCAGTCTCAGATATACACAGACCAACGTACCTCGCTAGAAGATTACGAGACTCGTGTTCTTGGTGCTATCGAAAGGATTGGTGATCGTGAGCAAATATCTAATGACGATATTATGCGTGACTACGGAATGCTCTACGAAGAAAACATGGGTGAGTTAAACAATCTTATTGATCGAGTGAATACGAGAGGTTATGCCGAAAACTACAACAATGGAATGAGCCGATCTACTATTGAAGAAGACCGATCTCGTGACCTTACGAAGAAGTATTACGATGAAGTAATGAAGACTAAGAATGCTTCTTACGACCAAGCTATTGCTCGCAACACCTCGAAGGATAATTTGTTCAATACAAACAGATCAGGAATTTTAAGCGAAGCAGGCAACTCCTCAATTATGGACGCTCAAACAAAAGCCTTTT
>TARA_R100001369_G_scaffold21491_2_pt1 | contig 11115 bp, 16 predicted proteins | sample TARA_R100001369 | Tara Oceans TARA_R100001369 (sample SAMEA2621528) | marine metagenome | biome: marine biome (ENVO:00000447); feature: surface water layer (ENVO:00002042); material: "saline water (ENVO:00002010), including plankton (ENVO:xxxxxxxx)" | depth 5 m | reverse complement strand
GCAAAATATTAAGGGAACTATTTTTCTGATCTGGGGAAATATAGGGAGCAACCATGGAATAATCCCCATTCTTGATCTGGGTGGCCACAAAATCCATTATGCCGGATATATCCCTAATCGCCTCAATTTCATCCAAGATAGGCTGTATGGGTGTACTTCCTCTTTCGTCAATACTAAGGGTATCCATGCCAGAGGCATAAAAATCGCCTACCTTTTGTTCTATACTCCCTTTGGGATGTTCTTGCTGGGAAACTTCCTGTAATATATTTTTTAGCAATTCCTGTTGAGGAATATTTAGAAACCGATAGGACCCCACACCTACCTGGTCCTCTGCAATTACAGCGTTATCGAACCATTTTTTATTAACATGATTAAAGAAATCGTCCCCGGGCCTAATGGAATCTGTAATTCCGTCAAAGACAACCGTCTTATTATCGGTTTCAACATTATTCTTATTGGAAGACTCATTTTTACAGGAAAGAAATAACCAAAAAATAAAAGTGAAATAACATATGGATTTCATAGCAGAATTGTTTTATTCGCTCTAAGATATGTTTTTCTTATTATTTGACTATGGGATTTAGTTCATAGATAGCAATAAATATTGTGGTGATAACATGTCACGTTCAGTCCAAATTGAAAAGGTCTTTATCTGAAGTAGATGTTGAATAAAGTTTAAGGACAGGGTGTTTCAGCAAACTATACAGAAAAAACTCCCTTTCCCTTTATATATAGTATCCGCCTTTGAAATTATTAGGTAGGAAATCAATGTAATCCCCGCACATAGACTACCCTATACTACGCAAAAAAAGGAGGATAATTAAATAAATAATTACCCTCCTTCCCACTAATCAACCAATCTAACCTTCTTTATTCCATTTCTATAAAGCCTACTACTTCGTAAGCCCTGCTGCCATTTATCTGTACTTTCTCGTAAAGAATGCTGGCATATTCGTAATATTCCATTCCATCTATAGCCACTTTTTCGTAATCGTCCGGAAGCTCATACACTATAGTACCTATTTCGGGCTCTACCACTTCATATTCATTATTTATTTGAACATAAAATACCCCTTGGGCATTATAATAGTTGTGATTATTATAAGCGACCCGCTTATAATCTGAGGGCAAGCTATTTAATCTGAATCCTATTTTAGGCGCAATTACAATATACCTTCCCCTAGATTGGGTATAATACTTGTTGTTTGCATAATAATAATCCTGCCCCTTGTACTTAATGACTTTTCTATCGGGTACTGAACGCACTGAAACTACTTTTCGTACTGGGGTTTTATAGGTAACCTTTGTGCTTGGTACTCTATTGTAGACCGTTTTCTTTACCGTGCTTGTCTTGGTATCCCTATTGGATTTGGAATTTGAGTTCCCAACGGATTGCCCGGAAGCTTGTGTTACAAAGGCAATGGCAAGTAAAACTGATAAACTGTATATTCTAATAAATGCTTTCATAATCTTTAAGATTTTAGGTTCTGATCGTTCTTAATACGTAAACTTTGAAACGTATTCATGAGCCAAAGGTATAGGTACCTAATAGAACTATGAAAGCAAATAGACAATGACTGGATTTCTATCTATGAATATTAGAATTTAACAGATTAAAATAAAAGGACTACTAGTAAATGTCGGGTATTACCGGCTGTAAAGCCATGGATATTTTTATTGTTTTCACTGACCGCTGCTGGTTAGTGAACCAAAAGATTAATGGTTATAAAGATTTTGACCACCCCATTGCCTACTGAAATAGCCACGGAAAGCATGTTATTGCATTTCTGTAGAGAGTTCTTGGCCATGAACGGTTTATTAATTTCAAGATATTATAATACTTTGTAGCACAAATAAAATATGCACCGCTTATTTGGCCCCGACAGTAATTGTTAAGCTCTAATGATTGAAATGCATCTTCATCCCCTCATGGCTGTCCTTAAACCCAAGTTTTGTATAAAAAGCTATGGCCAACGGCCTTTTCTTGTCCGTGGTTAACTGCAATATATGGGCATTTCTTTCTTTTGCTCTATTTATGGCCCATTTAAACATATTGGTTCCAATGCCCGTTCCCCTTTGATCCTTCCTAATTCTTACCGCTTCAATCTGGGCTCTTACTCCTCCGCGATAGGTGAGGTATTGGATAAAGGATAATTGCAAGGTGCCTACCACCTCGCCCACTTCATTTTCCACAACTATAAGTTCCTGGTTGTTATCGTTGGTTATATTCTCAAAAGCCTTATAATACTCCTCAGGGAGGGGTATTTTGAAATCCTCCCTAGTTTTTCCCAACTCATCATCTGCAATCATTTCTACAATTGCTAGAACATCATCTATTGTTGCTTTTCTAAATTTCATTTTTAGTTCTATTAACTGTTCCTTTAAACCTTTCAACCATTAATATGTACAAAACCAATATAAAGGCCATCCCAAATCCTAAAACACCAATATTAACTCCCAATAATGTTTTTTCACTTCCATCCAAATATTTCATGGAACCACCATAAGCATTCTTTAAGCCATAAGCCAATAAGAAGCCCCCTGTTACCAATAAACTTAAAATACCACTGATCTTGGTTTCCTTTTTAACCCATACCAACCATAGACAAAGCGCCCCTATACCAGAATTTGTAATTAATTGCCATACCTCATGAATTCTAACATGGGGAGTCCAATTGGGATTGAAAACATGGGTTTCATTGATTTCCAAAAAAGGAACCACAATAGCATAAAGTAGAACACTGAAGGTTATTATTGATCTTTTCATGTGCTTATAAGTTTTCGTACAATTTTTCGGTTGCCTTTTTGAGATTGGCCTTAGGTAAAAACTGATCGGCTATAGTGAGTATAGCATTTAAATTATCCCGTAATCTTTCTAATTTAATTTCACCAGGTTTGATAGCTGTCTGCAATAAATGTAGTGCCATATCCGCCAGAAGCAAACGCTGTTTTTCCAACCACTCCGTATCACCTTTATTCGCGGGATTATTCAAATAACTCTTTTCAACTTGACTATGCAACTCCCAACTAATATCCAATATTTTTAATTTCTCTTCTTTAGTCATCTTTTTTAATCATCGATTTATTAAAATAAGTTGCCTCTTCAAAATCCCGAATGTTCATGGATAGAATCGGAACTTCAGGAAACATTTGCTTTAATTTGGTTACCAATGTTTTAGATAACATAGCCTTTTGGTGTACCGTTCGCCCTTCCATAATATTGGCAAAAATGTGAACAAAATCATTGGTAGAGTTCCCAATATTGTAATATTTAAATGGATTGATTCTCACCTTTATATCCCCAGGATCAAAAAGTTCGGTAGACTCGGCGGCATCATATACATTTTGCATAATCTCCTGAGGTGATTTTAATGAAACAATGTTTTCCGAACAATCTATTATAAAATGTGGCATACGTTTAAGGTTTTAATAATTCTTTCCCGTTATCACTTATTGTATTTTGTAAAGTAGGTGGATTCCAAATTCCTGTATCTGTAGTTTCCTTTACATATTCCGAGAAATCCTTTGGCTTTCTTCCCAATACTTTCTCTATATCATGTGTAATCTCCGCATTGTCCGGGTTGCCAAGAACCTCCGTAAACAAGTACTCTATCAGCCAAACAAAATCGGCAGGGACTCCCTGTTGCTTCATTACTTGGGTATAGGCCGAAAGGGCTATTGGCGTAAATGCAATGTCCCTTCCAGTGGCTTCCGCAATTTCCTGGATCACTTCTTTAAAGGTAAGTTGTCTTGGACCCGTAAGTTGGTAAATCTGTCCATTGTGCTTTTCGTTCAACAAGGCGGCTACGGCCACATCGGCAATATCATCCGTATCTACGTAGGGAACTTTAACATCTGCCTGTGGCAAGGCTACAAAGCCCTCCAAAATAGGTTCCAAGAAGAAGCTTTCACTAAAATTTTGATTAAACCAGCTAGCCCTAACAATGGTATAGTCCAGACCAGAGTGAATCACCACTTGTTCACAGAGTTCAGCTTCGCGCTCTCCTTTTCCAGATAAGAGCACTATCTTTTTCACGCCCGATTGTTTGGCTTTTCTGATCAATTCCTCTATTGCCTCCAAAGCTCCCGGAACCGCTAGGTCTGGTTGAAAGGTGATATAGACTTTGTCCATCCCTAGTAGGCTCTCCGACCAGGTTTCTGGTTGTTCCCAATCAAAGGCCGGGGAAGCCGATCTGGAACCTATCCTGACCTTATGGCCCGCCTTAATTAATCTATTTACTACTTTACGGCCCGTTTTTCCGGTACCGCCGATGACTAAAATATTACTCCTGTTTTTCATTTTTATTTGTTTTAAAATTATTGTTTAGAATTTAGGGACATCTATTGTATGCTGTTCTTAGCGGCCTGTATTAATGCCAATAGAAGTAAGAGAAAAGAAATAACCGAGGTGATGGTCCTAATAAGGTGCAAACGATTCCATTTTAGTTCGAAGCTTTCCCTCAATTGTCCCAATTCGTTCCTGCTTGCCGTATTCAAATTAACTTTATCCAGCATCTCATTTAAAGGAACGTTCCCGAAAATGGTGACCAGCACTACCCCAAAGAAGTAGGTAGCCGTAGCCAAAGCCAATAGCCACATAAGGGTAGCCGGACTTCCTTTGAACCAATACAAACAGATAAACCCGAGTATGGAAGGACCAAAGAACACCACAAAGAACAGGGGATTTATTATGGTTCGGTTCATTTGTTGAAAGGACATCAAATAACCCTGGTCATCCAACCTTCCAATTCCAGGGGTAATGGCATTGGTCCAGATGAAGCACAGTCCCGCCGATAGACCGGTCAATATTATCAATACGCTGATCAATATTGTTTCAAGTGTGATATCCATGGCCTTAATTCTTTAGAAGTTTAGTTTTTGGGTATACACGGGCATACCAGTACAATACGGATAACAATAAAAACTCAGCCGCTATGATCCAGAATCCCAAGGAGGTAAAAAAGCTAAAATGACTACCTCCTTTTGGGATTACGAAGAAGGGGACCGTGATTAAAGCGTCCAAAATAACAGCAGTCAATAACATGGTTTGTCCCACCAGATAACCATGGGTTTGAAGGTCCTTTTTGTAATAGAAAATACACCCGAACCAGACCAAAGGTATCACCACAACAAACAATACAAGATTTGCCTGAGTCTCCATATTTTCCATGATGGGTATACTATAAGAAACTGAATAAAAAAGAATGGCAATAATCCAAATGACTATTCCGATAAGCAGTGCGCGTTTAATTTTCATGACTTTTATTTTTTAAAGTTACATGCCAAAATTATTGGAGTGCGCTTAGGACGGCTTGTCCCAAATGGAGTAAGATTTGTTCGAAAAGGAATTTACTTGATCTGACTAGGTCTATAGCCGAATTTTTTCTCAAAGGCGTTGGAAAATGAACTTAGACTATCATAGCCCACATGCCAGGCAGCTTCCTGTACCGAAGCATCCCGATTTCTGATCAACTTATGGGCCAAGGTCAATCGTTCGTTTTGAAGGTATTTGAACACGGGAACGCCAAAATATGCCTTAAAGTCTTTTTTTAATTTAAAGGTATTTAACCCTATTTGCTTGGAAAGCTCGTTAAGGGAAGGAGGGTTATCAATATTCTTCAATAAAATATCTTTGGCCTCATTGAGTTGGCCTCGTTCCTGGGTGCTTATTTTTTCAGTTTTCAAACTGGCCAATTGACCAAAAAAATGGGAAAGCAGAGTCGTTATCTGACTTCGGAAAAACATCATTTTGGTTTTTCCCTCATATTTAATATTGAATAAGCCATCTACAATAGCTTGCATTTCCGGGGTCATAATGAAATGGGGACCTTCCACATAATGATCCGAAGGGTTCACCAACTGTGCCAACATTTCTCCGAATAATTCACCTTCTTGATTGGGAAGTTTATCCAGTACTTTTATGGAAGTGGCAATTACCAAGCATTCCAAAGGCTTGGAGGAGGAGACCGTATGTATAAATTCTACCTTATCATCCGCATAAAATGAAAGTGCCAATCCCTTGGTATAATTGAAGTCTTTTTGTTTGTCCCCATATTTTACCTTTAAATCAACATTTCCTGAACCATAAAAAGCAACCGCGATCAAAGGCTCTTCAAAAGAGCATGAATCTATGGTTGCCTCATATACTTTGGCTTCTTCTACCAAAATAATAAAGTCGTTTATATCTATAATATCCCTTGTCATATAGCGTAGAACGAATTTACAAAATTTTGGGTTTGTACAGCCGGCTACCTATAGATGTCCGTAATATCAAAAAAAAATCCGGCTACCTTTACAAGTAGCCGAATCTTCATCGGGGGAACAACAAAATTAATCAACCTGACGGTTCATCAACATAAAAACTAATCGTTCAAATAATTATTTACTGCGGTAGCACGAGCGCTAACGTGACTATTTAATTGACTAATGGCCACCTGAAAATCCAAACTGGAACTTAGAAATGAATACCCGGAAACTTCAAGGTTGGCATAAGGTTCTACCAATGCGGAATAAGTTGCATATTTGGATTGCATAGAACTTATGTTAAAGGCATTGTCCACCACATCCCTTACATATGCGTCATACTGTGCCCTATAGGTGGCATCCTCATATAAATATCCTATTAATGGCCATTGCGCATGATTTAGATCTGAAAAATCCAAAGCCAATGACCCTTCCCTATTACCATTTTGCAAAGCCTCATTATTATCCCATGGAATCCATGATAATTTTTCCGTATCCGGATTATTGTACAGATAATAATTATGGGTCATTCTGCCGTAAGTATCCCAATTTTGAATTACGGTATTAACAGCCAAATATTTCAAAAAGGTATCAGTGTCAAAAACACTTTCCAAATTGGCACGCCAAGTTTCGGGATCCGTTGTTCTGTTCGTTGCATGTAAAGCCGTAAAGACACTTTGTATATCGCTAAAATCGGCCTCATCCTCATTGGTCTTCTTTACAAATACATCTTCGGTGAAGGTGCCCTCTGCAAAACTGGCACCAGTACCATCCGGTTTGTATAAATTACCATCATTATCCGAAAACTGGGTGTCGATCACCGTGTCATCAACTTCTTCAACCAAAGTATACACTCCAAAATATTGTGGTCCATCGCCATGATCCACATAAACGGTATAAAACGCGGCGTGTGAACTTGCTATACCGGCATTCCTGAAAATATCGGTAGCCACCTTTTCCCTTAACATGGATTTGTCATTGTAGTTATTTTTCAAACTCAATTTCTTAAAACCATAAAATCGTTGATTGTCTATTTGGGGATATTGATCTTCAAATTCATCAAAATCAAGCTTAAAGGATAATTTTAGGATACCACTGCTCCAGCTCGACTGTAAACTGGAATTGCCTTTAAAGCGCACTCCTACCCTATACCATTCCTTGCCATTGTACATAACATCACCAGGGACAAAAATAGGGTCTTCATCTACCTCTGCCAATCCAACTCCACCAGGTCCTCCACTTCCACCAAAAACTCCATAAAGTGAAATCATATCATCCAGCATACTCTGCCAACGCTCTTCGGTGATTACAATATCCAATCGTTTTACAGCTTCATCCTCAAAAACTTCATCAAAATTTGGATCTGCGGATTTGCTATGCGTGTCATCGGTCCAGTCCACGGCTTCAAAATCAGTATCGGAATAGGTCTCTACATAGGTTCCACTTTCTATTACCACTTCCCCCTCATCTACCGACGTACTTACCGCGGCATCGTTGGAGCAGGAAAGCACCACAAATAATTGCGTCATCAATAAAAACAATAAGCTTAATTTTCTCATCATTGCATACTTTAGGACTATTATTACCTTACAAAGATGTTACTATGAAGTAAATGAATTTTATAAAATCAGCGAATGCCCTATTCTTTTAAGTAAATAGGGATAATTACTTGGTGAGTAAATTAATGGATCTACAGAAAAGTGATACGTTGCGGTACTATTTATAAAAGAGTCTTAAGGGCGCCTTCCCCATATCCAGAAATTAATTTATTAGTGATTCTTCCTTTTTCCCGGATTCCCTAATCAAAGGACTTGCCAAAGCGGTGGTTGCATCTATAATTAGGCTATCCTCTCCTAATTGTAGCTTTGCCCATTATATTTTTGCTGACTTTTTATTCTTTTGAAATTCTGGCAATACTTTTTCTGCCAGTCGCTCCAAGGTGCGTTCCATATCATTGGAATTGAACCTTAGATTTATACTAACATGGTTTACACCAATAGTTTTTAAATGATGTAAATAGGTGTTCAAATAATTAGCCCCCGTCCTAAAGCCTAAATGAATGGGTTCTGGCCTAAAATCATCATCTTCTTGAAGATCTAAATACATAGGCTGCATAAAAGGCTTGTCAAATATACATGTTTCAGCAACCAATGCCCGCCACTCCTCAATTCTGTATTTTTGTTGTCTAGGGTCTCTGGGGTAATACATCCATCCATTGGCGTTTTTGGCATTCCACTCCAAGGACTGCTGACTAAAGCCGGTCATCAATAAGGGAATTTTATGGTTTTTGGCTTTTGGAAGTATATCTATATCCCCTTTTACAACGCCAAAATTTTTGGTTTCCAATTTAGGGTAACTCTGCTGTGCCTTACGAATGTATCCAAAGGCCTCCCGAAACAATTCCCCACGGTTTTCATATTCGATTCCCATTGCGGGATATTCGTCGGATCTATCGCCTGAAGCCACTCCTAAAAGCAACCTCCCGCCTGACAATTGATCTATGGTGGCAGCGGATTTTACCACATGAACTGGGTGATGCAATGGCAGCGCGATACTGGAAACACCCAGTGCAATTTTTTTGGTTTTAGCTGCCAAAAATCCTAAATAAGTAAAGGGATCGTACATCTGGCCCGAATCGCCAAAGGAGGGTACATTAAAGGGTACATCACGAATCCAAAGGGCCTTGAAGCCCAATTCTTCCAATAATTCCACACGTTCCAAATGATGCTCCATGGTAGGCATTAAGCCCTGATCGTAGTTCTCTATTGGCATTGAAATTCCAATGCTCAATTCATCGGGTCGGAATACACTATTGTATGCTTTGTTAATGGGCTCGAAATCCTTCATATGCTTTTCCTTCGGGGGTTTAACTATTTTATTCTATGAATCTGTCCTACAGCTTCATTATTACTCTGGCACCTCCTACCCTACTTTTTAATATAAACGTTATATCTCTATATACGTGGAAGCTGTCCAAAGTAGCACTTACCAAAAATAAGTTAGCGAACTATTATCCGGGTTTTAGGCGTTTCCAAGTTGCTTTGCAATTTTCATACCGTTCCTGGATATTGATAGAACGCCTATCGTATACCCCAAACCATTAATGACCTATAGAACACATATTTACCTAAGTCACAGCCTTGAACGGTATAATTACTTGATTGAACTTGAGTATAAGGTTTTTGCCCTTTATGAATATAAAGCATTAAAAGGTTCCAATTTTTATTGGAAATCACAGCATTTGGTGTAAACCAATCCTGCCGTACTTTTTACAAAGATACTAAAAACCAATTTTATAGTAATTTTAAAGGTAGTAAGAATAAAAATTGACCAATAAATTGCACATCAGCTAAAAGAGGAGGTAAAAACGTTCTTGACACTGTCAATATAAATACACCCTCCCACATTTTTATATATTTGCTACAAAAAAGTAATGAACAATATTAGTTATTTAATGTTGCGCCTGGCGATAGGGTTAAGCATGTTTGGGCACGGATTGGTACGTTTGCCCAAACTATCGGGTTTTAGTAAATGGATGGTCAAAAGTTTTGAGGGCTCCATGTTACCGGAAATCATTGTTGTACCCTTTAGTTATGCACTTCCCGTACTTGAACTTTGTGTAGGGCTTCTTTTGCTTATAGGCCTATTTACCAGGCAAGCGATTCTTTTGGGGGCGCTGATCATGCTCATGTTGATCTTTGGAACCACTTTAATAGAGAACTGGGCAATATTACCATCACAACTTTTCCATGTAGTCTTTTTTGCAGTATTGATGAATTATATTGACGATAATAGCTGGGCATTGGACCTCAAATTAAAATAAGCGGATAATTGTTCAGGAGAGTGGATGGCCCAAAACTTCATTGGTGAGCCTTATAAGTTGCCTTATTTTTTCTTGGTCATAAGCATCGGTATGGGCTGGGGCAAATACTCCTCGATCCTCTCCCATATCATTGTTAAAATATTTTCCCGAATCGTTTTTATACATTTCTGAAATGGCCAAATCCACTAATAGATTTGCCCCTTTTTCAGCTGGGGCCCAATGCTGTCCATAGGCTTCGTTGGCCATTTTAGTGTTTAATAGTGAACCGGGGTTCACAGCGATTACGGTAAGATCCTGTTCTTTGGCGGCTAGGTCAAAACTCCACATGGTCAATGCCAATTTGCTTTGAGCATAGGCTGCATTCGAGGACAACCGAAGCTCTCCCGTTATAACTCCCTTCAATACAGTATCTTGCGCGGCAGAACTTAAATTAATAATACGTGAGGTTTTCGATTTTTTTAATGATGGAAGTAAAGCATGGGTCAATACATAAGGAGCAAGATAATTAACTACAATTCGGATATCCAATCCGTCCCCATTAACGGAGTTCTTGCTTTTAAGAATTCCCGCATTATTAAGGAGGATATCAATTTTAGGGACCTCGTTTTTAATTTGTTCGGCCATTTTTAACACCTCCCCCAGATCTGAAAAATCGGCTACAAACCCTTTTATTTTTTCATTTTTAGATATGGTTTTAATTTCCGAAATAACACTTAGAAGTTTTGCGGAATTTCTTCCATGTAGATATATTTCGTGACCTTCCTTGGCCAATTGTATTGCGGCCAGTTTCCCTATGCCGTCGGTGCTTCCCGTGATCAGAATGGTTTTTTTCATGAGAACGTTATTTCTTTTTTATTCGATTGAAATTCTGGCAATACTTTTTCTGCCAGTCGCTCCAAGGTGCCTTCCATATCATTTGAATTGAACCTTAAATTGATACTTACATGGTTTACGCCTATAGTTTTTAAATGATGTAAATAGGTATTCAAATAATTAACACCCGTCCTAAAACCCAAATGAATGGGTTGTGGCCTAAAATTATCGTCTTC
>TARA_R100001369_G_scaffold7878_3_pt1 | contig 11125 bp, 8 predicted proteins | sample TARA_R100001369 | Tara Oceans TARA_R100001369 (sample SAMEA2621528) | marine metagenome | biome: marine biome (ENVO:00000447); feature: surface water layer (ENVO:00002042); material: "saline water (ENVO:00002010), including plankton (ENVO:xxxxxxxx)" | depth 5 m | reverse complement strand
AATAGTAACAGAACCACAAGAGTCAGTACCAGTAGCTAAACCAGTGCTAGCACTAGTTTCGTCTTCTGTACATTCTATAGTGATATCAGTAGGAGCTGTTATAGTAGGTGGTGTCGTATCTTGAACAATGATAGTTTGTGATGCAGAAGCAGAGTTGCCACAATTATCATTTACAGTAAATGTTCTTAAAACTGTAATAGGACAATTATCTATAGATGTTACAATATCAATATAAGTTATGCTTTGGATATTGAAATCGTCAGAAGCATTATAATTTGGATTGGAAGCAAAAGTTGATTCTATATCACCAGATTGCACGTTGCTAAGGACAAATACTGAATTAACAGTTGTAATATCTGATGCAGAACAACCTTCAAGAGTAATTGTTGTTGGAACTGTTATTTCCGGACTTTCAATATCGTCTGTTCCAATGGTACCATTTATATCAAATGTACACCCATTGGCATCAGTTATTAAAATAGTATAATTTCCTGCTATAAGATTTTCAAATAATCCACTAGGTTGATTTGTTGTACCATTATCTATAGAATATTGATAAGGGCTAGTTCCACCTGTAGCTTCAGCAGTTATAGTTCCAGTTGAGTTTCCGTTACAATCTACATTTGTTGTATTAGTAACAGATGCAGTTAAAACATTTACTGGTTCACTAATTGTAGCTAGATTGGTCGCGGTACATCCATTGGCATCAGTAATTGTGACAGTGTAGTCACCAGCAATTAAACCCGTTTGATCTTGTTCAGTAGAACTATTATTCCATAATACTGTATATGGTGCAGTACCACCATTAATTGTTAAATCTATGTCACCTGTGTTATCACCATAACATAAAACATCAGTTTTAGAAGCTATTGATGAAGTAAGCTCTTCAGCAGGCTGATTTACTGTAAAGTCAACAGAAATATTACATCCGTTAGTGTCAGTAACTGTTACTGTGTAAGTACCACTTAATATATTTGATAAATCTTCTGATGTTGCTGTATTATTCCAAGAGTAAGTATATGGTGGTGCACCTCCAGAAGCGGTTATATCTATTGCTCCATCTTCGCCTAATGTACATGGTACATCTGTCACTGTTCCAAAAACTTCAAGATTAGTTAAAGTAAAGGGGTTATTTGGATATTCAATTTCACAAGTAGTATATTTATTTTTAACCTTAAGTACGTAGGTGCCTTCACTCAAATTGGTAAAGTCTGGTGATGTCTGATAGGCGCCATTATTTACGGAATATTCATATTCTTCACCGAGTGGAGTTGTTACTGAAATCGTAAAATTATTTGTAGAACTACAACCAACACTTATTTCAGGAGAGGCTGGTTCTTCATTATAAGTTAAGGTTACACTAGCCTGATCGCAAACACTTGTATTAGGTGCTGGTAAACAAACTTCATAGTCAAAAATAACATCACCTACAAAACCAGACGAAGGAACATAATTATAAGTTCCATTTGGATTTAAAGTAAATGATTGACCAGCCGGCGAAGGACCAGAAATTAAACTATATGTAGAGTTTTCAGGAACGTTATTGATTTGGTTAAGATCACCATTAATAGTATTGTTTAAACAATTTGCCTCCGTTTGATCTACAGCATATTTTTGTAATATAAAGAATTTACCATCACCATGATCTCTACTTGCAGCGATGAATTCTATTTTAGTAATTTTAGAGCCTGTTTCTGCAATAGCATCTAAATAAAATAGGCCAATACCTATGGTTTGCCCGTTTTCATTACAACGTCCAGATCTCCAATAATCCGATCCATTTACAGGAGGTTGAAAATTACAGCCTGTATAGTTACCAACATTTCTTACAAACGTTTCTCCAAGTTTTTGTTCTAAACCACCAGCTGCAGGTGTACCCCAAACTTTAATAAAAAAACAATTATTACCACCTCTTTCTGTAACGGCTAAAACTGCATCGGCATTAGAAGGAATTGCAGGGCTATAAAAAATGGTTTGTTTTTGTGCGTCTGTAGTTAATGCAGCAATTGAATCTGAACAAATATTTCTACCATTTGGATTGGCAGTAAAATAATGATTTAGATTTTGATTTTGAAAAGCAGTAGTTGCTATTGTTAACCAATTTCCAGAGCCACTATTACCTGGTAAAGTAGTACCATTCTGTCTTATTCTATTTGGAACATTTCCATCAGGACCTAGATTTGTCATTCTGTAGCTTGTTGGTACAACAAACGTATTATACTCTAATCCATTAATGTTTACAGATTGAATTGTCGCTGGGTCATTTAATGACAAATTTTGATTATCTGACCATTGAAACGTTACACCAGTCTGTATAGAAGGTGCTTGCGAATCTTCTTGGGCAATTAATAGATTTGGTAAAACAACAAAAAGTGCTATTACTATAACTTTTTTTATACTTACCACAGAAATACAATTGTATTTATTTCTCATATTGTACATAATAACTAATAATATCTACGATGTTGTAAATTTCAAATTGTCGGATAATACACATACATATGTGTAGTTAAAACAACTATCTGTTTCACTGCATGTTATTTGTTTATTTGCTTAATGAGAGGGAATTATTATTAACGTAAATGAAATATAGAATGGATTAATATATTTTTGATTTGGGATCATTTACATTAATTTTACGTTAGCAAAAGAACTTATAACTTGAGTCATAAACAAACATTCGAGTTAAAGCGGCAATTTAGTCGTTAAAACGTAAACACGCAACCTTTTGTCGTAATAATTTGCATTTAATCGATAAAATATGAAATCTGTAATACTTGTAAGGCATGGAAAATCGTCATGGGGTGATGATGTTATAGATAAGGATAGACCTTTAAAATCAAGGGGTGAGAGTGATACGAGCCTAGTAGCTAAAGAATTCATTAACCACCAAATATCTTTAGATAAAATTTTATCAAGTTCAGCAAAAAGAGCCTTTACTACTTGCGAAATCTTCTGTAAAGTGCTTAATTATGATAAGAATGAGGTTGAAGTCAGAGATGATTTATACGATTTTGGGGGAGAAAACGTCATTTCTGTGATTAAGACACTAAAAGATGATATAAATACGATCATGATTTTTGGCCATAACCACGCATTTACTTCTATTTCTAATATCTTTGGGTCTAAATTCATAGAAAATTTGCCTACAGGCGGATTAGTTAAATTAAATTTTGAAATTCACACTTGGAGTGCTTTTAATAAAGGTATTACAGAACTAGTAATTGTTCCAAAAGAATTAAGATAATGACAAAAGATAAAAATAAATATATAAATAGAGAGTTGAGTTGGTTGCAATTTAACGCTCGTGTTTTACAAGAAGCTGCTGATGAAAATGTACCTCTAATAGAGCGATTACGATTTTTAGGTATTTTTTCTAACAATTTAGATGAGTTTTTTAAAGTTAGATATGCTACAGTTAAGCGTATTTATGAAGCAGGAAAAGGTGGCAAAAGTGAGTTAGGTGGTATAAAAGCAGGTGACCTTCTTGAAGAAATAACTCAAATTGTTATAAAGCATCAAAGTACAAGTTTAGAAATTTTAGAGAATATAGAAAATGAGTTAGAAAAGGAAGATATTCATATAATTAACGAAAAAGAGATTGATGCAGAGCATCATAACTTTATTAAGAACTACTTCTATCAGGAGGTGAGTCCGGCTTTAGTTGTTATTGTTTTAAACGAATACGTAGCTATACCAGAATTAAAAGATAGTGCTGCTTATTTAACTATTAAAATGTCTAACCCAAAAGGTAAAGATCAATTTGCGCTGATTGAAATCTCAAAAGCAATGGACCGCTTTGTTGTTCTACCAATGAAAGATAATTCTAACTATATTATTATGTTAGACGATTTAATTCGTTATTGTTTTGATGATATTTTTAATATTTTTAAATACGAGAGTATCACAGCTCATATGATTAAGATAACGAGAGATGGCGAGTTAGATTTTGATAGTGATTTAAGTAAAAGCTTTATTTCTAAAATTTCTGAAAGTGTAAAGGATAGACAAAGTGGTGATCCTATTCGTTTTGTTTATGATAAAAGTATTGATACAGATACGTTAGATTTCTTGTTAGATATAATGGGAATTGATAAAAAAGATAGTATCATACCAGGCGGACGTTACCACAACAGAAGGGATTACATGGATTTCCCTAGTTTAGGAAGAAAAGATTTATTGTACGATAAAATTAATCCATTACCAGTAGAAGGTTTAAATTTAGAAGAGAGTATTTTTAAAACTATAGCTAAAAAAGATTATTTAGTCTATGCTCCTTATCATGCATTTTCTTATGTAGTAAAGTTTTTACGAGAAGCTGCTTTAGATCCTAAAGTAAAAACTATAAAGATTACAATATATAGATTAGCTCAGATTTCTCATGTAGCAAGTTCTTTGATAAACGCTGCCAAAAACGGAAAAAAAGTAACAGTATCTATAGAGCTTAGAGCACGTTTTGATGAAGAAGCAAATATTAATTATGCTGAGCAAATGCAAGATGCTGGCGTAAATATGCTATTTGGTGTTACCGGTCTTAAAGTCCATTGTAAGATGTGCGTCATAGAGAGAGAAGAGCATAATAAATTAGTGCGTTATGGGTTTATAAGCACTGGTAATTTTAATGAATCTACAGCAAAGTTTTATACAGATTTTACGTTATTAACTGCAAATTCAAAACTACTGAAAGACGTTAATAAAGTCTTTGATTTCTTTGAAGTAAACTATAAAATTAATAGATATAAGCACATCATTGTTTCACCACATTATACTCAATCAAAGCTATTTGCATTAATAGACATTGAGATTGAAAATGTTAAGAAAGGAAAACCTGCATATATAAAGCTAAAGCTAAATAGTATTAGTAGTTATAAAATGATTGATAAACTTTATGAAGCAAGTTCTGCTGGTGTTAAAATACAAATGATTGTTAGAGGTTTGTGTTGTTTAGTACCAGGAGTAAAAGGAATGAGCGAGAATATAGAAGTTATTAGTATAATTGATAAATTTTTAGAACATACACGATTATATATGTTCGGTAACGATGATAATCCTCAGATATACATTTCATCTGCTGATTGGATGACTCGTAATATAGATAATAGAGTAGAAGTGAGCTGTCCTATATACGATAAGGAGATTAAAAAAGAGTTACAAGATTTATTTGAGATATGCTGGAATGATAATGTTAAAGCACGTATAATTAATGAAAATCAAGACAATAACTATCGCGTAAATGATAAGAAAAAGATTCGTGCACAGTTCGAAACTTATGATTACTATCTTAATAAATTAGAAAAGTAATATGCTGAAAATAAAAAAATATGCAGCTATAGATATAGGTTCTAATGCGGTTAGATTGCTTATTTCTAACATTATAGAGCAAGATAATGAGCTTGTTGCTTTTAAAAAGAATTCATTAGTTCGTGTCCCAATTAGATTAGGAGCTGACGTTTTTATAAATGGCGAAATATCTGAGTACAACAAAGAACGTATGCTAGATACTATGACTGCCTTTAGTTTATTAATGAAATCTCATGGTGTCGTGCGGTATAAAGCATGCGCAACATCAGCAATGAGAGAGGCTTCCAATAGTCTGTTGTTATCTAAAGAAGTATTTGAAACTTCAGGAATAAAAATAGATATAATTGATGGAGAAGAAGAAGCAGCAATAATTGCAGCTACAGATTTAAATACCTTTATAGACACGAATAGAACCTATCTTTATGTAGATGTAGGAGGAGGAAGTACTGAGTTCTCTATTATACATAATGGTGAAAAAATAAAGTCTAAATCTTTTAAAATTGGTACTGTACGATTGTTAAATGATATCGTTAAAAATGAAACGTGGTTAGAGTTAGAAAACTGGATAAAAGAAAATACGAAGCAATATTATAAGATTGAACTCATCGGATCTGGTGGAAATATTAATAAAATATTTAAAATTTCTGGTAAAGACGTCGGTAAACCTTTAACGTATTTTTACTTGACCAGTTACTATAAAATGTTACAGAATTTTTCTTATGAAGAACGAATTACAAAATTGAACCTTAATCAAGATAGGGCTGATGTTATTATACCAGCAACACGAATCTATTTATCTGCAATGAAGTGGAGCGGCGCTAAGGATATTTATGTTCCTAAAATCGGATTATCTGATGGTATTATTAAAAGTATGTATTACGAGACTGTACCTAGCGTTGAAGTGTAATTATATTTGGTTTATACTTTTTAAGTATATTTGACCGATAATTATTACAAAAATCAAAAATATCCCAAATTTAATATTATGAAAAGAATTTTACTTGCATTAGTAGTTATGAGTATTACAGTCTCTGGTTTTTCTCAAGAAGTCAGGTATGGTGTAAGAGGAGCACTTAATGTGTCTAACTTAGATTTTGAACCAGATGCGAATTTTGAAAATAAACACCGTAATGGCTTCGCTTTTGGTGGCTTTGTAGATTATGGGTTTTCAGAAGATATATCGGTAATGTTAGAATTACAGTGGTCTGCAGAAGGCGGTAAAGAAGAAGGTTTAAGAGCAGATTATATTCAATTACCTATTCAATTAAGATTTTCACTTTCAGATCGTTTTAGTATTGGGGCAGGTCCTCAAGTCGCATTAAAAACATGGAGAGACAAAGATGGTTTTGCAACATTTACCTTTTCTGGATTAGTTGGATTAGAATATATGATTACAGATGAATTGTTTGTAGATGCAAGATTTACGTATGGTTTTAGTAATATATTAGACGAAGATTTAACGGACTTAGAAGCAAAAAATCATGTTATTCAATTTGGATTTGGTATAAAAATCTAAACCATATTAAATAAAAATAAAAACAAAGCCTTAACGTAAATGTTAGGGCTTTATTTTTTAATAAATTTTAGTGTTGAAACCAATTTGTTCTCTTCACTGAAACTAATAAAATATAGTCCTGAAGGTAATGTGTTTACATCAATTGTATCACTATTTAAAGTTGATGAATTAATAATAGTACCATTAATTGAATAGATTTTATACGCTATATCTTTAGTTAATATAAAGTCATCTACCTTTAATTTTAATTCACCATCAATTGGGTTTTGTACTAGTGTAATGTTTAAAGCTTCAATGCTTTGTTCATCAATAGATAATGTTGTATCACCAAAAATTAATTTTGCTCCTAATAAATCTGTTAAAATTAGTGTTGAACCATTATTAGTGATTTCAAACTCAAAAAAGTTGGAAGTTGATATCCCTAGGATTGAAAAAAAATCATTTTCATAGTTGGAGAAACTACAATCAATTAAAGTAAAAGAGAAGTTGTTAATATTGATATTGTTGGCCCCATTGAAAGATACTGAATAGCCACAGTTATATCCATTACAATCTCCAGAACCACTCGCATATACTGAAAAAGGAATAATATCTAGATTGTTTGTAAGTGTTAAAGTGGGACTTTCGTCTAATGGTACACTAATATTTGGATTACCTGGAATTTCAAGAGTAGATAAATACCATGTTGTAACTAATATTGTGGTAGGCGCAATTTTTTTATACACCAATGTGTCACCATTATTAGTATTAATTAATGTTAGTATTTGATCATTTTCTTCTCCTGCAATGTCCCAGGTATAGTCTAAACCATCAGATAGATTATTGTTAGAAAAAACTTCGAAATATAAAGTCTCATAAATGGCTTTAGGTATTCCTAGACAATTAACTGCCGAACTTTCTAAGCCAAGAATTGTAAGGGTGTTGTTATTTACGGTGTATGAGTTAAAGTAGTAATTACATGTACCGTTGCCGTTAAGTTGGTAATAATTTGGAATTATATCTTCATCGTCAGTAAATGCAAGTGAAATAATACTACCCTCGTTGTAATAGTTATTGTGAGTAACTCCATCTTTAATAATATAATCTAAATACCAAGTTCCAAGTAAATCAGATTGACTATATAGATTGAAACTGAGTAAAATTGATATACAAAAAAACGAATAAAAATGTTTCATAATATTATATATTTGTTCAGTTAAATTAAGAAAAATTATCCATGTATAGTTTCTTTGTTACTAAGATTCTTCATAATCTCGGCTTCGAACTGTAGTAGTTGCTCCCATTTTTCATCAACTTCTTTTCGGTCACCATATTTGCGTGCAAAATTTAGGAACATGGTATAATGACCTGCTTCACTAATCATAAGTTTACGATAAAAGTTCGCTAATTTTTTATCTTCTAATTCTTCAGATAATAATCTAAAACGTTCACAGCTTCGAGCTTCAATTAGTGCTGCATATAATAAACGATGTACAAGTTGTGTTGTTCGGCTTCCACCTTTTGGAAAGAATTTCAGTAAGGCAATTACATAGTCATCTTTACGATCTCTACCCAAAGTCCAGCCACTCTCTATCAGTCTGTCATGTACCATTTTAAAATGGCTCATTTCTTCAGTAACTAAGTCTGTCATTTCCTGAACAAGCTCCGTATATTCTGGGAAACTAACAATTAAAGAAATAGCTGTACTCGCTGCTTTTTGCTCGCAGTAAGCATGATCAATTAGAATTTCTTCAATATTTTTTTCTACAATATTTACCCATCTTGGGTCTGTTGGCAATTTTAATCCTAGCATAATTATTTTGTTTCCACTATTACCATATTTGATTTACCATTTTCCATTATAAATAGGGTGTGTAAGGAGTAACGATTAGTTTCTGGTATGGCATATATTATATCTATTAGAACGTCATTTTTTAAAGACGGTTCATCATTAATTTGTATCGATTTTAATACAGCTAACGTATTAAAGTTATAAAGCGGGGAATCTGTTACAAAATTATCCCCAAAGCCTAAAATTTTGTTTGCTCTACTTTTATTAAAGGTCTCATTATAAACGACTTTTCCATTTTTTTCGACACGAATATCAAATTTGTAGTTTCTGTAGTGTGTTTTATAATTAATTGTATCCTTAATTTTAGAATAGACAACGTTAGTTTCCATGTCTGAGTACGTTTTTATATGCACTCTAAAACCATTACTTAATAATGTGTCGACCTTTTGCTCTACATAGGTTTCAGGCGTATAGCTAGACATCTCAATTGTAACAGTTTTTTTAAACATTTTAATACTATCAGATAAAGACCCATTGTGTGATTTTCTACCATCACAACTTGCAAATCCGATACATAGAAGCACTAATAAAACGATTGTTTTTTTCATAACACTAAATATCTAATCCAAATGTTTTTCTGAGAACTTCAATGTTAGGATTTTTATCTTTCAATTTTTCGTATTTCTCTAGAGGTGTAAAAGCATATTTTTTTGCAATTTCTTCATTTACTGTAATATCTAATTTTAAATCGTAGTTAAGCAGCTTTTTCTTTAAGTACGTCATCAAAGGAAATTCTGCGCGCTCTAATTCAATTTTATTTGTAGTGTTAGAATAGGTTAAATGAATTGTTGTGCCATCTAATTTAGGCATATCCATTTGTAAAATAGAAGCCATTATTTTCTGGCCTTTCTTATCCATGGTTACCGTATAATCTTGCCAAGCTTTGGTAAGTGCTTCCTGGGTTACAGGTTCTTTAGGTAAATCATTTTCATCTATTACAACATCCATTTGTCGTATTAGATGCTGTTTCTTCTCTTTGATACTTTTTAATGATAAACCTGAAGTAACTTTTTGCGGCTTATTTATAGAAATTTTTGGTATTGCTACCGACTTAGTGACTGCATTTATTTTTTCTTCTACGCTTATTTTTTCTTCTTTTTTAGGTTGTTGCTCTACAACTTTAGCTATTAATTTTGGCTTTTCTATTGGTATTGGAGTAATACCCTTAGCTTTAAAGTAACAAGGTGGTATTATGAAGTGCTTATTGTTTTTTTTTTCTCCATCAAAAGTGATAGAGGCTAATTGCATTAGTGTAAGTTCAACAAGTAATCGCTGATTTTTACTGGTCTTATATTTTAAGTCGCAATCGTTAGCGAGCTGAATACCCTTCATCAAGAAGCTATTTGATGTTTTCTGGCATTGCTCTATATATTTTATTTTGGTGTCGTCACCAACTTCTAGTAATTCTATCGTAGCTTGGTTTTTACAAACCATTAGATCTCTAAAGTGAGATGCTAAACCAGCTATGTAATGATGACCGTCAAATCCTTTAGATAAAATACTATTAAATTGAATTAACAATTCAGGAATCTTATTTTCTAAAATTAAATCTGTACTGGTAAAATAAGTTTCGTAATCGAGAACATTTAAATTTTCTGTTACTGCTTGTCTCGTTAAGTTTTTACCAGAGAAACTAACCACACGATCAAAAATAGAAAGTGCATCTCTCATGGCTCCATCTGCTTTTTGTGCGATAATATGTAAAGCATCATCATCTGCAATAATACCTTGTTCTTTAGCTATGTATTTAAGGTAATTTTTTGCATCAGTAACAGTTATACGCTTAAAATCGAATATCTGACAACGCGATAAAATCGTAGGAATAATTTTGTGCTTCTCAGTAGTTGCTAATATAAAAATACAATGTTTTGGTGGCTCTTCTAAAGTTTTAAGAAACGCATTAAAAGCCGCTTGAGATAACATATGTACCTCATCAATAATATAGACTTTATACTTTCCAACTTGTGGCGGTATACGAACTTGGTCTGTTAAGCTTCTAATATCATCAACTGAATTATTTGAAGCCGCATCGAGTTCAAAAATATTGAAAGCAAAATCTTCATCTTCAGTAGTATTGCCATCACTATTAATCATTTTGGCCAAAATACGTGCACATGTCGTTTTACCAACACCGCGAGGACCTGTAAATAATAAAGCTTGGGCTAAGTGATTGTTTTCAATAGCGTTAAGTAGTGTATTGGTAATAGCCTGCTGACCCACAACATCCTTAAAGGTTTGTGGTCTGTATTTGCGAGCTGATACTACAAAATGTTCCATCGAAAATTAACTGAATTACAAAGTTAAGAATAACCTAAGAACAGCCATTTTAAGAAGGCTTAAATTTAATATGAGTTATTAACAATTTATGTACTTTTGCATATAAGTAGATCGCCTTATCGATTCTAATTTATTTAGGGTAGGAAAGTCCGAACACCATAGTGCAATCATAGTGGCTAACAGCCATCCACCGAGAGGTG
>TARA_R100001369_G_scaffold92184_1_pt1 | contig 11134 bp, 8 predicted proteins | sample TARA_R100001369 | Tara Oceans TARA_R100001369 (sample SAMEA2621528) | marine metagenome | biome: marine biome (ENVO:00000447); feature: surface water layer (ENVO:00002042); material: "saline water (ENVO:00002010), including plankton (ENVO:xxxxxxxx)" | depth 5 m | reverse complement strand
CTTCATCCAAGGGCAATACCCAATTAGGGGTTAAATGCATTACAACGGCAGTTTCCAATTCCCCGGCATGATCCCCCGGTTCATGAAAAAAGTCGGAGGCCTTGGCAGCCTGCCACCAATTCAGGGCGCATACGAATACAGCGGGATATATTATGCTCAGTTCCCTGATAATTTGTTTGAAATGATTACCTCCATGTCCGTTTACAATGACCAATTTGTAAATATTATTGGCTTCCAGAACCTGCGCCAAATCTTTTAGTACGGCCATTTGTGTACTTGGGTTCATGTTTAAACATAGGTCAACATCCATTTGTCCGGTATTTACACCAAAAGGGATAGTGGGTAGAACAATGATTTTGGCGCCTTGTGACCAGGCCTTTTTAGCCGAAGCCATGGCAGCGCTTTCGGCTAAAATGTTATCGGTGCCGTAGGGCAAGTGGTAATTGTGTGCCTCAGTGGCACCCCAGGGTAATACTGCTACAGTATAATTCTGCTCTCTTACTGTTTTCCAATTGGTTTCTGCCAATACATACGGTCTAGGGTTTCTCTTCATATTTATGTTGTTGATGTCCTTTTAGGTAATTAAAGACATGTTTTACCATTAAAACTTGAAATATACTTGATTTTTTATAACAATATGTAGTACATAAAACAATTATTACACAATAAAGGAGAAATAGTTGTAATTTTGTTATAAATTACGCAAAAATTAATCCTCCGCCTTTAAATTAAACAAGGGTTATATCGCAATTCTAATTTTCGTAAAGAATGAGTACATTAAATAAAATAGAACCTTTGGAAAACCTGTCTTTGGTAGATAAGGCTGAAATTAGAATTTTAAAGTTTTTTAAGGAAAACAATTTAAAGCCGGGAGATGCTATTCCAAAGGAATTGGAATTTTCCGAAGCTTTTGGAGTAAGTAGAACAGTGGTTCGGGAAGCTTTGTTACGTTTAAGGACACTTGGGATTGTTGACTCCAAAAAACATCGGGGTATGATATTGACCCAGCCCGATATCATAAATAATTTTGAACGTATCCTTGACCCCACTTTACTTGGGGATGATACTTTAAGGAATTTATTTGAACTCCGCCTTATTATGGAAATGGGAATTGCGGATTTTCTCTTTGAGCACAAAACACAAAAGGACATGGATGAATTGGAGCGAATTGTGACTTTGGAAGAGGAAACAAGTTATGAAAAGGATCGCTTTTCTTTGGACCGGGAAATCGCATTTCATGGCAAGCTTTATCAAATGTCCAACAATGCCACTGTACAAAGGTTTCAAAGCCTTTTATTACCGGTTTTCGAGTATGTGTATTTAGAGGAGTCCAAGAAAAACAAAACAGATTACCAATATTCTTCAGGACAATTTGTTACCCATAGAATGTTAATGGACAATTTAAGGGTAGGTACCCCAGAAACTTATAGGAGTGCCATGCGCCGACACTTGGAACCTCATTTTGATCATGCCCTAAAAAACGGTAAAAAGTAGTACTACCCTTAGCTTAGTTGTTTTAAGAGGAATAAAGCAAAGGGAAAAATTTTCCGTCCATCTTATTACCTTTTGGAACTTTGGGAACTCCGGCCAAGAGCTCATCGTCCGTATTGCTTACTGTGCCATCGGCAAATACATTAAGGACAAATGCCCTTCTGCTTCTTTCCGATTTATTTTCGTAAGAACCATGTACCATTAGTGGATGATGAAAGGTGGCGAACCCCTTTTTAAGTTCAATGGGAGTGGGCTTAAACTCTTTTTTTTGATCCTCGCTAAGATATTTCATGAGTCCGTCCATATCACCGGCAAGGGAAGGGGCATCCAAAAGACCCCATTTATGGCTTTTAGGGATATAATGGAGACAACCGTTTTCTGTATTGGCATCATCCAATCCTGTCCAACAGGTAAGATGTTGCATGGCTATTGTCCTGGTCCAATAGGAGTAGTCCTGATGCCAAGCTACTACACCACCATGAAGAGCCGGTTTACAAAATAATTGGTCGTGCCAAAATCTAACGGGTTTGTTTTCCAACAACTGATGGGCCGCCATTACAAAGGCAGGGTTCCAAAGAACGTCATGAAATCCTGGAGTAATACGCCAATGTCCAAGCGAATGGAATAAAACCGAATTAGGGTCTTGGGATTCGTTACTATGAAATTCATAGAACAAATTATTCCCGGGATGATCTGGGGCCATTATCTCCGCCAACTCTTGGTTTAATCTATCAATCTGCCATTCCTCCAATAGTTTTATTCCGGATATATATCCAAATTCATGAAAGTGCGCCACCTGATCATCGGATAATTTGTATTGCTCCCATTCCGCCGCTGATTTTGGCAGTTGGAACATGTCCGAAACAGGATGGTCATATTCGGCTAAATCTTTTGTATTGGACATAGTACAGTTTGTTGAATTAAATGGGCAACCAGTATTAGTGAACTACATGTCTACAGGATGTATCTTGTTATAAATGTATCCAATATTTTGCAATTAACAAGAACCTTATTGCATCAACTTAATAGGGTGGTAAATAATCTGCTCCTAGAAACCGGCTATTGCTTTTTATTTTTTGGTTTTCTGTATTTGTCTTTACCGTCTGTCAGCCATTTTAGCGAAAAGCTTACGAAAGGATTTTTTTGGTAATCATCCTGTTCAAAAAACAAACCTATATCCCCGTTCTCCATGATGGTCATGGATGAGTAAGCCGATTCTCCCTTATAAATTGTTTTTCCCTCTGACCAGGTTTCGCCTTCATCATAACTTATTCTAACCGTCATGTTAACTCGACCTTTTTCACTTTTAGCATTGGAGAACAACAACCTGTTTTTCTTATAGCCATCTTCAATAGAGGTATATCGGACAATACTGGCATTACATCCTGGATCTATCAAGCTAGGTTCGGGTCGGGTTTCCCAACTTTTTCCCTCATCACTGGAAATATGCACATATCTTTTCCCCTCTTTATTCGCCCTGGCGTTGATCATCCAATCCCCATTGGCCAGCTCTACAATTTTGGATTCGTCAGCAGGACTCACAGGGGTATCTATAAAGAACCAGGATTTTCCATGGTCCTTACTACCAAAAACATGCAACCCACTATTAAGATTTACCATACAGTGCAGGAGTGTGCCAGATCGGGTCTGAATGCCACGGCCGGAGGTGATAAATTTAAAATCGTTATGCCATTCCTGCTTTGCAATTTGGGGGGTAATATCTTTCGGTTGGCTCCAGGTCTTGCCGTTATCTGCACTTTTCACAACATGTAAATAGTAAACGTCCTTTTCATTATCCAAATCCATATAATTGTAGAACAGGAAAATTTCGTTGGTTACGGCATCCACTATCATAGAGGGATCGGAAGCCGATTTTCCTTCTGGAAAATCTACTATTTTTTCTATTTCTGACCAAGTTTTGCCGTTGTCGGAACTTCTTCGAATAACAATATTAATATCCTTGCTCCATTTTAGGTCGCCACAGGAAGGCACCCTTTCATCAATGGCAGCAATAATATCCCCATTTGGTGCGGTAGCCAAGGCAGGGATGCGATAGCAGGATACGTCCGGATTCATGGAGGTGTTGAACAGATCCTGATGGTTTATTACCCCATCGGCGATCTTAAATGTTTCTTGTTGGGCCTTACAGCCGAAGGCGACGAACAAAAGTAGTATGAGTGTATTTTTCATGTCTATTAAATTTATGATAATTTCTATTTTATTATTCCCTTATTTTCCATTCTGTCAAAAGCTTTCCAGCATTGGAGCATAGCTCTTGGCACATGGAAACATCCTTTCCATTTACCACCTTTGAGGTTTAATAACACTTCTCCCCTTCGGTTTAAATACCCAAACCACTCCCCGTGTTCCTGGTCTGAAAAATGATTCCAACTATAGTCGTGTACTTTTGTGTACCATTGGTAAATTTCCGGGTTTTGAGTTTGTTCATAGGCCTTGGTAAGGGCTACCAAAGTTTCCAAATGCACCCACCATAATTTTTGGTCCCATTCCAATTGTTGGGGTGGGTGACCCTTGGAATCCATAAAATAAAATATTCCGCCAAATTCTTCGTCCCAGCTGTATTCCAAAATTTTGATGATGGTCGCAGTAGCCTTATCTACTAACTCCTGCTCATTTCTTCTCACGGCAATATCGATCATAAACCACATGGCTTCTATGCCATGACCTGGATTTAGCAAACGGCCGTTAAAGCTGTCTTCCAGGCTGCCATCGGGCTTTACGAATTCATAGATTAAACCTGATTTTTTATCCAAAAAAACTTCCATAACCTCTTGAACCGAAAAATCTATGGTCCGCTCCACTTCAGTGGGTTCCAATATGTCTTCCAGCTCCAAAACCAAATTGGACAAGATCATGGGCAGGGCAAAACTTTTTAACGGTCTAGCGGAGGTTCCTTTTTCGTATATGCCCTTAGGGTTATCCTTCTTCTTAAGAATGTTTAAATACGTTTTTTTGGCAAGTTCTTTGTATTTCTGATCTTGTGCCGCTATACCATATTGGGCAAAAGCCATGGCGGCAAAACAGTCCGAAAAAATGTTATAGGGTTGTACCAATGGTTGTCCGTCCGCGGTTAAGGAAAAATATACATTGCCTTGGGCATCCATTCCCTTGTCCCTAATAAAATCGACCCCACTTTTGGCTATTTTTAACCAATTTTCCTTTTGTTCCACCTGATTGTACAAAGTAGAGAACATCCACGCCTGTCTTCCTTGCAGCCACATAAATTTATCGGTATCGTAAACTTTACCTTCCCTATCCAGGCAGGTAAAGTAACCTCCATTTTCAAGGTCCAATGAATGCTTCTCCCAAAACGGGATGATAGTGTTCAATAAAGCATCTTTGTATAGTCTACTTTGTGGTTTCATTAATTCTTATTAGAATGTTTTTAGTGCTATTAATTAAAATCCAATCAACGGCTGGTATGGTCCATAATCCCTAATGCTTCCAGTGTTGTCTTAGACTCTTCCAGTTCCTTTGGTGAAAGGGTTACATGAGGGAATCTACTTGGGCCACAATCCACACCCAATACCCTCATAAAGGATTTCGCCGCCCCGTTAAAGCCCCCTTTAGCATTTAGAATATCCACGAATTTCATGGATTTTTCCTGAAGTGCTGCTGCCAATTTATGGTCGTTGTTGTGGAATGCCTCTATGATCGATAGATATAAGGGTGCTAAATGGTTATAGGTACTACCTACCCAGCCCTCTGCTCCCAGAGGAAGGCTCGCTAATAAGATCTCATCAAAACCGAACAATATATTGTAAGCGCCATTGTTGAAATCCTTACAATATTTATAGTCTATTAGGTTATTGTTGGTAAACTTTATGCCAGCAAAGTTGGGTATTTCCTTGGAGGCCAATTCCAAAAATTCGTGCATTAGAAAATTGGCGCCGGTCAATACCGGAATGTGGTAGTAATAGAAAGGGAGGTCCGGTGCGCAGCCTGCAATTTCCTTGCAGTACTCCAGCAAACTTTTTAACGAGCTAAGTCTAAAATAATAGGGGGCCAAAGCAGCTATGGCATCCACCTTATCGGCAGAATGTGTCGCTAGGTCTTTGGCTTCTTTTAAACTGTTGTGCCCTACATGGTTTACCAGAAAAAAGTCGTTTGGTTTGTTTTTTGACCATTCCGTGATAATTTTCTTTCTTTCTTCGGTAGTCAAGGAAACAAAATCGCCAGTTGATCCGTTTACAAAGGCACCCTTCACCTTATTGTTTTTTAAAAATTGGCCGTATTTGGAGATTATTCCCAAATTTATTGAAGAATCATTATGCATTGGCGCATAAGTTGCGGCGATCAATCCGTTCATATATTTACTTTTATTATGTATTACAAAATACAATTACGTATAAAGATTTCATTCTCCCAAAATAATTTAGTCAGATCACAATAATTCGTATTGTGAATATCGGTAGTCCTGATTTTATTATCCCGATTTTGTGGATGAAGCTTAAAAAGGGTTCCAAAAGAAATGGAACCCTTTTTTCAGAAAACAACTCAATTTAAACTAACTCAATATTTTAATTATATCCTGGTGTTTGTTCCAGCAAAGGGTTTCTGCCGATCATATCAGTTGTAATGGGCAATACCAATTTAAACTCGTCGCCTGGGTTTAAGAAGCTCACATTGTCAAATACATAGCTGTCCCCAGCTCTTCTTAGGTCCCACCATCTTTTCCCTTCACCTATAAATTCCTTATAACGCTCATCTAGGATGGCATTGGCGTTTTCCGTTTGTGACCCATTGGTGTAGGCGTGGATAAGAGGCACATAATTCTCTCCATATGCCCTTTCGCGGATTTGGTTTATTTCTCCTGAAGGATCCTCGCCCAATAGGTTTTTGGCTTCTGCCAATAAAAGGATTACGTCCGCATATCTATACACTGGAACATCATTTTCAAAAATACGCTCGGACCCAACAACCTGTCCTAAAAATTTATTGAATACGGAACCGAAGTAGGCCGTTTCATTATAGGTTGGATATCCAAGTCCACCATTATCATCCACATACAATCTAATAAAAGTGGCATCCTTACGACTGTCTTCATTATCGTCCAACAACAGTATTGTTTTTTCCGATTGTCCATATCTGTTGGCTCCAGCGATGACAAAATCGCCCATGGAACTACCATTATCGTTAAAAGTTGGGTTAATTTCGGTACTTCTACCTGTAAGGCTATTGTAAAAGTTGGAAGCTTCATCCTGCTTGTACTGTATGGCAAAAATAAACTCACTATTTCCTTCATTCCCAACACCCCATAAATCGGAGATATTCGGCGCCAAGGCTAGCCCGAAGGAAGCAACTTGTTGTAAGGCTGTTTTTGCTGCCTCAAAGTCTGAAGCGCCACCTCCCATTAGATTACCGGACCAAATATATACATCGCCCTTAAGTGCTAAAGTCGCCGCTTTGGACCAGAAGTTTCTATTGCCTTCCCAGAAATTGTTGGCTGACCCAAAGGTGCTCAAGGATGTTTCTATATCGGCTTTGATCTGGGCCATAACCTCTTCTTTGGATGATCTGGCTTTGCTTAGGCTTGCAGGGTCTACATCGGCAATGGGTTCCAAAATTATAGGCACCCCTCCCCAGGTCTTTAAGAGCGTGTAATAATAAAGTGCCCTCAGGCCATAGGCCTGTGCCAAGAGATGGCTTTTGTCTTCCTCGTTTACAAAGCTAACGCCAGGAGCATTGGCCAGAAAATCGTTTATACGGTGTATTCTGGTATATAGACCTGCCCAGCCACCAAAGGGAGCCGTAGCAACAGTGATGTCCGATCTTATCAAGGATTCACTGTTGGGCGATTCAAAGGTTCTGCCTCCCCAGATATCGCTTCTTATTTCACCTAACAGCCATAAGTCATCCGCGGAAGATCTTAAATTGGCATATAGGCCCGTATGGGCGGTTCTAACTCCTTCTTCTGTGTCCCAAAAGCCGGCTGTGGTCAATTCACTTGGGCTGGTTAGTTCCAACTCACTTTCGCAAGCACCCAACGTAAAGGCTATTAATAGTATGGAAATATATTTCTTCATGGTGGTAATTTTAAAAAGTTAGGTTTAATCCAATGGTAACGGTCTTTGGAACGGGAAATGCTCCATATTGAACGCCGCCAATTTCCGGTGTTTCCCCAGTAAAGCTCTTGAAGTAATGTAGGTTACTTCCCGTTACAAAAATGTTCAGTCTTTTAATGACATCCTTGAAATATTCAGAGGGTACGTCATAACTGAAGGTTACTTCCCTTAGTGCCAAATAATCCCCTTTTTCCCAAAATTGGCTGTTAGCTGCGTTTAAAAGGCTCGAACTGTCACCAGAGCTTGCTCCTTCATTCCCTCTCCAAACATTCTTGGTTCCATTTACGAAAACAAAACGTGGCCAGTCGGTATCAGTATTGGTCGGTGTCCATGAATCCAAGACTTCGGTAGGCTGGTTGAGGTTACCCTGGGTCTGTCCATAACCTTTGTTCCGGATATGGTTCCACACCAAATGGCCAGTGGCAAAATCGGTCTTTACGAACAGGTTAAAGTTTTTGTACCTTAAGCTAGTGGTTAAACCTCCCAGGAAATCTGGGGTGGTACGACCAATAACTTTTCTGTCCAAGCTGTTGATAATTCCATCGCCGTTTTGGTCCTTCCATTTTACATCCCCTGCAAAGTGTGTATTTTTATCGCCCGGCAAGAAATCGTCCTGAATATTACTGTCTGCATCGGCTTCGGCCTGACTTGCATAGATACCTTCTTGCTCATAGGCAATGACCAGGTCGTTGCCAACACGCTGGCCTTCCTGCAAGCCTCCAACCCATTCTTCTTGCCCTGTCTTGGCATTCCAGATCAGCTGTCCGTCCTGTCTGTTAAGATCGTTCGCATTTTCTGGAAGTTTCTCTACGTAATTTTTATTGGAAGTAATGGTGGCGCCAACATTCCAAGTAAGGTTTTGGTTTTGAATAATATCTCCATTGACCTGCAGTTCAAAACCTTTGTTTCTAATAGTTCCATTGTTCGTCAATATACTGCTAAAGCCAGTGTAGTAGGGTAGTGTAAGATTGGCAAGTTTGTCTTTAATGTCCCTGGAATACACATCTGTAATGAAAGAAAGTCGGTTGTTAAAGAAGGAGATGTCCAAACCGGCGTTTAGGGTGGTTGACTTTTCCCATTGTAGATCCAAGGTAGGCAATCCCGAATTGGCATAACCGGTTTGTCCGTTATATACCCCTTGGCTACCATAGGCCCCAAATACACCATAATTGCTCAATACTTCCTGATTACCGTTGACACCATAGCTCAATCTCGGTTTTATCCTAGATATGGTATTGCTGATATCGGAATTGGCAAAGAAATTCTCATTGTGCAGGTTCCAGCCCAGAGATACTCCTGGGAAAAAGTCGCTTTTGTTATTCCCTAGCCTAGAGGAGCCGTCATTTCTGAAGGTAAACCCAAATAGGTATCTGTTGTCATAATCATATAGTAATCTTCCAAAAGCGGAGGCAAGTACATATTCAGTTTCAAAACTAGAAGGTATGCCATTGGCTTCTGCTCCGGCATTCAAGGTCTCTATCAGGTCTGTGGGGGAATTTCTAGTTCCAGCAGATGTGGTAAAGTAATTATCCTTGAAATATTCTGCCCCAATCAGGGCATTAAAGTTATGGCTGCCTAAACTCTTGATGTAGTTTAAAGTACCGGTTAGCTGGTTTCTCAAGGTTCTGTCCAGACTTACCGAGGCTTCCCTACCCGTTCTTAAAGGGCCGGTTGTACTACCTACCCTATAAGCTCTATTAAAGCTTTCGTTGTGATTGTTGATGGTAAAATGGCTTCCGTCTACGGAGAGTATCAGGTTATCCAAAATATTCCAATCGATACCTACCGAGGCGGATAAGCGTTGTTCCAAATTTTTTCTAACGAATTTATCCTGATAGTATAAAGGATTACCAAATCCCTGGTTTTGTCCTACTGCATATATGTTGGACCATGTTCCATCAGGATTATTGTCAAAGGTTCTGGACGTTGGGGCCTGGCTCTGAAATCTCCTGAATACGGTGTCGTCACCACCCAATGGACTTAAGCTTAGGTTGGAATGGGAGTACAATACATTGGAGTTAACCTTTAGGTTGTCCGTAATTCTATAGGATCCGGTAAATTTACCTGAGTACCTCTTAAAACCCGATCCAAGAATTAGGCCATCGTTATCCAAAAGACCTAAACCTAAATAGTAAGAACCTTTTTCATTACCACCGTCAAAAGATAAGTAGTGGTCCTTGGTGGCACTATTTTGGTAAATACGATCGCCTACAGTCTTATTGTCATAAAACAAAATGTCCTGACTGGGATTCAAAATATCTGGGATAGTGTTCCACCCCGGTTGATTTAGTAAATATTGATTATCGGTGGTTAATAATTGGGTGGTGAAAGGGGAACTAATGGCATCTCCACCTGTCCCCATACTATTGGCCCCGTCCAAGAAAGCGCCAAAAGATCCAGGGTTGTTGATAGCCTCTCGATACCAAGCAATTGATTGTCTGTTGTAATTTATAAAGTCAGCCGCACCAATATATTTTTGGTCATTTCTTTCCTCGTTCATACTATATTTATATTTATAGTTGATGGAGGATTTACCGGGCTTACCAGATTTGGTCGTAACCAATATAACGCCATTGGCGGATCTAGCTCCGTAAATGGCCGTCGCCGCGGCGTCTTTTAAGACTTCGATTGACTCGATATCGTCAGAGTTCAGGGCATAAAAACTTCCTGGTATGCCGTCTATTAGAATTAATGGAGATCCGGTGCCGTCAAAATTGGTACCTCCACGCAAAACTATTTGTGGAGTAGCGCCTGGTTGCCCAGTGGTATTGGTTACCCTTAATCCGGCAATGGTACCCTGAAGTGCGGTAGCCGCATTGGATCTGGTTGAACTTTCAAGGATCTTGGTGTCCAGTTTGGAGACAGAGGTAGTAAGGGTAGCCCTAGTTTGGGTTCCGTATCCCGTAACGACCACTTCGTCCAGTAGGGCGGCGTCTTCTTGTAGGACTGCATTTATTGTAGATTGGTCGCCTACGGTAATGGATTGGGATGTGAATCCCAAATAACTGAATATCAGAACATCACCGGTATTCGCTATAATGGTATAGTTGCCGTCAAAGTCGCTTTGGGTTCCTGTTGAGGTGCCCTTTACCAAGACATTGGCTCCGGGTAAAGGTTGTCCACTGCCGTCGGATATGGTTCCATTAATTTCCTTTTGCTGGGCAAACGTAAGCCCAAAGACCATTAAAAGAAAAAAAGTTAAAACCAAAGAGGGGGATTTGGTTGTTTTTTTGATTGGAATGGACCTGGTTGGGAGTCCATTTGTTATCAATGGTTTTTTAAGATTCTTCATAAAAATGAGGTATTTGAGTTATCATAACTGTTAGATTTTGGGCAATATATAAATTATATATTATTATGTTATACATAATGCATATAAAATTTATTATTTTAACATTTATAAATAGTTTTTAAACTATATTTAATTTAAATATATATTAATGGGTATAAATAATATTTTATATTGTTTACATATAGGTTGCTTACTATAGTCAAAGGTCTTTTGGTAATGTATAGGTAAGGCAGGATCTTTCTGTTTCATGGGTGGTTAAGGATGG
>TARA_R100001369_G_C3326671_1_pt1 | contig 11143 bp, 8 predicted proteins | sample TARA_R100001369 | Tara Oceans TARA_R100001369 (sample SAMEA2621528) | marine metagenome | biome: marine biome (ENVO:00000447); feature: surface water layer (ENVO:00002042); material: "saline water (ENVO:00002010), including plankton (ENVO:xxxxxxxx)" | depth 5 m | reverse complement strand
TTGCCAGTATTAGGGTCAAGAATAGGGCGGTGGGTGTTATTTCCAATAATGATGGCAGTTTTAGGGTTCCGCTGAAATTTAGGGAGTTGAATGATACCTTGCATATTTCATCCATGGGATATGACTCCAAGGAAATAGTGATTAGCAGTTTAAGGCCCAAGGATATAAATCAATTATACTTAAATCCTATGCTGGTCCAATTGGAGGAGGTTACCCTAAGTGCATCCAAGAAAAGTAGAAGAGACAGAAATGCGGGAAATGACAAAGATAAGCCCGTAACGGCCGAAGACATTATTGCCAAGGCCATAGAAAAAATCCCGCTAAATTATCCCTTTAATCCACAGTCCTACGTTGGGTATTACAGGGATTACCAATGGAAATCTGGAGGCTATACCAATTTAAATGAGGCAATTGTTGAGGTTTTTGACAAGGGTTTCGGGACTTTGGATTATGAGGAATCCAATACAAGGATATACGAGTACTCGAGAAATACGAACTTTCCAATAGATTCCTTGAGTGAAAGACTATATGATTATGGCGAATATAAGACCAAGACCATCCCTAGGGCTTATTTGAATAGCTATGGTGGCAATGAATTTGTAATATTGCGCATCATGGATGCCATTAGGAATTATAACACCTTTTCCTATTCCTACGTAGATCACTTGGATACTGATTTTGTTAAGAACCATGATTTTACAATTGAGGACGATACCTCGTTGGACGGTTTGCCATTGTACGTAATAGATATTTACAAACATAATAGAAGGATAATGGTACGTGGCAAGATTTATATTTCCAAGGATAATTTTGAAATCGTTAAATTGGAATACGCTACTTATGACGCCTTGCTGGGAACTAGGAAAATAAGTAAGACCAGTAGGAGGATTGAAGATAGGTTACTTTATAGAACCGTTGTGGAATACAAGAAAGAGGACCATAAAATGTTTCCCAGTTATATTTCCTTTAGCAATAAATTTGAGGTAAAGGTGCCACCGGTTTTTACAGTAAAGGATGTGCTTATAGACTTTGAAAACCAGCGATTTGAAATTGCATTCAACAGGGTTCCCTTGCATTTTAAGGTACTTAAGGATAAAAATTACAATATTAGTTATAAGGGTAAGGGAATAGATGTTGAGAAGGTTGTTCTTGCAGATAGTGTAACCGTACAGTTGTATCCCAAGATGAACCTTGGGGATCAGGCCTTGGAGATTTTTTATAAGGAACCAGGAGAAATAGCCAAAGATGATTTTCGGATAGTCATGGATAACATTATAGATATGGATGGGAACAAGTTGGATTACTCCGAGACGTATTCCTTAATGCAATTCAGGGAATTTTTTGTTCAGCAACGAAAACCGGTAGTGCAATATCCTGACAAGCATCTTTATATGGACAAAAATTGGCCCATTTTCCAGGATCAACCCATTGTTAAGCCAGATAATTACAGTGATTTTTGGATGAACACTCCGCTGCGTAACGAAGGAGCCATCATAAAATAATGCAAATAAAAAAACCGCCCCTCTTTCTCAAAAGGAACGGTCGGTAAAAATAATCAACAATTATTTTTTTACTCTTTATATTTTAGCGGATTTAACCGTTTTAACGATTCTTCCTGCTATTTTGTATGGATCACCATTGGAAGCTGGTCTTCTATCTTCCAACCAACCTTTCCAGCCTTTTTGTACTGTAATGATCGGAATTCTAATAGAGGCACCCCTATCGGAAATACCATAGCTAAAGTCATTGATAGAAGCTGTTTCGTGCTTTCCTGTCAAACGTTGTTCGTTAAATTCACCATAAACGGCAATGTGCTCTTTTACAACTGGACGGAAGGCCTCACATATCTTTTCGTAAACTTCCCTGGAACCACAGGTTCTCAAAGTAGTGTTGGAGAAGTTAGCGTGCATACCGGAACCATTCCAATCGGTATCACCAAGAGGTTTAGGGTGGTATTCAATATAGTAACCGTGTTTTTCGGTCAATCTGTCCAATAGATATCTTGCAACCCAAATTTCGTCACCTGCTTTTTTGGCACCTTTGGCAAATAACTGGAATTCCCACTGTCCACAAGCAACTTCTTGGTTAATTCCCTCAAAGTTTAGACCGGCAGCGATACAGGCATCTGCATGCTCTTCTACCAAGTCACGACCGTGGGTATTTAGACCACCAACAGAACAGTAGTACATACCTTGTGGTTTTGGGTAACCACCTCTAGGGAATCCTAGTGGCAATTCTGTTTTGGTGTCCATTATGAAATATTCTTGCTCAAATCCAAACCAGAAATCATTGTCCTCGTCTTCAATAGTTGCCCTAGCGTTGGATACGTGTGGGGTTCCGTCAGGATTCATGACCTCGGTCATTACTAAGTAACCATTGATACGATGTGGGTCAGGATAAATTGCTACGGGCTTTAACACACAGTCAGAAGATCCTCCTTCAGCCTGGCGGGTTGAACTTCCATCAAAAGACCAGATTGGGCAATCTTCCAGTTTACCACTGAAGTTATCCTCAATCTTGGTTTTACTCCTCATGTTTTGTGTGGGCTCGTACCCGTCCAACCAAATGTATTCTAATTTAGACTTGCTCATAATATGTATTGTTGATTTTTATTATTAACGCAGACAAAAATAATAATTTTCACCATATATGCCATTTTTTAGTGGGTTAAATGACAATAATGTTGAAATTTTTTTGGAGACCCCTATTTTTTTGGGGGTATATTATTAAATATGTATTTTATGTGGATTATTTTAATGAATTGTTATTTTTGTCAAAAAATAAAATATGTCAAATCAAAGATTTAAGGCCATAGCCAGTAGTCATACCAGAACAGAAATAAATGTAGAGGACTTTGGCAGACGTTCGGAATACTTTGGAATGAACGTGTTCAATGAGGAACGTATGCTGCAATACTTGACCAAGGATGCTTATGATAGGGTAAAGGCAGCTGTGGTATCGGGTGTTAAAATAGACAGAAAAGTTGCGGACCAAGTTGCGGAAGGGATGAAGACTTGGGCTATATCCATGGGGGCAACCCATTACACCCATTGGTTTCAACCTCTTACAGGAACCACTGCTGAAAAACACGATGCTTTTTTTGATTTTTCGCCCGAAGGACGGGTAATGGAAAAGTTCGGTGGTGGTCAATTGGTGCAGCAGGAGTCGGATGCCTCCAGTTTTCCAAATGGAGGAATACGCAATACTTTTGAGGCCAGGGGCTATACGGCCTGGGATCCAACTTCACCGGCATTTCTTTACGGTACCACCCTATGTATACCAACAGTTTTTGTGGCCTATACCGGCGAAGCCTTGGACAATAAAGCTCCGCTATTGAGGGCGTTGAATGCCATGGATGAGGCTGCGACTGCAGTAGCCAAATTCTTTGATAAAAATGTTAGCAAAGTATACGCCACTTTGGGCTGGGAGCAAGAATATTTCTTAATAGACAAGTCATTGGCTTTTTCCCGACCAGATATTAGCCTAGCCGGTCGTACGTTGGTTGGTCAATCCGCTGCAAAAGGCCAGCAATTGGACGATCATTATTTTGGGGTTATACCAAATCGCGTTTTGAATTTCATGAAAGATCTGGAAAAGGAATGTACCAAATTGGGGATTCCGGTAAAAACCAGACATAATGAAGTGGCCCCCAATCAATTTGAGCTGGCCCCTATCTTTGAGGAAACCAATCTGGCCGTAGATCACAATCTATTGCTCATGGATGTCATGGAAAAGATTGCAGATAAACATTTCTTTAAAGTGCTCTTTCATGAAAAACCGTTTAGGGGTATAAATGGCTCTGGCAAGCATAACAACTGGTCTTTGTCTACGGATACCGGTGTTAACCTGCTTAGCCCTGGGTCTACACCCATGAAAAACCTTCAGTTTTTAACTTTTTTCGTGAATACGATAAAGGCGGTGGATAATTATGAGGAATTATTGCGTTCTTCCATTGCTTCCGCCGGCAACGATCATAGATTGGGAGCCAACGAGGCCCCTCCAGCCATCTTGTCCATTTTTATTGGGGAACAATTAAATGAGGTGTTAAATGAACTGGAAGGGGTAACCAAAGGGAAATTGTCCCCTGAGGAAAAAACGGAATTGAAGTTGAATGTGGTAGGTAAGATTCCGGAAATTCTCCTGGACAATACCGATCGTAACCGTACCTCGCCTTTTGCATTTACCGGAAACAAGTTTGAGATGAGGGGGGTTGGTTCCAAGTCCAATTGTGCCAAACCTATGATGGTACTCAATACCATTGTGGCCAAGCAACTTATGGCCTTCAAAAAGGAGGTGGACCAATTGGTGGACAAGAAAGGTCTTAAAAAGGATGAGGCCATTTTTAACGTCCTTAGGGAATATATAAAAACTTCCAAGAGAATAAGGTTCGAGGGCGATGGTTATAGCGAAATTTGGGAGAATGAGGCCAAATCCCGTGGTTTGAGCAATAATAAGAATACCCCAAAGGCACTGCAAGTGCTTACCTCCAAAGAAAGTTTGGCACTGTTCAAGTCAATGAACGTCATGAGCGAAATTGAGGTCAGGGTGCGACAAGAGGTGGAATTGGAAGAATACATCCTTCATATTCAAATTGAAGGCAGGGTCTTTAATGAGCTTGCCTACAGCTATATTATACCGGCCGCTGTGGAGTATCAGAATAAATTGATAAAAAATGTGGTAGGGCTAAAAGAAATTTATGGTGCCGCCCACAAGAAAATGTCCGAAAGTCAGTTGGATATTGTTGAGCGTATTTCCGAACATATCCGCGCTATCAAGATTAAGACCGATGCTATGGTAGACGAAAGGAAGAAAGCCAACAATATGTCCGATATAAACAAGAAGGCCTTTGCTTATTGCGATAACGTACGGCCCTATTTTGATGAAATTCGCTACCACTGTGATAAATTGGAACAATTGGTAGGTGATGAATATTGGCCCCTAACCAAGTATAGGGAACTATTGTTCATTAAATAATAGGGAGATTTATTAAATTATGAATTAAAAGCCTACGATTAGTGGGCTTTTTTTTATGGATTCTTCTATTTTTGTCGCAAACTTTTATTCATGAGCTCATCCAACAGCAAAAGATACGATCAAAGAGGGGTTTCAGCCTCCAAGGAAGACGTGCACAATGCCATTAAAAATATTGATAAAGGCCTGTTTCCCAAGGCTTTTTGTAAAATTGTGCCCGACTACCTCACCAATGATGAAGAGTACTGTTTGGTGATGCATGCCGATGGTGCGGGTACTAAATCCTCCTTGGCTTACATGTATTGGAAAGAGACAGGTGATATCACCGTATGGAAGGGAATAGCGCAAGATGCCCTGATCATGAATGTGGACGATCTTATTTGTGTTGGGGCAACGGACAATATTATGTTGTCTTCTACCATAGGGAGAAACAAAAACTTAATTCCTGGAGAAGTCATTTCGGCCATTATAAATGGGACTGAAGAATTGATCGAGGATTTGAAAAAACATGGGATAACGATAAGGTCAACTGGAGGGGAAACGGCAGATGTAGGGGATTTGGTGCGTACCATAATCGTTGATTCCACGGTAACGGCAAGATTGAAAAGGAGTGAGGTGATCAATAATGCCAATATAGAAGCTGGAGATGTAATTGTTGGATTATCTTCCTCCGGGCGGGCCAGCTATGAAAAGGAATATAACGGGGGTATGGGTAGCAATGGGCTTACCTCTGCCAGGCATGATGTTTTTGCCAAATACCTGGCGGAAAAATATCCGGAAAGTTATGATGCTGCTGTGCCTGAAGATTTGGTGTATTCCGGTACTGTGAAGTTGACCGATGCTGTTCCCGACGCCCCATTGGATGCAGGGAAATTGGTGTTATCCCCAACCCGTACCTATGCTCCAATTGTAAAAAAAATTCTAGGTAAGTACTCTGCGAACGATATTCATGGAATGGTTCATTGTAGTGGAGGCGCACAGACCAAAATTCTTCATTTTGTAGATAATCTTCATATTGTTAAGGATAACCTATTTCCTGTTCCTCCTTTGTTCCGATTAATTCAAGAACAATCGGGGACCGACTGGAAGGAGATGTACCAAGTTTTTAATTGTGGACATAGATTGGAATTGTACGTAAATCCCGCTATTGCGGAGGACCTTATTGCCATTTCGGAGAGCTTTGGGGTTGATGCCCAAATTGTGGGTAGAGTGGAAGGGAATTCTGTTAAAAAACTCACAATTAAAAGCGAGTACGGCACCTTTGTGTATTAAGGTATACGAATACCCTTTTTCCTACGTTGTTTTATAAAGAAATTACGTTATGGAAAGAAAGCAGTTTTTAAGGACTTTAGGTACCGGAGCGGCATTTGCCCTCACTTTTCCCTGCTTACATGGCTGTTCATCGGATAGCGATGAAGTTATAGATCCCAAACCCGTACCAACGGGCGTGGATTTTACTATTGATTTAAATTCAACGGAAGGCGCCAAATTGCAAAACAATGGCGATTTCATAATTAAGAATTATGTGGTCGTGGTTAAAAACCTGGAAGGCGAATTTGTGGCCGCAAGCCAAATCTGTAGTCATCAACAGACAGATGGGATAAGTTTTAAAACAGATAATGGAGGTTATTTTAAGTGCTCCACCCATGGTTCTACCTTTAGTCAGACTGGTACCCCATTAAACCATATCGGTAACGATGTTGCCAAACCCCTTAAAATATTTAATACGGAATTAGAAGGGCAGATCCTTCGTGTCTTTGAATAATCCAAACTGATTTTTAACTACTTGCTTGCATGGGATTTTCCTTAAAATCATTCTTCGGATGTTTATTTTGCATCTCTATACCATTTTCTTTGCAGTCTTTTTGCAATGGGAATTCGGTCACAAATCTCGCGTCAATAAGTAAAGTAATGATGAATGTATTTTGGTTTGTATTGAACGGATCCAGGTTTTCTAATGCTAATACGCTTACTCTAGGCTCTGATAAAAAAAGTTCCATTTTTAATTTTGTTCTAGGGTGAGGGCTTTATTTTCTTTATTAATATTTTGCATGGTACTTATGGGCCATGCCCAAGAGCTCAATTATGTTACCGTTCAGCGATCGGTGAACTTAATGGGCGATAAATTTGATATTACCGTAGTAGCGGATAATGAGGAAATAGGCTATATAAATATTGAAGAGGCTGTTTCAGAAATTAAAAGGATAGAAAAACTGATATCTTCATGGGATGAAGAATCCGAAACTTCAAAAATCAATAAAAATGCCGGGATAAAGCCGGTGAAGGTTAGTGTGGAGCTGTATAAGCTAATTGAAAGGGCCAATCAGATTTCCGAAATAACAAATGGTGCGTTTGATATCACATTTGCGGGTTTGGATAAGATATGGCAGTTTGACGGTTCCATGAAATACAAGCCTACCAAGGAGGAAATTAAACAATCCGTAAGCAAGGTGGGGTATAAAAAAATTATCCTGAACGAGGAAGATCATACCGTCTTTTTACAATTGAAAGGGATGAAGATCGGTCTTGGGGGGATAGCAAAGGGGTATGCTGCCGATATGGCCAAAGAACTCTTGGTGGGGAAGCAGGTGCGTGCAGGGGTTATCAATGCTTCCGGTGACCTTACCACATGGGGCACCAAGGCTACCGGGGAAAAGTGGTTGATCGGCATTGCAAATCCACTCAGCAAGGACAAGATATTTTCGTGGCTACCCGTTCTGGAATCTTCTGTAGCCACTTCCGAGAGTTACGATAAATATATCACTTTTGATGGAAGAAAATATTCGCATATTCTCGATCCCAGAACAGGAAACCCTATTTCTGGAATAAATAGCGTGTCGGTGTTTTCAAAAACCGCTGAATTATCGGATGCTCTGGCTACGGCCATTTTTGTACTTGGCGTTGATTCTGGGATGGCATTGATAAATCAATTAAAGGGAACCGAGGCAATCATTGTGGATGATAACAACAAAATGCACAAAAGTAGTGGGATCCTTTTCAATTGAATCCTAATTAATATAGCCTTCGCTCTTTAGTTCTAACTTGTCCTCAATTTTTTTGGAACAGCCGTTTTTAAGAAGATAGACCGTATCGCTTACATCTAAAATATCATTGTAAAAATGATCGGTCAGGATTATAATGCTCCTTTTCTTTACCTGGCTGATAAGGGCCTTGAATTTCTCAACAAATATGGGTGCAATGAATGAAAAGGGTTCGTCCAGAAGAATAATTTCCTTTTTGGACATAAGTATCAAGTAAGCTTCTATAACCCTAATTTCACCACTGGATAAATCATTGATCCTACTTTTGTCGTATCCTCTAAAACCCTGGAAAAGGTTTATGAATTGCTCCCAGGGAACATTGAACAATCCAAATGCACGCTTTATGCTAATATGCCGTGGCAAAAGGGAATATTGGGGTAGGTACCCTATTTTTCCAGTCATATACATAGGTCTTGGAAGGCACTTTCCGTTACTGCGGATATTCTTGTATTTGGGCTGTAGATCCCCAAATAAAATTCTCAACAAGGAAGTTTTTCCGCTGCCATTTCTTCCAAGGATCCCGGTAACTTTTCCGCGTTCGGATTTTATATAAATACCGTATAGGATCTTTTTTCCATCAAACTCCAGTTCAACACTGTCAATTTCCAAGGTCAAAATAAACGGATGAGGTTAATAAATACTAGGGTTAGGGCGATGTCCATTAAAAATGAAATTAGAATAAGGACTATTTTGGACAAACCAAAATTTTGATAAAATGTCAATCGCTTTCGCTGGGCAATATCAAAATACGAAAGGAAAACCCCTAAATAGAACAATATCTTGAAACTGAGGATCATGGCATTCAAGTTGGATATCTTGAAAATAACACTCCCGCTAAATACCATAAAAACCGTAACAAGAAAGGATATCCAAAGGTAAGGTTTGGCAAAGCGGAAACTCAATTCATAGGTTCTAAAATTGAAAATAGAATTCATCTATTGAACAGGATATGGTTAAATGTACAAAATTATCGTAAATTCGCAGTCCAAGTGTAGATTGTATATGATAGATAAATTAAACATAGTAAAGCAACGTTTTGATGAGGTTTCGGACCTTATAATTCAGCCTAATATTATTGCTGATCAAAAGCGTTATGTGGCACTAAACAAGGAATATAAGGATTTAAAACAGCTTGTAGACAAGAGGGATCTTTATTTGGAGTATACCAATAATATATCCGAGGCAGAGGAGATTCTGGCCGATGGCAGTGATCCCGAAATGGTGGATATGGCCAAAATGCAGTTGGAAGAGGCCAAGGAAAAATTGCCCAAATTGGAAGAGGAGATCAAATTGATGCTGATTCCAAAGGATCCGGAGGATTCCAAAAACGTAGTGGTAGAGGTAAGAGCTGGTACCGGAGGGGACGAAGCCAGTATTTTTGCGGGCGATCTTTTTAGAATGTACACCAAATATTGCGAGTCCAAAGGATGGAAAACAAATGTCATTGACCTAAGTGAAGGTACAAGCGGTGGCTATAAGGAAATTCAGTTTGAGGTTACAGGCGAGGATGTGTATGGCACTCTTAAGTTTGAGGCGGGCGTACACCGTGTTCAACGTGTTCCTCAGACCGAAACCCAAGGAAGGGTGCATACCAGTGCCGCCACGGTTATGGTGCTTCCCGAGGCCGAGGATTTTGATGTGCAGATAGACCCCAAGGACGTGCGGATAGATTTTTTCTGTTCCTCAGGGCCTGGAGGTCAATCCGTAAACACAACCTATTCTGCAGTACGATTAACCCACATTCCAACAGGTTTGGTGGCGCAGTGTCAAGATCAGAAATCACAACACAAAAACAAGGAAAAGGCATTTAGGGTATTGCGTTCCCGTTTGTATGACATGGAATTGGCCAAAAAACAGGAGGAAGATGCTGCCAAGAGAAATTCGCAGGTAAGTAGTGGTGACCGTTCGGCAAAAATTAGAACTTATAATTACCCACAGGGTAGGGTAACGGATCATAGGATCGGATTAACGCTATACGACTTGCAAAACATTATTAACGGCGATATTCAACGTATAATAGACGAATTAAGTTTGGTTGAGAATACGGAGAAACTAAAGGAAGCCTCTGAGATTTTTTAATTCCTATGACCACTGATTTTTTAGTTGGACAGATTCGAAAAAAGGAATCTTTTCTTTGTATTGGGTTGGACACGGACTTGGATAAGGTTCCAAAACACTTATTGCAAGAGGAAGATCCCATTTTTGCTTTTAACAAGGCCATAATTGATGCTACGCACCATTTATGTGTAGCCTATAAGCCCAATACTGCTTTTTATGAGGCTTATGGGATAAAAGGATGGCAGGCCTTGGAAAAAACCATCAACTACTTAAATAGCAATTATCCAGAAATATTTACTATTGCAGATGCCAAACGTGGGGATATTGGTAATACCTCTACCCGTTATGCCAAAGCATTTTTTGAAGATTTGGGATTCGATTCTGTAACCATTGCCCCCTATATGGGGAGGGATTCCGTGGAGCCATTTTTGGCGTTTAAGGATAAGCATACCATATTGTTGGCATTAACTTCCAACAAAGGAGCGTTCGATTTTCAAACAAAAATGGTAGAAGGAAAGGAGTTGTACAAGCAAGTGCTGGAGATTTCCAAAACCTATGAAAATTCTGAAAATCTAATGTATGTGGTAGGTGCTACCAAGGCAACTTTTTTAACGGAAATAAGAAATATTATTCCAAATAGTTTTCTTCTTGTACCAGGTGTAGGGGCACAAGGTGGCAGTTTGGTCGAAGTGTGCAAATACGGAATGAGTGATAATGTAGGTCTTTTGGTGAACTCATCCAGGGGAATTATTTATACCTCGGACCAAGAAAATTTTGCGCAGGCCTCTGCCGAAAAGGCAAAAGAATTGCAGCAACAAATGAGTTTGGAGCTTAAAAAACGCTAAGTTGTCTAATGCGCTAAGGTTTGAATAATTTTTTGGATCTTAGCGGCCTTCAATTCAAAAAAATCGGCAAGTTTTGAATCGGAGTATTTTTTGCTGCTAGCCTTGTCCATGAAACTCTGGTATTGGTGCTCCAAAAAACTCATTTCTTTTGAAACATTGGTCATTGGGGATACGGAACCCACTTTGCAATATTGATTTTCCATATAATTTTTTTTAGCAAATATAACC